>ERZ833515.291-NODE-291-length-46686-cov-10.435011_pt1 | contig 46686 bp, 42 predicted proteins | sample MGYA00519949_ERZ833515 | MGnify/ENA primary metagenome ERZ833515 (study PRJEB31850, sample SAMEA3708741) | human gut metagenome | biome: human gut; feature: human-associated habitat; material: faeces | place: China | collected 2014 ...
AGCGTTGGTCAAGTGGAGAATCCCCGTCCTTCAGGGCGGGGAGTGCGTCAACCCGCGACGGGCAAGAGCGTCTTCACGCAGCGGATTGAAAAGCCGCCCTTCTACTTCGGCGAGGAGCGCGTCTACGTCCACACGACGTTGGACGACGTGCGCACGGACGCCCGGGCGCGCGTGCTCACCGACGCAGGCGACGCGCTTCCCGGGCTTTTCGTTGCGGGCGAGGCGGCGGGCGGCATCTTCGGCATCGACCGGCTCGGCGTCGCCGGCATGACGAACTGCCTCGTGATGGGACGCGTCGCGGGCGAAGGCGCCGCGCGCTCGTGCGCCTGAAGACTCCCTTCAGCGGTAGAAGCGCCTGAGGCGCTTCGCGCGGAAGACGAGCGCGCAAAGGACGGTGAAGAGCGCGCAGCCCGCCATGATCGCCGCGGCGAGATGCCACGGTTCGCCCCAGGCGAGGCGCCGCTCGACCAGAAGCCACCCGGCGCGCAGCCACTCCGCTGCGGCAAGCATGAGGAGCGCCGTCTGCAGCCACACGACGGGGCGGCGCGGCACGGCAAGGAGCAGCGCGGCGGCCAAGGGTGCGAAGGCCGCGAGTCCGAAGCCGTGGAACATGAGGTGCGCGCACAAGAGCACGTAGGCGAGCACGGGAAGAATGAGGAGCGGCATCAGTCGGCCTTCTTTTTGGGCGCTTCGGGGGCGGCGGGGTTGGGAGCGGCCGGCTCAGGGGCGGCCTTCGGGACCGCTTGGGGCGCGGGTTTGGGCGTCGCCTTGGTGCGCGTGTTGCGGGGCTTCTCGGGCGCTTCGCGGCGGGCGTCGAGCACGTGTTCGATCGCCATCACGGGGTGCTTGAGAATGAGGCGCGGCCCCGCCCAACGCATGATCCGGCGGGCGGTTTCGCGCTCAGCGGGCTTGTAGCAGTGGATGCGGCACTTGCCGCAGACGGGCTTTTCGCCCCCGTAGGGGCAGCAGGCGAGGCGCTTCAGGGCGTAGGCGAGGAACGCCGCGCAGGACGGGCAGAGCGTGCGGCCGTCCGTGCCGTGGAAGTGCGCGCAGTACTCTCCCGTCATCACGCGGATGGTTTCGGCCTCCTTTCTGAGGCGCGGCACCTCGGTGAGGCGGGCCATGCGGTCCTTCGGGGCGGCGGGGCGGGCGGAGTCGGTCATCGGGAATGGAATCAGGCACGTGGCAAACGGCCGGGGCGGCTTGCGGAGTAAAGTTGGGGACGCACGGGCGGCTCCCGCCGGCGTCGCGAGATAGAGCAGCGGCAGGAGAAGAGGCAAATTATGCCTTTCCCGTGCATCTTTATTGGGGCGCGTTGTGGATGCGCCCGACCTCCCGTTTTGAGTAGTTCCCATGGCTCTGATCTACGACCCCACCGCGCTGCGGCGCGAACTTCATGAAATGCCCGAGCTTGCGCTCCATGAAGTGAAGACCTCCCAATACGTTGCCGAGAAGCTCGAGGCGCTCGGCATCGAAACGCACCGCAACGTGGGCGGCACCACGGGCGTGCTCGGCGTGATTCACGGCGCCGAACCCGGTCCCGTCGTGCTGCTGCGCGCCGACATGGATGCGCTCCCCTTCGTGATCGACGGCAAACCCTGCGCGATCCACGCCTGCGGCCACGACGGCCACACGGCGATGCTCCTTGCGGCGGCGAGCCGCCTGAAGGACAAGGTCCGCCGCGGCACGCTGAAGCTTCTCTTCCAACCGGCCGAGGAAAACCTCAGGGGCGCGCCTGCGATGATCAAGGCGGGCGTGCTCGAGGACGTGGACTATGCGCTCGGCGCCCACATCCGTCCGATCCAGGACGTTCCCGCGGGCAAGCTCTGCGCGGCCGTGCGCCACACCGCCTCCACGACGATCTTCGTTGAGATCCGCGGCCGCGGCGCGCACGCCTCCCGCCCGCACCTCGGCGTCAACGCGATCGACGTCTCCTGCGCCGTGATCGAGGGCGTGCAGGCCATTTGGCTCGACCCGAAGATGGCCTGGTCGGCGAAGGCCACCCAGATCCACTCCGACGCGGGCGCGACCAACACCGTTCCCGACAAGGCGCGCATCACCTTCGACGTACGCGCGCAGACGAACGACCTGATGGACGAGCTCCTCACGCGCATCAAGCAGGTGGTCGCGGGCATTGCCGCCGCCTACGGCGCCGAGGGCGAAGTGATCCTCAACGACGTCTGCCCGGCCTGTTGGTACGACGACGACTTCACGGCCGAAGTGGCCGACGCGATCTGCGAAACCGTGGGTGCGGAAAACCTCGCGCCCGACTGCGGCGGCGGCGGCGAGGACTTCCATTTCTACAAGCTCGCTCGCCCCGAGATGAAGGCCGCCTACTTCGGCGTGGGCGTCGGCGCGACGCCGGGACTGCACGCCGCAACGATGCATTTCGACGACACGCTCCTGCCGCTCGGCACGGCGGTTTTTGAAAACGTGGTGCTGCGCCACCTCGGGTGACGAACCCGCGGGCTGCTTGACCAGCCCGCGTCTCCCTTGTCCGGGACGCCTTCGACGCCCGGACAAGGGAGACGATCCTTCCCTCCGGCATCGGATAAAACGGCTCTTCAGGCATAGTTGTGGGTAGCCCTGGGGGAATACCGTTTCAAATGTTCTGAGCGCTTCTTGCCATCTCTGCCCTCTCGATGTCCAAGAGGAATCCTCAGGTTCGAGCAGACGAGCATCACCAAGTCGATGAGGTTCTTCACCTCACGGAAGCCGTATTAGATTTATGGCAGTGCCCTGAAAAGGAGAAACGCAATGCACAAAATTGCTCACATGACCGCCGCCGTCCTCGCAGCGGTGGCCTGCTCCGCTCAGGCGGCCGACGTCATCGAACTCTGGCCCGAAGGCGCTCCCAACAAGAGCACCATCACGGCCGCCGAGGAAACGAACGCCCAGGGTTCCATCTTCAACGTCACGCGCGCCCGCCTTGAGGTCTCGGCTCCGGCCAATCCCAACGGCAAGGCCGTCATCGTCATTCCGGGCGGCGGCTACGGCAATCTGTTGATGAGCACCATTGAAAAGAGCTTCGTTCCGTTCTTCCACTCCCAGGGCTTCACGACGTTCGTGCTCAAGTATCGTCTTCCGAAGGGCAACCCGGAAGTGCCACTCGCAGATGCCAACAAGGCTGTTGAAACCGTTCGCTCGCTCTTCGGCAAGTACAACCTGCACACCGTCGGCGTGATGGGTGCGAGTGCCGGCGGGCACCTGGCCGCCATGTCGAGCGTCTCCTGCAAGGGCGCCGCCTGCCCCGACTTCTCGGTTCTCGTCTATCCGAACATCACGATGATGCAGGAGGAATCCCAGCCCAAGAGCTCCTGCCGCAACAATCTCATCGGGCCTGCCCGCTCCGTGAAGTACGACACGACGTTCTCGGCCTACAAGCATGTTTCGCTCACGACGCCGCCCGCCTTCCTCGCCGTGTCCGCCGGGGATGAATATGCCGGCAGCCTCGGCTCCATGCGCTACGCACGCGCCATGATCGAAAACGTCCGTCCCGTCACGCTTCACGTATATGAATCGGGCAACCACGGCTGGGGCGCCAAATCCTCCGCCGACTTCCCGGACGGCGACAACTTCCGCACCGATCTCTCCATGTGGCTGAAGAAGATCAAATAACAAGCCGCGCACAACCCATTGCGGGCGGGTCGGACCAGAATTCCCGCCCGCAATGTCATCAAGCCAACAAAAGCTGTTTTGCTAAAAGGAGAACAGCCATGCTTTTCCAACGCACTCCTCTCGTCACAGCGCTCGTCCTCGCGGGCGCCTGCTCCGTGGCCGCGGCCGCTCAGGCCGATGTCGTCCGTGTTGAATCCGGCGACCTCACGGGCTTCGTGAAAACCGTCCCGGGCACGGACGCCCGAGTGGACGTCTTCCTCGGCGTCCCCTACGCGGCCGCCCCGGTCGGCCAGAACCGCTGGGCTTCCGCCAAGCCCGCCGCCGCGTGGCGGGGCATCCGTCAGGCCGACACCGCTCCGCAGCCCTGCAAGCAGAAGGGCCAGGGCAGCGAAGACTGCCTCTACGTGAACATCTACAGGCCCGCCGGCACCGCGGCCGACGCCAATCTCCCGGTCGCCGTTTACGCACATGGCGGCGGCAATACGGGCGGCAACGCCAACGAGCATGACGGCGCGCGCCTCGCCGCCGAAAACGGCATCATCGTCATGACGGTCCAGTACCGTCTCGGCGCCTTCGGCTTTCTGAATCTTCCCGGCATGGATTCGTCCGCCGGCAACTTCGGCATCACCGACACGCAGGCCGCGCTTGCATGGGTGAAGCGCAACGCCGCGGCTTTCGGCGGCAATCCCGACAAGGTCACGTTAGTAACCGAATCCGCGGGCTCGACCAACGCCTGCCGAATCCTCGTTGATCCGAAGTCGAAGGGCCTCGTGGCGGGCGTCGTTCTTCAGAGCGAGGACTGCATTCACGACGTCGACTCGCACAAGCAGGCCAAGGAGCGCTCCGACAAGTTCCTCATGCTTACTGGTTGCGCCGGCGAAGCTGATCCGCTGGCCTGCCTGAGAAAGCTCCCGACCGACAAGCTGGCCGTCGCCAGCGCCGCGGTCGGAGGCTGGAATCCCGTTTCCGAAACGAGCGCCGTGAGCGAAATCGCCAAAGGCAACTGGATCAAGGTTCCGGTGCTCTCCGGCTCCAACAAGGAGGAGGGCCGCTCCGCCGGCGCCGCCTATGTAGGCTGGAAGTATCCCGACTACAAGGCCTGGGTCGTCAAGCTCGTGGGCGAACAGAACGCCGTCGAAGCTCTGAAGATCTACGATCCGAAGAAGCACGAAGGCCAATACGCGCTTGAATACACGATCGGCGACTTCATCACCGACAGCGGCATGCGCGGCCTGGGCGGCTGCACCAACCTGACGCTCGCCGAAGCAATGGCCAAAACCGGCGCCTCGGCGCCCTGGATCTACACTTTCGAAGACTCCACCGTGCCAACGTCTCCGAGCCGCCACAAAGGCTACGACAACGCCGCGAGCCACGCGGCCGAGCTCACCTATCTCTTTCCGGATGCGGGCCAGTACCTGCCGCGCTCCGTCCGCATGACGGACGAGCAGCGTGCGCTTGCACGTCAGATGCGCGCCTACTGGGGCAACTTCGTCAAGCACCAGAACCCGAACGGCGAAGGCCTCCCTGTCTGGAAGCCTTTTGAAGGCGAAGGCGCCATGATGGCACTTCGACTCAACGGCAAGAGCCAGACCGTCCCCGCCTCGTACTTTGCAGACCTGCACCACTGCAGTTTCTGGCACTCGATTCCCGTCGTGCTCGACCGCGGCGACCGTTGATCGATTCTCATGACGAAGCCGTCCTCCGGACGGCTTCGCTTGCTGATCCGCCCGTCAAGAGGCGCGCGTCCTTCCCGGAGCACGCCTCTTTTCTTTCTTCCTCACCGCCGCAAGGCCCGTTCTTCGTTTTTAGCCCATTCGTCTGGTTCGTGGGTTGCTGAGTCAGCTCGCGCTCGTTGGCGCTCGGGCCAGGCTTTGGAGAAGAGGCTTCTCAGGAGCTCATTTGCCCACACGTATGCACGAAGCCTCCCTTAAAGCTGCGTCACCTCAATCCCTGCACGCTCGAGGAACTCGAGACCCTCGCGGCTGCGGTAGAGCTCGTGATAGAAGACCTGCGAGATGCCGCACTTCTGGATGAGGAGTGCGCAGTGGATGCAGGGACTGTGCGTGATGAAGATCGCCGCGCCCTTTGAGGAGTAGCCGTTTTCGGCGAGCTTCGCGATGGCGTTGAGCTCCGCGTGCTGCACTTCCGGACGGGTGACGAGCTTGCCGTCCACCTCCATCTCGCAGCAGTTGTCGTACCCCGTCGGCATGCCGTTCCAGCCGAACGAGATGATCGAGTGGTTCTTGACGATGACGCAGCCCACCTTGAGCCGCTTCGCATAGCTGCGCTCCGCCGCTATGTGGGCGATGCGCATGTACATGGCGTTGTCCTTGACGATGTCCATGGAAGTCCCCTGTCATCAAATGCCGTTCGTCCTGCACTGCTTCGGTGAAGCGCGCAGGGGGAGCGAAAAAAAGACCCGGCCGGCTCGCGCCGTCGGGTCCTTTTCTCCGCGGAGAACGGGCGGTCTCCCGCCCGCTTCCAGAACCGGCGTCGATTACTTGACGCGGTTGCGGTACTCACCCGTACGGGTGTCGATTTCGATCTTGTCGCCGGTGTTGACGAAGGCCGGAACCTGGAGCTCATAGCCGGTGGCGAGCTTGGCGGGCTTCATGACCTTGCCGGAGGTGTCGCCCTTGACGGCGGGCTCGGTGTAGACGACTTCGCGGACGAGGATCGTCGGGAGTTCGATCGAGATGGGACGGCCGTCGTAGAAGACGCATTCGGCGGGCATGTTGTCCTCGAGATACTTGAGGGCTTCGGCCATCACGTCGGCGTCGACTTCGTACTGGTTGTACTCGCCGTCCATCCACACGTAGTGCGGATCAGCGAAGTAGGAGTAGTTGACTTCCTTGCGGTCGAGCACGAGGTCTTCGAACTTGTCGTCGGCGCGGAAGACGGTTTCCGTCGTGGCGTTCGTCAGAAGATTCTTCATCTTCATCTTGACGGTGGAGGCGCCGCGGCCGCCCTTGGAGTATTCAGCCTTCACAACGACCATGGGATCCTTGCCGACCATGAAGACATTGCCGACGCGCAGTTCCTGTGCGGTTTTCATTTGGGAAATGTTCCTCTAATGCAGAGTTTGCGAGCGAGTCCTCGACGCTTCCTGCTCGAGAGTGCGCAAGGACAAAAAATCATTTAAGCGGGGTATTGTATCAAATCTCGAGGGCGGACGGCTAGTGCGCCCGCAAGCTTCCGAAATTTTTGAAATTTTCAGAGACCTCGAGCAGCGCGCTCGAGCATCCGGCGTCCGAGATCACCGTTTTGGAGGAGTTCAATGCGCCAGGATTCAAAGGCCTGACGCCAGAGCAGGGCGTCCTCAAGGAAGGCGGAGAGCGCTTCGGGCGGGAGCGTCCCTTCGAGCCAGTCGTCGGCCGTGCGGCGGTACCGGCCGGCGGCGCCGGCGTCGTCGAAGCGCTTCGTGAAGCGCTCGAGCCAGGCGTCGAGCTTCACGCGGTGCGCATGGTCTTCGGTCGGGTAGGTGGACCAGAGGAGCGGGGTGCCCGAGAGCTGCGCGCGCACGAAGCTGTCTTCGCCGCGGATCACGACGGCGTCGCTCGACCAGAGCAGCTGGTCGAACTCCGTCTGCGGGAGGAAGGGCGTGCGCACCGTGCGCACGCGCCGCCCATCGGGGTCAAGCGCACGGAGGCGCGCTTCAACGACGTCGCCCGCCGCGCCCGGAGCGAGGAGGATGTTTCTCGGGCGCTCGGTGAGCGCAAGCCCCTGTGCGAGCACCTCGAGGGCGTTCGTCGGGTAGCAGAAGACGAACGTGGTGAAGCGCTCCGCCTCGAGACCGAGGGAGGCGAGGAATTCGCCGCGGCGCGCGATGCCGGCGCGGCGCTTCTCTTCGTAGTCGTCCTCGATCACGAGGCCGCCCGTGCGGGACGTGAAGCCCGGGAAGAACCAGAGCTTCGGGAGGTCGAGGCGCGGATGGAGACCGATCACGTCGTGGCTCTCCTCGACCCAGTCCTCCGCCGAGAGGTAGTCGAGGTTGAAGTAGAAGGGCGGCCGGCGGCCGGCGGCAAGGGCCGTCGCGCGCTTCTTCGCGAGCGCCTCGTCGTAGGCGTCGGGGAGCCGGCAGCCGAAGGTCTCGATCACGAGGCCGGCGGGTTCGAAGTCCGGTTCGGCCGCGCGCCTTTCGAACTTGTCCCAGGGGACGACTTCGGCCACTTCAGTCGCGTCGGGCGCGAGAAGCGCGAGCACCTCCGGGTGGTCGGTGATGAAGCGGATGCGGCCGACGCCGAGGGCGAGCAGGCGCCGCGCGAGGCGCCAGCAGACGCCCGCGTCGCCGAAGTTGTCGATCACGCGGCAGAAGAGGTCGCAGGTGGGGAAGTCGGTGCGCAGTTCGGTCATGGCGTGGTGGTCGTGGGTGAAATCGGGCGGCGCTCCTCGTCGAGGAGCCCCGCGATGAGGCAGCGCCCGCCGCGGCAGCGGAGGTCCGCAAATCGGGCCGCGCTGAAGCGGTCCGCGTTGCCCGACGGGAAGAACCACCGGCGCGGGAGCTGCGGTCGGCCGGCGGCGGGATCGAGCTCGACGGCGGCGGCGCCGGCCGGGCAGGCCGCGGCCGAGGGGGCAGGGGTCGCAGCCTGGGCGGGTTCCGTGCGCGTGAGGCAGAGGACGGCGGGAGCGGCTTGGGCTGCGCCGTCGGGTTCGCCGGAGCCCTTCTTCGCCGCATCCTGTCCGTCCACCTTGTAGGCGAGTGCCATGAAGTCGCCCATCACGACGTCGCGGGGATCCGCGGGCGTGAGTTCGAGTACGATCCGGTCGCCCGTCTCGAGGAGCTCCGTGCGCGAGGCGATCGTCGACGCGAGGGCGAGCGCCGTGAGGAGGATGAGCGCCGTCGGGACGAGGCGCGGCAGGCGACGGAACCCCGACGAACCGGCCGCAGCGGCGGCGCCGTGACTGAACGAAACCGCAGCCGCGGCGGCGAGGAGCGCCGCCGCCGTGAGGGCAAGTTCGCGTGCGCCGAGGAGAAGTAGGTTCACCCCCGTCTCGGGGGCCGCCCAGTAGTGCGCGGAGCACTCGAAGAGCGCGATCATGAGGGCGAGGGCGGAGAGCCCCGGGCGGAGCGCCCCAAGGGCGGCGGCGCCCGCGGCGGCGCCGAGCGCGATCACGAGCCCGGCGCTTCCGGGGAGCGTGACGAGGAGCGCCGCGACGCCCAAGAGGAGCACCGCTGCACGCCCCGTCGTCAGCACGCCGCGCCGCAGGAGCGCCAGAGCGCCCGAAGCGGCCGCCAGAGCGGCGAGCCCGAGCGTCGCCGGAACATAAAGGGAATCCGCCGGATCAGCGGCGCCGAAGCCGAGCGTGTGGACTTCAAGCGCTCCCCAGGCGGAGAGAAGGAGCGCGGGGAGCCAGAAGAGGATTTCGTTACGGAGGCGTTCGTTCGGCAGCCAGGCGGGAAGCGCCGCGCCGAGAGCGGCGAGTGCGCAGAGCGCGAGGACGAAGGCTTGGGCGTCGGGATAGGCCGAAAGCGCCGAGAGGGCTGCAGCGCAAAGCGCAATGCGCGAGCGGAAGACGAGCGCGAGGCCGAGGGCTGCGGCCGCGGCAACGCCCCGGTCGCCGTCGAGCACCGCGCACCACCCCGCCGCGGCGACCACGAAGAGAAGGAGCTGGGTCGGCGAAAAGACCGCAGCGCGGCTCCGCGTGCGTCTCCGGCGGAAGAGTTCGAGCGCAGCCGCCATGAGAAGCATCGTCCAGCCCGCCCGGTCGACCGCCAGGCCGAAGAGGAGCGAAACCGTGGTTGCGGCGAGCACGACCGCGACGGCGGCAAGTGCGGCCGAGACGGCGCGCGGGAAGAGATCGGCGAGGAGCGCCCCGACGCCCTCGGCGTCCGCAGGACGGGCGGATGCCACCGCCCCCGGATCCCGCCGGAGCTTCGCGAAGCGCAGGCCCGCCTGCAGCGTGGTCCAGCCGAGGAAGACGAGGCCGTTCACGAGCGTGAGGAGATAGATGATCCCGTTGCCGTTCAGGATGCCGAAGGCGGGCGCGGCGTTGAGCACCAGGCTGTTCGCCCAGGCCACGGCCGTGAGGACGGCGAAGGCGCGCTGCTCGGGGCGCCGCGAGAAGAGCTGCAGCAGGACGAGGATAAGGGCGAGTCCGCCGTAGAGCGCCGTCATCGACGCGTCCGCCCGCCCGAAGCCCGTCATCATCGTAGGGAGAAGCCCGAGAAGCGCCGAGGCGGCGAGTGCGGGCAAGAGGGCTGCGGCGCGCAGAAGTCCCGTGGCGGCGCGACGCCGCAGCGCCCCGGTGAATCCGATGGCGGTCGCGGCTGCGAAGAGCGCCGCGGGCAGGTACCGCTCCAAGGCGTCGAAGTCTCCGGGCATCCGGTCGCCCTGAAGAATCGCGGCTCCGAGGACCACGCCGAACCAGAGCGTGAAGAAGGCGGGCCGGCGGCAGACGAGGAGCCAGGGCGTGAGAAGCGCCGCCCAGCCGAGCATCAGGGCGGCGGCGCCTTCACCCGTCTGCCAGGTCTGGCCGACGACGGCGAGCAGAAGCCCCGTGGCGAGACCCGAGGCCGTAACGAATCCGTCGAGAAGCCCGGGGCGGAGCGTTTTGAGGAAGAGCACCGGGAGGAGGAGCGCGAAGCCCATGCCGCCGAAGAAGGCCAGCCGCACCGCCGGCCCCCAGCCGAGCCAGTGAGAGGCGGCGAAGAGCAGCAGCGCCGCGGCGGCCGAGAGGAGGCCGAGCGCGCCCAAAAGGCGCCCCAAGCCCGCGGCGGACGGAGGACGGCGCGGCGTAGAGACCTGCGGCGCCTCAGGGGCTTCCTTCGGCGCAGCGTCCGCTGCGCCTTCACGACTCTCTCCGCGGAGTCTTCCGCCGGGGCGTTCGTCAGGCTGCTCAACACTCTTCTCGTCCGGCCGGCTGACGGTCTTCTGAACCGCCTTTTCGACGGCCGGAACCGGAGCCTCTTCGGCGGCGGCCTCCTCCTGAGCGGGAGCCTGATTCTCCGCGGCGGCGGTTCTCTGCGCGGACGCGTCGGCGGGCTGCGTCGGAGCGGCGGGCGCCGTCACGGACGCAGACGCCGGAATCGTCTCCGGCGCGTCGAGAAGCAGCGGCGCGGCGGGAGGCGGCAGTGCGGCCGCAGCTTCGGGCTTCGCCTTCAATTCCGATTCAGGCTGCAATTCAGCGTTGGTTTCGGGCTGTGGCTCAGACGCCGGTCCGGACGCCGCGCTTTCGGGCGCCTGCGGCGAAACTGCGCGGCCTTCGGCCGGAGTCGTCCCTTCGGTGGACGCCTGCGGATCTTTCGAAGCGGGAGCAGTGGATTCAGTGGCGGCGGAGGTCTTCGACATGGGCGTCTCGGAGATGCATCAAACGCAGTGTTCCCGGAAAGCCTAACCGGCTCCGCGGGCGCATGCAGCGGCGCAGTCGTGAGCGGCTGAAAAAACGGCGCGGCACCGCGTCTCAAACGGTGCGCGCCGCTCTTGCGGGAATGTTTCTCTGCAGTGGGTCGCCGGTCGCGTCAGCGGCCGGCCTTCTGCGCCGCGGCCGCGCGGGCGGCTGCTCGCGCGGCGCGGGCCTCTTCGAAGAAGGGCGCGGCGGCGCGCAGGTAGACGTACATCGAGTAGATCGTGAGGATCGCGGCGATGAAGATGAGCCCGGTGCCGATCGTCGCGACGGGGATCCCAAAGACCGGGTCGGACCAGAGCAGGCACGGAATCGCCGTCATCTGCGCGATCGTCTTCGTTTTGCCGTACCAGTTCACCTTGACGCGGCCCGACTCGCCGATCTTCGCCATCCATTCGCGGATGCCCGTAACCGTGATCTCACGACCGATGATGATCATGGCGACGGCCATGTCGCAGCGGTCGAGGCCCACGAGGGCGACCAGGGCCGCCGCGACGAGGAGCTTGTCCGCAATCGGGTCGAGGAAGGCGCCCATGCGGGTCGCCCATCCTTCATAGCGGCGCGCGAGGAATCCGTCGAGCGCATCCGTCACGGCCGCAACGACGAAGACCACGCACGCGATCACGTTCTGCCAGTGGTCCGCGAGGATGCCGTCGGGGATGTAGAAGACGCCGATCACCACCGGAATGAGGGCGATGCGGATCCAGGTGAGCACCATCGGGACGTTGAGCTTGAAGGGGGGCTTGAGCTTCATGATTCCTGTGAGTTGGGGGCTTCCGGGTCGGAGACAAGGGGCTGTCCGTGGAGCTGCGCGTAGATCTTCGCGGCGAGCGTGCGCGAGATGCCCTGCACCTGCGCAATGTCCTCGGCCGAGGCGTTCTTCAGCTGCTTCATGCCGCCGAAATGAGCGAGTAGTTTAGCGCGGCGCTTCGGACCGATACCCTCGAAATCCTCGAGTTTGCTTGTGTTGCGCGTTTTCGCGCGCTTCGCACGCATGCCGGTGATGGCGAAGCGGTGGGCTTCGTCGCGGATCTCCGCCGTAAGCATTAGTGCTTTCGACATGCGTCCGAGCGTGAGGGGTGCGCGACGCTCGCCGTCGATCAGCGGGAAGACGAGCGTCTCGAGACCGGTTTTTCTTCCTTCGCCCTTGGCGACGCCCACGATGATCGTCGGGTCGAGTCCGAGCTCGTCGAAGACCTGGCGCGCCATCTCGACTTGACCGCGCCCGCCGTCGATGAGCACCATCGAGGGGAGTTGAGCTTCGCCGCGCGCAACGGGGGCGTAGCGCCTCTCGAGCGCCTGCTTCATCGCCGCGTAGTCGTCGCCCGGTTCAATCCCGGTGATGTTGAAGCGCCGGTAGAGGGAGCTCTGCATGCGGCCCTCGCGGAAGACCACGCAGGAGGCCTGCGTCGCCTCGCCCTGAGTGTGCGAGATGTCGAAGCATTCGACGGAGAAGTCCATCGGGTCGCCCGACGCGGGCTCGAACCCGGGGCCGAGGATCTCGAGGAGGTCCTTGAGGCGCGCGAGCTGCGTGCCTTCCTGCTGCAGGTGCCGCATGAGGGCGATCTGCGCGCCCTGCACGCACATCTCAAGCCACCGGCGGCGCGTCTCCTGAGGTTCGGTGACGACGGGCACGCGCCGGTGCGCGAGCTCCGAGAGAAGCGACGAGACGCGCTCGGGAAGCTCCGGGTCTTCGGGCACGGGCTCGATGATGAGGAGCTGCGGTACGGGGAGCTCGGAATAGTGCTGTCCGACGAAGGCCTCGATGAGTTCGCTGCGCGTGGGCGCGGCCTCGCGCTCCCTCGCGTCGATTTTCGGAAACATCGCGCGGTCGCCGAGGTGGCGGCCCCCGCGGACCATCGCAAGGTTGATGCAGGCGGCGTCTTCGCGCACTGCGACGGCGACGACGTCGGCGTCGACGTCCCCGCCCGTCGTCTCCACGGCCTGCTGATGGCGCATCTGCGTGAGGGCGGCGATGCGGTCTCTGAGCCGCGCGGCCTCTTCAAACTCCCAGGCGTCGGACGCCCGCCACATGCGCGCTTCAAGTTCGTCCAACACCTCGCGCGAGCGCCCGAGCATGAAGTCCTCCGCGCGTCGGCAGTCGAGCGCGTATTCGGCTTCGGTGATGCGCCCGCAGCAGGGCGCCGAGCACCGGCCGATCTGTCCCAGGAGGCACGGGCGCGTGCGGTTTCTGAAGTTCGCTTCGTCGCAGGTGCGCAGCAGAAAGGCCTTCTGCACGAGCTCGATCGCCGTGCGGGCGGCCGAGGAGCTCGGATAGGGGCCGAAGAAAAGCGAGCGTTTGTCCACGCCTCCGCGGAAGTAGGAGAGCCGCGGAAAGGGTTCGCTTCCGATGCGGATGTAGGGGTAGCTTGCGTCGTCGCGCAGCTTGATGTTGTAGCGCGGGCGGAGCGTCTTGATGAGGTTGTTTTCAAGAAGGAGCGCTTCGGCCTCAGAGCGCGTCACCGTCGTTTCGAGCCGCGCGATCTTCGCGACCATGAGCGCGATGCGCGGCGAGAGCCCCGTGCGGCGGAAGTACGACGAGACGCGGTTCTTGAGGTCGCGGGCCTTGCCGACGTAGAGGCACGTGCCGTCTGCGGCGAAGTACCGGTAGCAGCCGGGCAGGTGCGGGAGCGTCCTCACCTCCGCGGCGGGATCAAAGGCGGGGGCGGGTTCGGTGGCCGAAGCCGCATCGGGCTCGGGGCGTTCGCTGGGTGCCCCCTGGTCGTGCGCCGGCTCCCCGGAAGCCCGGTCGGCCTCCCAGGGCGGCGTTTCCAGTGCAGTCGGCTGTTGCTCCACGCGCAGACGCTCCTCACTCAAAAACTACTTGCCTTTCTTTTCGTCGTCCAGAAGATCGTCGAAGTGGAGTTTGATCGGCTGGTATTCGCGGTCGACCTTAAGGGGGGCGGCGCAACGGAATTGGAGCCAGGCCGTGGCGGGTGAACCATCCTTGCCGGCGGGCTCCGAAGATCCGCTGTCGGGCATCATGCCCTGGCCGCGCTCATTGCAGAAGGCGCGCGCCCGCTCGTAGACGTAGTCGGCGAGGCGCTGCACGCTCGTCTGTCCCGGCCACTCAGCCTTGGCAAGCCAGACCGAACCCACGACCGGCGTGATGTCGAACTTGCGGCCGGCGTAGTTCTGGTGCTCCTCCTGCACGGCGGCGCAGCCCGTGAGAAGTGCGGCGCCCGAAAGGGCGAGAAGGAGGACGGAGAAAGGCTTCTGGATCATTGTTCGAACGGGCGGCGCGTATGGGCCGCAATGACGTGTGGATGGAGGACGCCCACATTATATGAATGCGCCCGGATGGGGGGGTCGGGCGCCGCCTGCGGCGTGCATTCGCCGAAAAACGCGCGCTGGATCCGTTGGCGGATTCCGGCCCATGGAGTGGGCGGGCAGAAGCCCTTCATGAGGAGTCGTTCTCAACGATCAGGGGGCGCCGCGCGCTGCCGCACCGCCATAGAGCTGCGGCGCCATGCAAGGGACCGAGCCCGTGCAGTCGTTTGAATACTGCAGGAAATGGGCGGCCGGGTTTCTCGGCCTCGAGCTCCAGGAGGTTGCCGCAGTCACGGAGGACGGTCAGATCGTCGTTTAAAAACTTCAATGATTTCAATGGCAAAAAACGATCTCAAGGTGTTTCGGACTGTAAGGGTTCCTTAATTTCGCCTTCCTAAACTGCCTCCCAAAATCCCTCGGCCGGAGGGAGCGGCGCGGGTGCCTGACGAGGCGCTTCGAGCGGACCGCGCTCCGGCATTGAGTTGAACGAATCGAAGACCCTCACATCCCCGACGGCGCCAACCATGACCCAACCCATTCTTGAAGTACGCGGTCTCACCTGCGAGCGCGGCGAACGCACGCTCTTTCAAGGGATGTCGTTTGCGGTCGAGGCCGGGTCGCTCGTGCGGATCGCGGGCAGCAACGGCGCGGGCAAAACCACGCTCCTGCGCCTGATGACGGGCCTCATGCGCCCGGTCGAAGGCGAGATCCTCTGGCGCGGCGTGCCGATTCTGAAGGCCGCGCAGGATTTCTGGCGCGAGCTCTGCTACATCGGGCATCGCAACGGCGTGAAGGACGATCTCTCGGTGATCGAGAACGTCCTCATCAACGCGCGTGTGGCGTCCCTCAAGACCGACCGCGGGGCCGCCCGCCGGGCGCTCGCCGCCGTCGGCCTTGCAGACTTTGAGGACGTGCCGGCCGGTCAACTCTCCCAGGGGCAGCGCCGCCGCGTCGCCCTCGCGCGCCTCTGGCTCTCCGAAGCGGTTCCGCTCTGGGTGCTCGACGAACCCTTCACCGCGCTCGACGTCAAGGCGGTCGCGCGCCTCTCCGACCTCATCAGCGAACACGTCCGCGCGGGCGGCGTCGTGATGCTCGTCACCCACCAGGAGGTCCCGGTGGATCGCGCACAGCTTCACGTGATCGAGCCCGAGAAGTGGGCTCCGCGCCGCCGCAGCACCGTCGAGCGCGCTCTTGCAGACGCCGCGGCTGCCGAAGCCGAGAACGCCGCCAACGCGGCGCCCGTGCGCTGAAGAAGGAGGACGGACCATGTTCAATCTCTTCCTCACGATCCTTCAGCGCGACCTCACGCTCTCGATGCGCCGCAAGTCCGACCTCGCGCAGGTGATCTTCTTCTTCGCCGTCGTGGTGACGCTCGTTCCGCTCGGCGTGGGCGCCGAGACGAACATCCTCCGTTCGATCGCCCCGGGCGTGGTCTGGGTGGCGGCGCTTCTCGCCGCGCTCCTTTCGTTGCCGCGCATGTTCGCGACCGACCACGAGGACGGCACGCTCGAGCAGATGTTGGTCGCCGCTGAACCCCTGCCCGTGATCGTGATCGCCAAGGTCGCGGCCCACTGGCTCGTCACGGGCGTGCCGATGACGATCTTCGCGACGATCTTCGGCGTGATGTTCGACCTCGAGCTCGACGTGACCCTCGTGATGGTGGGGAGCCTCCTTCTCGGCACGCCCGTCCTCTCGCTCGTGGGCGCCGTGGGCGCCGCGCTGACGCTCGGGCTCCGCGCCGGGGGCGTCCTCACGTCGCTTCTCGTCCTTCCGCTCTACATTCCCGTCCTCATCTTCGGCGCCGGCGCCGCGCAGGCCGCTTCGATGAGCCTCTCGCCCACCTCGCACTTCATGATCGTCGGCGGCCTCACGCTCTTCTCGCTCGCCCTCGCGCCCATGGCGGTCGCAGCGGCGCTGCGGATTGCGGAACAGTGACCCCATCAACTAGGAGACAGCAGACAAATGGCTAACGAAGCATCGCTTGAAGGCTTCTACCGCAGGGCGGGCCGCCTCATCCCGTGGCTGATGGGCTCGGCGCTCGTCCTCTTCGTGATCGGCTTCTACCTCGGATTCTTCGTCTGTCCGATCGAGGCGCGGCAGGGGAACTCGTACCGCATCATCTTCATCCACATCCCGGCCGCCTGGCTCTCGATGCTGCTCTATCTGCTCATGGCCGTCGCGAGCATCATCGGGCTTCTCAAGAAGTCCCGCCTCGCCTTCATCCTGGCGCAGGCGATGGCGCCCACGGGCGCCCTGATGGGCTTCATCGCGCTCTTCTCGGGCGCCTTCTGGGGGCGTCCGACCTGGGGCACCTACTGGGTGTGGGACGCGCGCCTCACCTCGATGCTCATCCTCTTCTTCCTCTACCTCGGCTTCATCGCGCTCCACGCCGCGATCGACGACAAGCGCCGCGCCGACCAGGCCGCGTCGGTGATCTCGATCGTGGGCGCCGTGAACGTGCCGATCATCTACTTCTCCGTGCGCTGGTGGAACACGCTCCATCAGGGCGCCTCGATCACCTCGCGGGGCTCGGCCATCGCCGACGTGATGCTCTACACCATCCTCGTCATGCTCGCCGCGGGCACGATCTACGGCGCTGCCGTGGTGCTCTCGCGCGCCCGCACGATGATCCTTGAACGAGAACGCCGCAGCGCCTGGGTTCAGAAGGCCGCTCTGGAGGGCAAGTTATGAGCAACTGGAATTCCTTCGCCGACTTCATCCACATGGGCGGCCACGGCTACTACGTCTGGTGCGCCTACGCCGCCTTCGCCGCCGGGGTGCTCTACGAGCTCTGGCAGCTCGTCAGCCGCCGCCGCGCGATCTGCCGCCGCATCATGCGTGAGGCGCGCGCCGCCGAAATGACGCTTGAGCATTAGTCCCGCCCCTCAGGAGACCCTCATGAATTCGAAAACCAAGAAGCTCGCACTCCTCGGCGCCGCCGTGGTCGTGCTCGGCGCAGGCATTTTCCTCGCGCTGCAGGCGTTCAACGAAAACCTCGTCTTCTTCTTCTCGCCCACGCAGGTCGCGGCGCAGGAGGCTCCGGTCGGGCGCACCTTCCGTCTGGGCGGCGTCGTCGAAGGCGGCTCGGTCGCCCGGGAAAAGGACGGCGTCACGGTGCGCTTCAAGATCACCGACACCGCCAAGAGCGTGAACGTGCAGTACACGGGCATCCTTCCGGACCTCTTCGCCGAGAACCAGGGCGTGGTCGCGCAGGGCAAGTTGAACGAAGAGGGCGTCTTCGTCGCCTCCGAGGTCCTCGCCAAGCACGACGAGAACTACATGCCGCCCGAGGCCGCCAAAGCGCTCGAAGACGCGCACAAGGCGGGCGTCGCCAAGGCCCACGAGCAGACCGCGCAGATCGACAAGGCGGCGCACGACGCCGCGGTCGCGCGCGGCGAGCCCAAGCCCGCCGACCACCCGTAAGGAATTCAACTGCGGCCGCCCTTAGGCCGTGCCTGCGGACCCCGCCCCCTCAGAAGAAGGCGCGCCCTCGGAAGCGCCCGGGAGGAACGGCGGGGAAACCGGCCGGGCGGGAGGCGGGCCGCGGGAGAAGGATCCGGCAGGAGAGACCCAAAGGAAGCGGCGCGCCCCGATGCGGCCGGCAGCAGCCGGTCCTCGGGGCCCGATGCGTGAAGAGACCTCCCGACCGGACCGACAGTCCCGGAGAAGCTCCAGAAAAAGAAAGGAGCTCGTGAACCGGTTTTTCAATCAACGGAGAATACAAAGTGATTCCTGAGATCGGACACTTCGCATTGATCCTGTGCCTCGCACTCAGCATCGTTCAGGGCGTTCTGCCCCTGATCGGTGCGGCGCGCGGCAACGGCGCGCTCATGGCCGTCGCCCGTCCGGCCGCGGCCGCCAACGCGCTCTTCGGGACGATCGCCTTCGGGTGCCTCGCCTATTCGTTCTACATCTCGGACTTCACCGTCCTCAACGTGGCGAACAACTCCAATTCGCTGCTGCCCTGGTACTACAAGGTGGCCGCGTCCTGGGGCTCGCACGAGGGCTCGATCCTCTTCTGGACGGTGACGCTCGCCTGGTGGGGCGCCGCGGTTGCCTTCTCGGCGCGCCGCCTTCCCGAAGACATGGTCGCGCGCGTCACGGGCGTCCTGGGGCTCGTGGGCATGGGGTTCCTCCTCTTCATGCTCTTCACCTCGAACCCGTTCCTGCGCATCTTTCCGGCGCCCGCCGAAGGCGCGGACCTCAATCCGCTGCTGCAAGACCCGGGCATGGTCTTCCATCCGCCGCTTCTCTACCTCGGCTACGTGGGCTTCTCCGTTCCCTTCGCCTTCGCGATCGCCGCGCTCCTCTCCGGGCGCTTCGACGCGGCCTGGGCGCGCTGGATGCGCCCCTGGACCACGGCCGCCTGGATCCTCCTCACGCTCGGCATCGCGCTCGGCTCCTACTGGGCCTACTACGAGCTCGGCTGGGGCGGCTGGTGGTTCTGGGATCCGGTTGAGAACTCCTCCTTCATGCCCTGGCTCACGGGCACGGCCCTGATCCATTCGCTCGCCGTGACGGAAAAGCGCGGGTGCTTCCGCATCTGGACGGTGCTCCTGGCGATCCTCACGTTCTCGCTCTCGCTCCTCGGCACCTTCCTCGTCCGCTCGGGCGTGCTCACCTCGGTGCACGCCTTCGCGACCGACCCCGAGCGCGGCCTCTTCATCCTCGCCTTCCTCATCATCGTGATCGGGCTCTCGTTCCTGCTCTTCGCCTGGCGCGCGCCGAGCGTGGGGCTGGGCGGCAACTTCGCGATGATCTCGCGCGAGTCGATGCTCCTAGTCAACAACGTGCTCCTCGTGGTCGCGATGGGCGCGGTGCTCCTTGGGACCCTCTATCCGCTCTTCCTCGACGCCCTGAACGCCGGGAAGATCTCGGTCGGCCCCCCGTACTTCGACGCCGTCTTCGGGCCCCTGATGCTCCCGATGGTGTTCCTCATGGCCGTGGGTCCGCTCGCGCGCTGGAAGGACGCCGAACCCGTCGCCCTCGCGAAGCGCCTCGCCTGGTGCTTCGTTGCGGCGCTCGTGCTCGGCGCGGCGATCCCCTTCGTGATGGGGCGTTGGAGCACCTGGGTCTTCACGGGGTGCGCGCTCGCGCTCTTCGTGATCTTCGGCGGCCTTGAGGACCTCCGTGGGGCGCTGCGGTTCGCTCCGGCGGGCACGGGCTTCTTCGGGCGCCTCGCGCGCCAACCCCGCGCCTGGTGGGGGATGCTCATCGCGCACTTCGGCGTCGCCGTCTTCATCATCGGCGTGGCACTCGTCAAGGGCTACCAGGCCGAGCGCGACGTGCGCATGTTCGAGGGCGACACGGTTTCGGTCGCTGGCTACGTCTTCACCTTCAACGGCGTCTCGAGCGCCCGCGGCGCGAACTTCACCGCCGACCGGGGCGACTTCACGCTGACGAAGGACGGCGTCGAGCTCCAGCACCTCTATCCGGAAAAGCGCAAGTACTTCAGCTCCAACTCGATGCCGATGACCGAGGCGGCGATCCGCCACTCGATCACGGGCGACGTCTACGTGAGCCTCGGCGTGCCGAGCTCGGACGGCGGCTGGGTCGTGCGCGTCTACTCCAAGCCCTTCGTCACGTGGATCTGGTTCGGCTGCATCATCATGAGCGTGGGCGGCCTGATCGCCGCGTCGGACCGCCGCTACCGGCGCCGCCGCGATGACGCGAAGAAGGCTGCGGCCGCCGCTCCTGAGGCGGCCTGAACGAACGGGAGACATTGAAAATGATGAAAGCCAAGTTCCTCATTCCCTTCGCGATCTTCATCGTGCTCGCAGGCTTCCTCTTCAAGGGGCTCTACCTCGACCCGCGGGCGCTCCCGTCGGTGCTGATCAACAAGCCCCTGCCGGCGATGGAGATGCCCACGCTCTTTGACCCTTCGGTGAAGTTCAGCGCCGAAGAGATGAAGGGCCGCGTCTGGATGCTCAACGTCTGGGCCTCCTGGTGCCTGCCCTGCAAGGAGGAGCACCCGTACCTGGTCGGCCTCAAGCGCACGGGCCTCAAGACCCCGATCGTCGGGTTCCTCTACAAGGACAGCGTCGGCGCGGGCCGCCAGGTGCTCGAAGACACGGGCAACCCCTACGACGTCGTGGTCTTCGAGGAGAAGAACAAGATCGGCATCGATCTCGGCGTCACGGGCGTGCCCGAGACCTTCATCATCGACAAGAAGGGCGTGATCCGCGGCAAGGTGAGCTATCCGATTTTGGACGAGCTCTGGACGAAGCAGGTGAAGCCCCTGATCGAACAGCTGGAGGCCGAAAAATGAAGCTCTCGCGCATTCTGACGCCCGCCCTCTGCGCGCTCCTTCTCGCCGGTCCCGTCCTTGACGAGGCCGCCCAAGCCCGCGAGGCGGCCCCCACGGCCTTCGACCCGGTCGCGCACAAGCGCGTGGTCGAGGTCTCCGAGCAGCTGCGCTGCCTCGTCTGCCAGAACCAGTCGATCGCGGATTCGAACGCCGAGCTCGCCGTCGATCTGCGCAACCAGGTGATCGAGCAGGTGAAGGCCGGCAAGACCAACCAGGAGATCGTGGACTACATGGTCGAGCGCTACGGCGACTTCGTGCTCTACAAGCCGCCCTTCAAGCTCTCGACGGCGATCCTCTGGCTCGGGCCCGTCTGCCTCTTCCTCGTAGGGCTCGCGGCCTTCTACATCAATCTGCGCCGCCGCAAGCGCCTCGTGAACGAAGCGACGAAGCCCCTCTCCGCCCAGGAGAAGGCGCTCGCCGACGAGCTCCTGAGCGGCCGCAAGGAGTAGGGAAGTGACGACATTCATCATTCTCTGCGCTCTGATGGCCCTCGCGGCCGCGGCGGCCGTCTGCGTGCCGCTCTGGATCGGCGGACGCACGAAGGGCGACGCGGACCGGCGCGCCCAGGTGCTCGCCATTCTGCGCCAGCAGGCCGCCGACCTTGACGCGGACCGCACCGCGGGCCGCATCGACAAGGACGAGTACGAAGAAAGCCGCCTCGAACTCGAACGGCGCGTGCTCGAAGAGACGAAGCACGACGAAGAGGAGCGCTCCGGGAAGAGCTCCCGCATGCCCCGCATCGTCGCCCTCATCCTCGCCGTCGTGATTCCGTGCTCGGCCGCGCTCGGCTACTACGCGCTCGGGCGCATCACCGCGATGGACCCGAACTTCATCGCGATGATGGAGGCGCAGCAGGCGAGCTCGCGCGGCCACAGCCAGCGCGACATGCAGAAGATGCTCGACGATCTGAAGGCGAAGCTCGCCGAGGATCCGCGCAACGCCAACGGGTGGTTCCTACTCGCGCGCACCGCCGCGTCGATGAACCGCTTCGACGAGGCGGTCGAGGCGTTCCAGAAGTTGAACGCCCTCGTGCCGAACAACGCCGACATCATCGCCGACATGGCCGACATGATGGCCGCCGCCAACGGCAAGGTGATCACGCCCGACATCGAGAAGCTCCTCAAGAAGGCGCTCGTGCTCGATCCGACTCAGTGGAAGGCGCTCGCGCTCCTCGCGATCAACGCCTGGGACCGCCAGCACTACGCTCAGGCGGCGGAATACTGGGAGCGGCTCCTCGCGAACGTCCCGGCGGACTTCCCCGACCGCGACCAGATCCAGGCGAACATCCATGAGGCGAAGCGCCTCGGCGGCGTGAACGACAACATCTCCGCCGTGTCGCCCACGGCGCGCGAAGCGGCCGCGGCCGAATCGCAGCCTGCGCCCGCAGCGCCCGCTGCGCCGGCTGAGCCCGCTGCGGCTCCGGCCGCCCCCGCGACCTCGGCTCCGCCCACGGCTTCGCCCGCGGACCTGAAGGCCGTGGCGGGCACGGTCGAGCTCGACGAGGGCCTGAAGGGCCAGGTGAAGCCCGACGACGTGGTCTTCATCTACGCGCGCCCCGCCTCGGGCAGCCGCATGCCCGTCGCCTTCACCAAGGTGACGGTGAAGGAGCTCCCCTACAAGTTCGAGCTCAACGAGACCATGCGCATGGCGATGGGGGTCGAGACGCTCTCGAGCGTCAAGTCCGTGATCGTCGGCGCGCGCATCTCGAAGACCGGGAACTTCATGCCGCAGGCGGGCGACCTCGAAGGCGAGATCGCCGCTCCCGTCGCGGTCGGCGAACGCGGACTCGTCGTGAGGATCATGACCGAGCGGAAGTAGTCCGCCCGTCTTCAAAGGACGCTCACGCCTCTCAAGCCCGGAAGGCCCTTCAACGGTCTTCCGGGCTTTTCGCAGCTCCGCGGACGGCGCTCTTGGAGCGCTCGTTTCCCCAACCTCAGCAGCGCTGAAAAACATGTGCGCGGCCGCAGGCGCTCCGCATACGAAAAGAGCCGCATCAAGCGGCTCTTTTCACGTGACGGAATGGTTCGGCCGGCTCCTGCGCGCAGGCTATTTGCCGGTCGTCGAATCCATCAGGTTCACGCCCATGATGTTGCGGTGCTTGGCCGCCCAATTCGCGCTCGGCGTCGAAGCAGTCGCCCTCGATCTGCGCGAAGCCACCCACGAAGGCGTCGAGCTCCCGGCGCAGCTTCGGCGGCAGCTCCCGGCCGATGAGGCTCATCGTGTCGGCGATGTGCCGGGAGCTGCGCGTCCCGACGATCGCCGCGGCGACGTGCGTAAGCCCGAGGACGTAGAGCGTCGCGAGCGCAGCGATCGAGAGTCCCGTCCCGGCCTTCATCGCGGCGAGCCGTCCGAGCAGCTCCTGGTAGCCCTCCGAGCTGAGCGTGTCGTCGATCACGAGAAGGTACTTCACGAGCGAGTGGTTTTCGAGGTGGTCGATCTCGGGGTGAGGGCGGCCGAGCCACTTCTCCGAAAGGAAGCCACCGGCCACCGTGCCGTAGCAGAATGGCTTGATCTGGATCGAGATCGAAGGCGCCGGCGGCCAAAGAGAGGCCCGCCGGAGCCCGTCAGGCCCTCCTTCGGGCGGAATGAGGCTTTTGGCTTACGCCCAATTGCGGTGCGGTGTGCTATGGTTCGATCCATGGTGGTGCGTTGAAGGAACGTCTGATGTTCCTTCTCCGCATCAAAGAGAAGATTTTCCGCACCGAGAGGGAGCCGTGATTAAAGCCTGTGCCGCAACCGAACGCCGCCGCGTCCTGTGGGACGCCGCGTCTGCGCACGTGCCCCGGGTCTGCGAATCCGCCTTCAGCTCCTCGCGCTCTACGACCGCTTCCGCCTCCACAACAGAGACGGAAGCACGACGCCGTCTGGAAAATCCCCACGGGTGAACCCCGAGGCGCAGCGCTCATGGAATGAGCGGCGCGCGCCTTGATGAAAGCCCGGCGAAATCAGATTCAACGACAAGGGAGTTCCGGAAGACGGCGCTCCCTTTCTTTTTTCCGCGGTCCCTCCCGAAGGCGCCGCACGAGGCAAACGCGAAGGAGACTTCATCGAAAAAGAACGGCACGGTCCCTGCTTTGAACCCCTGCAGAGCAGCGGAGGCGCCGCCAGAAGAACAGCGAACGGAAGCCCCAGACACTCAACAGTCATTCAACCGCGGCGCCGCCCTCCCGAGGGACCGGCGGCGCAGACAGGATTCTTCGGGAGACACCCAAAATGGACCTCATCAAAAACTTCAAGATCCACATCCTCGCACTCATCATCGTCGTCATCGCCGAGGCGATCGGCATCCTCAAGTTCGGCCTCGTTGTGCTGCTGCCGCTCCTCTACGCGCTCGTGCTCGGCGCGATCATGAGCTTCCCGCGGTGGAACTTCATCAAGCTCCCCGAAATGGAGCGCGCGGGCAAGATGCTCTCGATCGGCGTGCTCATCCTCATCACGAAGATCGGCCTCGACATCGGTCCGAACATCCACATGATCATGCAGTCCGGCCTCGCGCTCTTCATGCAGGAGTTCGGGCACTTCTTCGGTACGCTGATCTTTGGTCTGCCCGTGGCGCTTCTCCTCGGCATGAAGCGCGAGGCGATCGGCGCGTGCTACTCGATCGACCGTGAGGCGAACGTCGCGATCATCGCCGAGCGCTTCGGGCTCTCCTCGCCCGAGGGCCGCGGCGTGATGGGCATGTACGTCTGCGGCACGGTCTTCGGCGCCCTCTGGGTGTCGATCCTCGCGGGCGTGATCGCGCAGCTCGGCATCTTCCATCCGCATTCGCTCGCGATGGGCGCGGGCATCGGCAGCGCCTCGATGATGGCCGCCTCGATGAGCTCGATCATCGCCGTGCATCCCGAGTGGGAGGAGACGGTGCGCGCCTACGCCGCCGCGGCGAACCTCCTCACGACCGTTCTCGGCATCTACTTCTCGCTCTTCATCTCGCTCCCGGTGACGATCAAGGTCTACGAGTTCTTCACCCGCGACAAGGGGGTGAAGAAGGCGGCCTGACGCCGCCTCTTCAGACTGAAGGACGAATTTGAAAGCAGACAATCAAGGACAGCAGAAAATGAAAAAGATTCTGAACGAGATGTACGACGTGATCTTCATTCTCCTCGTCACGGGGTTCTTCACCTGGATCGCGAATCTCGAAAGCTCGAACGCCGAGCTCGCGGGGAGCTCCATCGGCATGCTGATTCTGGTCGCCGTCACGGCTCTGGGCGTCTTCATCTCGCTCCTGCCGGGCTTCCGCGCGCTCCCGATGGTCTTCTGGGTGTCGATCCTCGCCGTCGTGCTGTCGCTGCCGCAGTTCCCGGGGAGCGCCTGGCTTCTCTCCTACACAAAGCAGATCGGGTTCCTGCCGATCACGTCGGTCACGCTCGCCTACTGCGGCCTCTCGCTCGGCAAGGAGATGGAGGGCTTCAAGCGCCTCTCCTGGAGGATCGTGCCGGTCGCGCTCGCCGTCGCCGCGGGCAGCTTCATCTGCGCCACGGCTCTCGCCGAGGTGATGCTCCACCTCGAGGGGATCTTCTGATCCCGCGGACGCTCCTGAAAGGCAACGAAGCGTTTCCCGCATGCGCCGCCCGCGGGGGCGGCGCGTAGGATCTCCTACGGGAATTCACGGGCCCCGGCCGCCGTCATCCTCCGGCCGGGGCCTTGAGACATCAAACAAAGGAATGGACCATGGACAAGGAGCAGCTCAAGGAGCGCGTCTGTCAGCTCATCCGCGACAACTTCGAAGAAACGCAGAAGCTCGGCCACGCGATCTTCAACGAGCCCGAACTCGGCTTCAAGGAGGTGAAGACCTCCGCGAAGGTGCGCGCCGCCTTCGACGAACTCGGCATCGACTACACGACGGGCTGGGGCATCACGGGCGTGAAGGCGCGCCTCAAGGGTGCGAACTCGACGCGCACGGTCGCGCTCCTCGGCGAGCTCGACGCGATCGTCTGCCGCAACCATGAGGCAAGCGACCCGGTGACGGGTGCCGCGCACTGCTGCGGTCACAACGTGCAGATCGCCAACGTGCTCGCCGTCGCGCGCGCCCTGAAGGAGTCCGGCGCGATGGACTACCTCGGGGGAGACGTCGTCTTCTTCGCCGTTCCGGCCGAGGAGTACGTCGAGATCGACTACCGCAGCGGGCTCCTCGCGCAGAAGAAGCTCAAGTACCTGGGCGGCAAGCAGCAGCTGATCGCCGAAGGCGCCTTTGACGACATCGACATGGCGATGCAGATGCACGTGAGCGCGACTCACGCCCCCGACGGGGACTTCACGGTCGGCGCGAGCTCGAACGGCTTCGTCGGCAAGCTCATCGAATACCACGGCAGGGCCGCGCACGCCGCGGGCTGCCCCGACCAGGGCGTGAACGCCTTGAACGCCGCAATGTTGGGCGTCATGGGCGTCAACGCCATCCGCGAGACCTTCCGCGACTCCGACTGCGTGCGCTTCCATCCGATCATCAACTCGGGCGGCGACCTCGTGAACGTCATCCCCGACTACGTGAAGATGGAGAGCTACTGCCGCGCCTCGAACGTTGAGGCGCTCGCGCACTACAACAAGGCGATCAACCGCGCGCTCAAGGCCGGCGCCTCCGCCGTCGGCGCCCAATGCAAGATCACGGACCTTCCGGGGTACCTGCCGCTGCGTCCCGACCCGCACCTGCGCGACGTGCTGCGCGGGAACGCGCAGGCCGTCTTCGGTTGGAACGCCACGGTCGAGGGCGAACACTCCGCGGGTAGCACCGACATGGGCGACGTCTCGCACCTGATGCCGGTCGTGCACCCCTGGGTTGGGTGCGTGCGCGGCACGCTCCACGGTGCGGACTACAAGGTCTCGAATGAAGAGGCCGCGTACGTGAAGTCCCCCGAGGTGCTCGCGATGACGCTGATCGACCTCCTCTGGGACGGCGCGGCCGCCGCCGATGAGATCTGCCGCGAATTCAAGCCCGTCTTCACGAAGGAGAGCTACATGGCGTTCCTCGACCAGCTCGCCTCCGGGAGCTGACCGCAAGGGGCCTCGGCTCCGCCGGAGGGACGCTGCGGCGTCCCTCCTGATCCGCCTCCAAGACGAAGGCCGTCCGGCGCGCATCCCAAGGATTCGTGCGCACCGGGCGGCCTTCCGTTTTCCCTGGCGTCCGTCCGGAACGGACATTCGGGTTTTCACCGATGCGCGGATGCGCTAAGATTATCCGGTCCGAAGCGCCCGTGAAGGCGAGGAGGACCGGGACGGCCCCTCAGGCCGGATCCGTGAGGCTCAGCGCTTCGCTCAACGCCCGAAGGCTCCCCAATAGGAATGATGGGGACCCGGGCGGGTGCGGCCGGCTTCAGGCAGGCGGATGATCCCGCCCGCAACAAAATTCACCACTGCGCCGAGGCCGCTCGTGTCCGGCACTGGCGCAGACGCCAACCCATGGAGGGTCCGGCTTAGCGAAAAATCCCCGCGGAGGGCGGGCCGTCAGCGCCCCAACACCCGAAGCATGTGAAAGAGAAGAAGAGGGATCACGCTCTGCTGCACTTGCTTCCGCTCTCATTCATGAATGAGGCCCTCTGAAATGGCTATCTCCAAGAAAATCGCTGCGGCCGCCGCCGCCGCCACCCTTGTCTTCTCCTTTGCCGCCGAGGCGGCCACGACGCTGCGCGTCGGTTCGATGACGATTTATCCGCCGTTTGAATTCCTCGACTCCTCGACGGGCAAGTACGAAGGCTTCGACATGGATCTCGTGCGCGAGATCGGCAAGCGCAACGGCTACGACGTCAAGATCGTCTCGATGGCGCTCGACGGCATCGTGCCCGCGCTCATGAGCGGCAACGTTGACTGCGCGATCTCCGCGCTCACGATCACGCCCGAGCGCTCCGAAAAGGTGGACTTCACCAAGCCCTACATGAACGCGGGCCTCACGGTGATGACCTCGAAGGAAAACGCGCCGAAGATCAAGAGCCTCAAGGATCTTGAAAACCAGACGCTCTGCGCCGAGATCGGCTCCTCGGGCGCGCTCGTGATGAAGCGCATTCCGGGCACCGTGATCCGCACCTTCAACTCGGCCGCCGACGCCTTCCTCGAGCTCGACAAGGGCGGGTGCTTCGCGATGTTGAACGACGGTCCCGTCAACAAGTACTTCCTGCGCCAGAAGGCTTCGAAGAGCATGAACCTCGTCGCGCTCGACTTCGTCGTTTCCGACGACTTCTACGGGCTCGCCGTGCAGAAGGGCAACAAGAAGCTCCTCAACGTGCTCGACCAGACGCTCGACGCCATGCGCGCCGACGGTACGTACCAGAAAATCTACGACAAGTGGTTCGGCTCGGCGAAGGCTCAATAAGCTCTTCCCGGCCCGACAACCCGCTTCGGGCGGACGACCTCCGCCCGAAGCCGCCGAACCAAGCAGAACGCCCGGCTCCTCCGCATTCGAGAGGCCGGGCGTTATGCGTTTTTGTGGCGCTGCCTGCGCGCTTAGGCCTTGAAGCGCACCGGCGCCATCGCGACGAAGCGGCGGCGCGCGATGAAGCCGCGCACGTAGGTGTCGATGAGGCACCCGGCGACGGCGTACTGCGCGACGTCGAAGGCCTTGAAGGTGAGCACGAGCTTGTCGCCCTCGAGTTCGGCCTTCACGGGCTTGGCCGGAGCAAGAACGGAGGCCTTCGCGCCCGTGAAGCCGAGGCTCCAGCGGATGCTCTCCGTGTCGATCTCCTCGATGTCGAGTTCGGGGAAGGACGAGATCACGACGCGGCATTCGGCGTCGGCGTCCGTGACGGAGAGTTCGCGCGGTTCAACGCTCGCCTCGACCGTGTCGAGCACCGCGAGGAGCTCGCGGTACGCCTCGTCGTTCTTCGCCGCCATCTCGCAGGTGAACTTCCCGAGGAGCGCTTCGGCCTCATCGTGCGGCAGGGCCTTGGCGCGCTCGACCACCTCGGCCGTGCGGGTGCGGAACTCCGCTTCGAGCCCCTCGCGCACGCTCCAGATCCCGGCCATCAGGCCGCGGTCGAAGTTGACGAGTTCGCCCAGGACCGCATAGAGGAAGTAGCTCTTCGAGAAGTCCAGGTCGAGGTACTCGGGCTTCATGTGGAAGTGCACGCGGCGCGCCTCCTCGAGACTCGTCCACTGGTAGCCCATCGGGATCGCCTTGGCGAGCGGGAACCAGGGCACGTACGTGCCGACGTCCTGGCTCGAGGCGCAGTGCCAGAGCACGTTGAGCAGCGGCGCTTCGCCGATCTCACACACCCAGCTCTCGCGCGTGTGGGTGCGCGAGATGTCCTGCGCGCTCGCGTGGAAGCAGTCCGCGCGCCCGTCGCCGCGGCTACGGTAGGTCTCTTCGGCCGTGAGGCGCAGCGTCTCCTTGACGTCGTCGGGGCTGATCAGGCGACCGAGCTTCAGGCGTTCGGGGTAGTGCAGGGGATCGGGGTAGACCGTGCCGCCGGTGAGGAACTGCCAGCCCGTGCGCATGCGCACGCTCTTGTTGAGGTCGAGGCGGTTCGATTCGGGTTGATAGGCCGCGGAGAAGTCGAAGTCCGAGTAGTCGCCCGGGGTCTTCGGGGTGTAGCGGCCCGTCTTCACGGCGTACTCGATGAGGTCGGGCGAGGCGACGACGTTCTCGTGGTCCGAGAGGTCCACCGAGCGGATCGCGAGGTAGTTGGAGATGAGGACCACCTCGTCGTCGGGGACGCGCTTCGCGACGAAGTGGTGGCCCTTGACGACGTTCATGAGCCACGCCTCGTCGCGGTCGGCGAAGGAGTAGTTGCGCGCCGGGCTCCAGTAGCCGTACTTCGTGAGGAGCTGGGCGGCGATCTCGACCGCTTCGCGGGCGGTCTTCGCGCGCTCCATCACGCAGCGGCGCAGCAGAAAGCCGATGCCGCCCTCGACGAGTCCGGTCTCCTCGTCGGAGAGCTCGCCGTCAAAGGAGGTGCCGCCCGAGTTGGAGCACATCACGACGCCCGCTTTGTTCGCGAGTCCCTGGTCGAAGGAGGACCCCGGGGGCATCATCAGCATGTTGCTCCAGTAGGTGCCCAGGGTTTCAGGGGCCTGCGGCACCTTCGCGCGGCCGGGTTCCCCCTCGACCACCTCGCCCGTGGCGTGCTTCGCGCCCGGGCACCAGAACTGCTGGTGCATGACGCGGCCGCCCGAGTCTTCGTTGTGGCCGAGAATGACGCGGCCGGTGGTGGATGCCGCCTTTCCGACGATTACCGTAGTGCACATGGGTGATGTCCTCCCCGAGAGTGTTTGGTGGAAGGCCCGGCGCAGGCTGGGCTCCGGGCCTCGAGTCGGCAAATGTTAGCGCGGATGCGCCGCCCGCCTCGACGGGTGGAAGTACGGGTGCGCAGGCGCGGACAAGGCGGCTCAAAGGGAAGCCGCGCCTACCGGTTCGTTGAAGTTTGACTCCGGGCGCAGAGCCTGAAATGAAGAAGGGAGACGGCTCCTCGCCGCCCCCTTTCTTTTGTGGTCCGCTCCGGAGCCGCGCGGTCCGCTTGTTCCGAGCGTCAGCCCTCGGTGCGGCCCGCCGCTTCGGCGCGCTTCGTCGAGATCGTCGCGGCCACGCCCGCGGCGATGATGAGCGACATGCCCGCGAGCGAGAGCGCCGTCGATGCTTCGCCGAAGAGAATCCAGCTGATCAGGGCGGAGAAGGGAATCGCCGAGAACCCGAGGCACGAGGAGAGGAGCATGTTGCCGTAGGCGTAGGAGCGCGTCGTGCAGATCTGCCCCAGGGTCGCGCAGACGCCCATGCCGAGGATCGCCGCCACCGCGTTGAGCGAGGAGAGGTGGAATCCGCCTTCGACGAAGAGCGTTCCGAAGAGGCCGAAGAGCGTGCCGCAGCAGGTGAAGTAGAAGACGATGCGCCAGGAGGGCTCCTCGAGCCGCCCGAGCTCCTTCATCTGCCAGTAGATGATGAGGTCGAGGAAGGAGACGGCGAGGCAGATGAGCGCCGGGATGAGCTCGTCGCTCGAGAAGCTCGGCTGCAGCACGATCGCGATGCCCGCAAACCCGATGATGATCGAGAAGATGAGCGCCCAGGGCGCGCGCTGGTGCTTCATCCAGGCGAGCAGGATGAAGTTCGCGGCCATGAAGAGCGGCGTCGTGTAGATGAGCGTCATGTTCGTGCCGAAGGGCAGCTGCCCGAGGGTGTAGAACCACGCGGCGATCGAGAGCGTGCCGAGGATGGAGCGCTTGAGGTTCCCCATCAGATGCGGGGTCTTGAGCGAGAGGTTGTTGCGGCGCACGTAGAGCGCGATGGTGACGACGCCGAAGAGCGAGCGCCAGAAAACCATCTCGAGGGGGCCGAGCTCGCCGCTTGAGAGCTTCACGAAGGCCGCCATCAGGGAGAAGAAGAGTGCTGCCGCAAGCGACCACATGGACTGCTGCATCATTTTGTTTTTCTGGTGCTTGTCGTTGACTGGGCGGCCGAGGTCCCGGCGTGCGGGCCGGTTCCTGCGGTCCGCGGGCCCGGACGGGCGGGAAAGAGTGCGCGTGAGCTTAGCAGGGGGTGCGAGTCGGCTTCAAGCGCGCCACCGTGAGGGGGATCCCGGAAGTGCACCGGGATCCCCGGGAGGCGGTCCTCAGGCGGGGTCCTTGAGGATGTTGCGGTAGCGGTAGGGGAGCTCGATCAGTTCGAGGGGCTCTCCCGCGGGCTCGAGCGAGACGCCGGCGATGAGGGAGCCGAGGGTCGCCGAGAAGAGGATGAGCGTTTCGCCGCCGATGCGCGAGGAGAGCACGACCGTGCCCGCCTGATCCCCCGCGGAGTAGACCGGGGCGCCCGCCTCCACGGTGCGATCGGCCTTCAGAAGTCCGATCGCCGCGCGGCGGTTCGTCTCGCCGATGTGCTCGACGCGCGAGACCACCTCCTGCCCGGGGTAGCAGCCCTTGCGGAAGGAGACGCCGCCCACGAGCTCGAGGTTGACGTGCTGCGGCACGAACGCCTCGCGCGTCGCCGGGAGAATCTGCGGCATGCCTGCGGCGATCACCGCGGCGGTGCGCCAAGCGTCAGGAGCGGGTTCAAAGGGGAGCGCTGCGCCCGCCGGGACGACGGCGAGCGTGCGCGCGCCGCCCGCGCAGAAGCCCGCAATGGCGCGGGCTTCCGAGAGACCGAGGAGCGTCCAGCCGTCTTCCCGGGCGACTTCGCCCGCGGCGGGAAGCTTGAGGCCGAGCCGGGCGGCCGCTTCGGCGCCCGCCTCACCGACGAAGAGAAGCACCTCGGGCATGGGATCCACGGGGGTGAAGATCACCTTCGCGCGCAGAACGTACATGCGCAGGCGCTTCAGGAACCCCTCCACCATGACCGCGGGCATGGCGAGCATGACGTCGGGGCCCTCCATCCAGACGCGCATGAGCGCGAGGAGCCGGCCCTTGGGCGAGCAGTAGCCCGCGAGCGTCGTGCGATTCCCCAACCCCTGAACCGCCTGCGTGAACTGGCCGTGGAGGAACTTCACGGCGTCTTCGCCCGAAACGCGGATGAACTGGATGCCGCCCGCGCGGATGACGCCGGGCAGCGGATCAAGACGGGGAGCGGTGGTGTCGGAGAAGGACTGCATGATGAATCGTTTCCTCTGCTGAGGGCCTGCCGGCGGGAATGCCGGCGGGCCGATGGATTTTGCTGCCCGTAAGGATACCCATCCGCCGCAGAGGCGACGGGCGGGCGTGCTCGAAATCGCGCACGGAGGCGCCTCCGGCGCGTGACGCCCGCGTGCGCCTTGAAACAAAGGCGCCGCTTGTCGCCGCACCAGGGGCGTCATGCCGCCGCGCTAAACTCGGCCCTCGCCGGCCCTCCCATTCACCGGGCCGCCGGCCCTCCGACACCCCGCCCCGCCCAAATCAGACAGAGAGACATCGTGAGCCGCTCCAAACACGCATCCGCCGCCGGTCCGAACCGATCCGCCGAGAAGGAGACGCTCTCCCGTGAGGCGGGTGAAAAGGCGCACGCCGACGAAGAGGCGCGCGTCAAGGAGGACGAGGCGGCCTTGGATGCCCTCGCGGAGAGCGCCGAGCGTGAGGCGGAGAAGACCCGCGGCAGCGACGCGCTCGAGAGGAGCGCCGGGGCCGCGCCCGAAGGCGGGGAGGAAAAAGCGTCCGAAGAACCCCGGAAGACGCCCGCTCCCGGAGCGCAGAAGGCGGAGTCCGCCGCCGATGCGGCCGAAGACCCGGACCCGCACACGTCCGGAACTTCCGACTCGTCTGAATCTTCCGGGACATCCGACCCCCGCCGCGCGAAGGCGCGCAGGTGGGCCGCGGGCATCGTCCTCTTCTTCGTCTTCGCCGCGGCTGCGGCCGCCGCCCTCTGGTGGTGGGCCGAGCGCACGCTCTACCGCACCCCGGCGGCACTCGCCGCTCCCCGGATTGAAATCACCGTGAAGGAAGGGCAGAGCGCGCAGCAGGCGCTCGCCGCCATGCGCGCAGCAGGCGTGACGCTTCCCGTCTGGCAGGTGCGCGCGCTCCTGAAGCTCGAGCCCGGGCTCCTCTCGCGCATCCACGTCGGGCGCTTCCGCTTCACACAAGGGATGACGCCCTTTGATCTTCTGAAGACCCTGTCGGGGCCGGCGCTCGTCGATCAGCAGGTGCGGATTCCCGACGGCGCCCCCGTCTGGGAGGCCGTGGCGATCCTCGCCGACGCCGAAGGGCTCGCGCCCGATTCGGCGAAGATGGACGAGCGGACGCTCCTCAAGACCCTCGGGCTCGAGGAGTACGCGTCGCTCGAAGGCTTCCTCGCGCCCGAAACCTACCGCTACGGGTCAGGAACGAGCGACCTCACCATTTTGAAGAAGGCCGTGGAGCGTCAGAAGCGCCTCCTCGACGAGGCCTGGGCCTCGAGAAGCGAGCTCTGCCGCGCGAAGAGCGCCTACGAACTCCTCATCCTCGCCTCAATCATCGAGAAGGAGACGGGCGAGAAGAGCGACCGGCACCTCGTGAGCTCGGTCTTCAACAACCGCCTGCGGATCGGCATGGCGCTCCAGACCGACCCCACCGTGATCTACGGGCTTGGCGCGGGTTGGAGCGGCCGGCTGCGCCGCAAGGACCTCGAGGCGCCCACGCCCTGGAACACCTACACTTTCGTGGGGCTCCCGCCCACGCCGATCTCGATGCCCTCGGCCGCCTCGATCGAGGCCGCGGCCCATCCGGCCGACACAAAGTACCTCTACTTCGTCGCACGCGGGGACGGCACGAGCGAATTCTCGACGAACCTCAAGGACCACAACCGCGCGGTGCAGCACTTCATCATCCGAAAGAGCACCGAGCCGCTGAAGAAGTAGTCCGCCTCCCCAAGCCTCAGGCACGAACGCCGTGCGGGCGTTTTGCTTCCCGCTCTCTCGGGCTGCTGTGAGGGCGCTTATGCATCGTCCGGGCCTCATGGGATAATTCTCGCCGGCGCCGAAGGTCCGGCCGGCTCGTCCGGGACCGGCAGTCCGTATCCGGACGGGCGCAGAGAACGACGGCTCAGGTCCGTCAGAGAGAGAACAAAGGAGAGAAGAACATGCGCGGACGCTTCATCACGATCGAAGGCATCGACGGCGCGGGCAAATCCACGCAGACCGAATCGCTCATCGCGCTCCTCAAGGCCCGCGGCGTCGAGGTCGTGCGCACCCGGGAGCCGGGCGGCACGCCCGTGGGCGAAAAGATCCGCGAACTCCTCCTCAACGAGGAGATGGACGTCGAGACCGAGACGCTCCTCTTTTTCGCCTCGCGCGCCGAACACGTCGAGAAGGTGATCCGCCCCGCGCTCGAGCGCGGCGCCTGGGTGCTTTCGGACCGCTTCACGGACGCGACCTACGCGTACCAGGCGGGCGGCAAGGGCATGAGCGGGCGGCGCGTCGAGGCGCTCGAAAAGTGGACTTTGGGCGACTTCGCGCCCGACCTCACGATCCTCTTTGACATCGCGCCCGAAACCGCCCACGAGCGGCTTGCCGCCCGCGGTGTGGATGAAGACCGGTTCGAACGTCTCGGCGTGGACTTCTTCACCCGCGTGCGCGACGCCTACCTCGAGCGCGCCGCGGCGAACCCCGCGCGCTTTCTCATCGTCGACGCTTCGGCCGCGCCGGAAAAGGTCGCGGGCGAAATCGCCGCCAAGGTGACCTCATGGCTCTAGCTCCCTACGCCTGGCTGGAAGCTCCCGCGGCGGAGCTCGCGCGCATGCGCGAACGCATGCCCAACGCGGTGCTCCTCTACGGCGCGCCGGGCACGGGGCTCTATGAGCTTGCGCTCAACTTCGCGAAGTCGCTCTTCTGCAGCAGTCCCGCTCCCGACGGCTCGCCCTGCGGACGCTGCCGCGGGTGTGAGCTCACACGTGCGGGCACGCACCCGGACTTCAAGCAGGTGCTCTCGGAATTCATGTGCGCCGCCTGGGACGTGCCCTATACGGCCGCGGAGAACGAGCGCCCCGAGACGAAGAAGAAGCTCTCGCGCGAAATCCGCATCCACCAGATCCGCATGCTTTCGGACTTCCTCGCCCTCAACGCCAATCAGGGCGGGCGGCGCATCGTCCTCGTCTATCCGGCCGACAAGGTGCGCGCGGAGGCGGCGGCCTCACTCCTCAAATCCATGGAGGAGCCGCCCGAAGACCTCACCTGGATTCTCGTTGCGGAGAAGCTCGACGACGTGCTCCCCACGATCCGCTCGCGCTCGCGCCTCGTGCGCGCGCCGGCGCCCACGAAGGAGGAGGCGCTCGAATTCCTCAAGGCGAAGCGCGTGAAGAACCCCGAGGCGGAGCTCGCCTTTGCGGGCGGCGCCCCCCTGGCGGCGCTCGAGGCGAACGACGACGAACGGCTCTCAAAGAAGACCGAGACGGCGGCGCTCGATCTCCTGCGCGCGGGTCCCGCGCTGCGGCCCGACGACGTGGTGCGCACGATGGCGGCGGACCTCACGGTGCCCGCCTTCTCGCTCCTGCTTCTGCGCTGGGCGCACGATCTGATGCGCGCGGCTCTGGGGCTCGAGCCCCGCTACTTCGTGAACGACGGCGAGACGCTGCGCAGGCTCGCGGCGCGCACGACCCCGAAGGCTGCGGCGGAGTTCGCCGCCCAGGCCGCGCAGGTGCGCCGGTCGGCCGACCATCCCCTGAATAGCCGCCAGGTCTGGGAGCAGACCTACTTCCGCTACCAGAAGATCTTCCGGGCGCAGTAGACGGTGGGCCCGCGCGGATCCGGCCGTGCGGGCGCCTCAGAGCGCCTTCATCCGGCTCATCGCCTCGCTCATCTCCTCCTCTTCCGGAGCGAGGTAGCGGCCGGTGGTCGCGACCGAGGCGTGCCCCATCGCGGCCTGCACGACGTTGACGCTCATTTCCTTCAGGGCCGCGACGGCGAAGGTGTGCCGCAGCCAGTGGGTCGAGGAGGCTCGGAGCTTCGCCGCGTCCATCGGCGATTCGACGGCGACGTGGTCGGCGACGGCGTTGAGGAAGGCTTCGAGCACCCGGTAGAGCCCCGAGCGGCTCATTGCGCCGTGGGCGTTCCGGCCGCGCCCGAGGTTGACGAGAAGCGGCGTGCCGGGTTGGGCCGCCTGCAGGCTCGGAATCCCGCGGGCGGCGAGTGCCGACTCGATGATCGAGCGCTGCTCGGTGGTGAGCGGAAGGCGCCGCACCTTGCTGCCCTTGCCCACGATCTCAATCGCGGGGCGCACCGAGAGGCCGACGCGCCTCAGCACGATCCAGTCCGTGCGGGCGTCGAGCATCTCCGAAGCGCGCATGCCGAGGCTCTTTCCCATCATCAGGATGAGCTTCATGCGCTCGCGCGGGAGCCCTTCGGGGAGGAGCGGAATCCGCGCCACCACCTCCTCCCATTGGTCGGGCGTGAGCGAGCGGTCGGCGAAGGCCTGCGGCGCCCCTTCGCCCTTGAGAAGCGGCACCTTGGAGCTCACCTGGTCGAAGGGGTTGAAGATCAGGTAGCCCGTGCGCTTCAGAAAGTTGAAGAGCTGCCGTACGATCACGACGGCGTTGCGGCGGCTCGAGGACGACAAGGGGCCGTTGAAGGGCCGCCAGGCCGGAGAGGTCCGTCTGGCGTTCTTCGGGCCGATCCAGCGCGACTGCGCCGCGCGCCACTTTCTCCGGAAGGCGGCGTCCTCGAGGCGCCCGAGGTCCTCGAGCCAATGGAGATACTGCGCGGCGTCGTCGGCGCGGATGTTCGAGAGCGCGGTCTCCTTCTCGACGAGGCACCAGAGGAGAAACCTTTCGGCTTCCTTGCGGTAGTTCGCCTGCGTGTTGGGGTTGCCCGCGCGGGCGTTCAACCACGTGCGGATCGCCTCGAGGTCGTCGGCGGCCGAGAGCGAACACCCGACCGCGGGCGCGCGGTTGACGCCGCCCGAGCCCGAGAGACGCTCGGGGAGCCGGAGCTCCTCCAAAGGCCGGATCTGCGGGTCGAAGGCCGCCGGGGCGGCCGCAGCCGCATCGGCGCGCTTCGTTCGTTCGGCTGCCGGATAAAAGCGCGGCGTCACTTCGCCCACCGACCGCCCGAATTGCCCGAGCCAGTCCATCAGCGCGGCGGCGCGCACGGCGCCCAGTCCGGGGAAGGTGCGGTGCCAGTTGGGGCCCAGGGCCGCCGCGCACTCGTAGAGGTCCTCGACCGTGACGATTTCCGTCTTCGCGAAGGGGGCCGCCCAGTCGGGCGCAAGGAGCTTCGCGAGCGGATCATCCGCGCGCAGCGTGCGTTCGGGCAAGGTGGGTGAGGCGTCTGACGTAAGAGACATGGCGGAGGGAAGGGCGATGCGTCGGATTCAACCGCCTAATATATACGGACGCTGCAGAGGGCGCTTCCGCGACCGGTTTGAAGCCGCTCCCTCCGGCCCCCAAGATTTCCATTCCGCCCAACGATTCAGGAACGAGGTCCGTCACATGCCGAGGCGCCCGAGCCCTACGCCGCTTCCGTCCGCTCTTTCGAGCACCCTCCGCCGCAGGTCCGCGCGCCGCATCGGAGCGCTTCTCTGCGGCGTCGTGCTTGCGCTCTCCGGAGCGCTTCCCGCCGCGGCCGCCACAAGCTCCTTCATCGGCATGGGCGCCTCGACGGGCACGCCCTCGGGGGACGTGCAGGCGGCGATCATGCCGGTACTCCACTCGATGGAGGAGCCCGCGAGCGTGCGCGGGGCGCACGTCAACCCCCGCGACCTCTTCAGCGTCCCGGTGACGGCCGCGTTCCCGCGCAAGATGCGCATCGGCATCCAGGCCTCGCTCGGCTTCACGATGCGCGCGAGCTGGCTGAAGTACACCGTCGAGGAGATCCGCTACGTCTTGGGGAGCAACAACGTCGAGATTCTCTGGCTCGACGACCGGTCGTTTGAGCTCGGCGCCGAGAGCCGGCAGCTCGACTTCATCCTCGCCGACGCCGACCGCTTCGCCCTCACGCAGAGCACCGGCGCCTACGAACCGGTGGCGAACTTTCTGCCCATTTCCGCGGGCCGCGCCGAAGACGCGCAGGCGGGCGTCTTCTTCACCCGGCGCGGGCGGTCCCTGTCGTCCCTCGCCTCTTTGGGCGGCTCCGACGTGACCTTGGCGGCCCTCAATTCCGAGCAGCTCGCCGCCTGGAAGGCGCCGGCCGCGCAGATGCATCTCCTCGGCTTCAAGGAGGCACAGCTCGAGGAGAAGACCACCTTCTACGGCTTCTCGCCCGAAGCGGTGCTCCACGGCGTCCTCTCAGGAGCGCAGACGGCGGGCGTGCTCCCGGCGTGCCTGCTCGAGCAGTTGGAGGGCGAGGGAAAGGTCTCGATCTCCCGGGATCTTTCGATTCTCAGTCCGAGAACGGACGATACGCTGCGGTGCATGCACTCGACCGTCACCTATCCGGGCTGGACCTTCGGCGCCCTGAGCACGGTGGATCCGACCTGGAAGAAGGCGATGACGACGATCCTCTTCTCGACGTCGAGCCTCGCCTACGGCGGCGAATGGGCGCTCCCCGCCGTGAACCGCTCCGTCTACGACCTCTTTTATGAACTCAAGATCGGCCCCTACGAGCACCTCGCCACCTGGAGCCTCAACCGGTTCCTGCGCGAGAAGGCTGAATACCTCGCGCTCGCGCTCCTCGCCGCCTTCCTCATCGTCACCTACGTCGTGAGCCTTTCGATCCTGGTGCGGCGCCGCACGCGCGCGCTCACCGAAGCGCTCGAGGAGCGCGACGTGATCGAAGCGGAGGCCGCGCAGTCGCGCCAACACATCGCCAATCTCGAGCGCACCGGCATCGTCGGGCAGATGTCCACGATCATCGCGCATGAGTTGAAGCAGCCCCTCGCGGCGATCGTCAACTTCGCCGGAAGCCTCAACCGCCGCACGCAGCAGGGGAAGTTCGACCCGAAGGCCTTCACGTTCGCCCTGGGCGAAATCCTCGCGCAGGCAGAACGCGCCAACGAAATCGTCAACCGCGTGCGCGCCTACGCCAAGCACGACTATCCGCCGAGAAAGGTCGCCGACCTCTACGACGTGGTCGGCAACGCCATCACCACCTTCCGCCGCAGCCGGCAGACGAACGCCGAGGTGATCGTGCGCGTCAACAAGGGTTCGCGCGCCGAGGTGGACGCCTGGGAAATCGAGCTCGCCGTCCTCAACCTCATGAAGAACGCCGCCGACGCGATCTCGGGCGTCGATTCGCCGAGAATCGAGGTGACGCTCGTTCCGCAGGACGAGAAGACCTGGGCGCTCTCGGTGGGCGACAACGGCCCGTATCTCGAGGACGAACAGATCGCCAACCTCTTCAAGCCCCTGCAGACCACGAAGGGGGCGGGCGGCATGGGGCTCGGGCTTTCTATCGTCTCCTCGATCGCCGAGCGTCACGCCGGGCACGTCACGGTCGCGCGCAACGGCGCGTGCGGCCTCAAGTTCACGATCACCTTCCCGCGAGAGCCCGGGCTCGTCGAAGACCTCGCCGACGACATGCTGCCGCCCAAGATGCAGGTCTTCCACGGGGCCCCCGGAGCCTCCGCCGCTGCTGCGGACGCCTCCGCGGCCAGTCGCGGCGCGTCGGGCGAGGCGGTGCGCGAAGGCGTCGAGCGCGCCTGGCCGCGCCCGGAGACCGCCCAGTCGCTCGACAAGGAAAATACGCAGTTCCACAGCATGTGAGCGCCGCTGCGCCGCGCCGCCTCCCGCCGGAACGCCTCATCCGCTCCCTGTCCGCACGATTCTGTCGCGCCGGCGGGGAGCTTTCTTTTGAATCCGCCGCCTGCGGGCGGCGGATCCCCGCCGCGCCCCGGGTCCTTGAATGCGTGCTCGGAAACTGGGCCTTCCAGGGCGGCGGCGCATGCGGCATGACGACGGGCGCCGCGAATTTCTGCAGGACGAGGGCTTGAGGATTTCCATCCACACCCTCGAAAACGTCCCCTCGGCTCCAGGCGGGAGGTTCCTTGAAAGCGCCTCCGGAAAATGGCGGAAAACCGAACGCCGGCGGCACCACCGAACGGTTCTTTAAAACTATCGAAATCTTTGCTTTGGTAGTCTTCAATTAAAAAACGGATAGGTAATTACCCGAGCATCCCTGCTGCACGCGATTATGAATGAGAATCATTCCATTTTAACCTTATAAGCATTGCGCCGCATTTTGGTGAACGTTTTCAAGGAAAAAAGCCGTCTCGTTTCGTAAAACGGAACGAACTCATTCGACGGGCGCAAAGTGATTCCTCAGCAAGCCGGAAATCGGGGGTTGAGTACTTATAAAGGGTTATTTTCGTTCGGCCGAGCGGCAGATTCCGTTCGGTTTGGCGTTAGAGCATTCAACAATATGAAAAACCTAGAAAACAGGAGAAAATCATCCAAGGCGTCAAAGATTTCATACCTCTTTATGGGTTACCTGATAATCCATCAAGAGGATGGGGCTGTACGAATCTGAAACACTTCTTAAATGAGGATTAAGGGAGTAAATTGAACCTGCGCCGCCCGTGAGGGATGCGCTTTTGACCTCAAAGAAGCCTGATCGATAGAAAAGGCAAATCATTAAAACCCCAAAGAGACCCGAAAGGAGCTAATCATGACCAAGCAGCACAAGCTTCTGTCTCTCGCAGCGTGTATGGGCATGGCTTTTGCAGCCTCCGCCTCCATGGCCGCTGAAGCCCCGGCCAACACCACCAAGGTCGACCTCCCCCGCACTCTCGACGGCTACGTTGCTCAGGACAAGGCGTTCTGGGACTACCTCAAGGCGAACCACCCCTACTTCAAGTACCTGAAGGAAGGCCGCGTGGTCGGCAAGTTCACCATGTCCGACCGTACGGAGGAATGGGTTGAGTTCGGCGGCGGCGACAAGTATGCGAAGAAGGTCGGCCGCCACACGGCCGTCACGTATCGTCTGCCGTATGAATCCTTCCTCGACCTCCCGAACAAGTTCGTCGGCCCGAAGAAGTGCGGCGAATGCCATCCGGCACAGTACGAGAAGTGGGAGCGTTCGCGCCACAACAAGATCGTCCGCTTCCCTGAGGAACTCACGGAACCCGTGGTCGCCGGCGATCTGAAGAAGCCCCTCTACAACTCGAAGGCCTCCGTCCTTCCTGAAGGCATCAACCCCGACGACGTCTTCATGGTCATGGGCACGCCGCGCACGAAGTACGGCTACCTCGACAAGTGGCTCGTCCGCGGCACGTACCACATTGAAGACGGCGGCGATCTCTCGAAGGCCACCGGCACGATGGTCGCGGGCGGCAACCAGTTCTCGCGCAACTGGGCCGAGCACATCACGCCTGAAGTCGCCAAGAAGATCAACGCGTGGGATCCGACCTTCCCGGTCAAGCTCGAGGACTTCGGCGCTCAGTCTTCCAAGGTCTGGGGCATGAACTCCTACGGCGCTTCGAACCGCAAGCAGGCGCTCTTCCAGCCGGGTTCGTCCTACTGCGAAATCTGCCATACGTGGAAGTTCGACTTCAAGAGCCAGGATGAGCTCTTCGCCGCTCTCGGCGACGCCAAGAAGCTTCGCGCGCACACGATCGCCAAGGGCGTGTCCTGCGAAGAATGCCACGGCGCCGGCGCCCACCTGTACGGCGCCCGCGGTGCCGGCATGCCGTCGAACTGCGAACGCTGCCACCAGCGCTTCGTCTACAACGAGGGCGATGCCGCCAAGAATCCGAAGCAGCCGTTCACGTCCTTCTTCAAGAGCTTCTGCCCGGCCTGCGGTACCGAAGGTTCGCAGTCTCACTACACGAAGCACTACCAGAAGGGCATGCGCTGCACGACCTGCCACGACCCGCATGAAGTCACGGCGAACGACTGGGCCTCGCAGTACACCGTTCCGAACCTGAAGAAGGAATGCCAGGACTGCCACACCACGGCCGCCTACTTCTTCTCGCAGGGCGGTACGCACAGCCGCAACAAGTGCGAATCCTGCCATATGCCGAAGATGAACTCGTGCGAAAACTTCGCCTCGATTCAGCGTCCCGACATGGCCGGCTTCGACAACGTCCGTGCGTCGCACATCTGGCGCATCCTCGTTGATCCGGAGAAGAAGTCCATCAATCCGCCTGAAGGCGTGACGGACCGCAAGCAGGTCTCGCCGAAGGGTTGGCACCTCACGAAGGACGACGGCCGTCCGTACCTCGACCTGATGTGGACCTGCGGCCGCACCGCGTACCAGGACAAGCACGTTGTCGACGCGATGGGCTGCCACAGCCCGATCCAGTCGAAGTTCCCGGAAATGATGCGCTTCAAGGATCAGCGTACGATCTACAACAAGGTCAACGCCTGGCAGACCCCGGTCAAGGAAGGCTACGCCAAGGTCATCTCCGACCTGTCGAGCATCCGCGATCTCCTCAAGGTCGCGAAGCTCTCGACGGCCGACCGCGCCCAGGTTCAGCTCTATGCTGAAGAAGCCCGCATCAACTGCGCCAAGATCAAGGACGACGGTTCGTGGGGTGTCCACGCTCCGAAGTTCTCCAAGCAGCTCGTTGAAGAGGCTCAGTCCTACACGGCTCAGGCTCTTGCGATCCTGAACGGGCAGCAGGACAAGACCGCGAAGAAGTAATTCCGACCCGGTCCTCCTCTGAGGCTTCAGAGTGAACCAAAAGGCCCCGCAGGACTCCTCGTGAGTCCGCGGGGCCTTCTCCTATGGGATCCCGCCCCGGCTTGATAGCGTTTTTGTGTGGCAAAATCCCTAAAAATCAGAGCGCTTTCAAGTCGCGAGCGAGCGAGGCATAACGCCCGCTTAATGTTCTTCGGCTAGGCTTGCGAGGAAGATTGGAATCTTTTACCGCGCGCGGGCGCGGCCCCCGCAAAGCCCGCCGCGAACCACCAAAGGCAGAAGAATGAAGATCAAGACCCAGTGCCTCGCCACTCTTTTTGCAGCGGCCTTCGCCCTCGGCGCAGCCCCCGCCGTCACCGCGGCTCCGGACGGGGCGCAGGAGATGCAGTCGCAGCGCCAGCCGATTCCGCTTTCGCTCGCGCGCGTTGCGAAGAACATCGGCAAGCCGGGCGTCTACCTCTTCGACTGCAACCCGCAGGAGATCTACGAGCAGAGCCACATCAAGGGCTCGATCCACGCCAACGTCGAGGGGTGGATGGATCTGCTACCGAAGGACAAGAAGAACTCGTACCTGATCCTCTACTGCATCAACCGCATGTGCAACATCTCCTATGAGGCGTCGCTCAAGTTGATTGAGATGGGCTACGAAAACGTCTATCTGATGCCCGACGGCATCCAGGGCTGGGTCTCGAACGGGTACGAGTTCGAGGGCACGGGCCGCAAGGACCCGGGCCTTGAGGCCGCGCGCGCGAAGCGCGAGGCGAAGTAGTCCTCTTTCCTACACGTCCTTCTCCCAACGGCTCGCCGCGGCGATGCGCCTCGGGCGGGCCGCGACCACTGATTATCCGGAGTCCGACCGATGTCCTCCCAACGACCCGCCCGCGTGAGCGGCCTGATCCTCGCCCTCGCGGGGCTTCTCTTCGCCGCCGCGCTCTTCTGGTGGCTGCCGCACTGCCGGGGCGAGCACGCGATGAGCTGCGTCTGGATGACGCGCGCCGCCGCGGGCGCGGCCCTGATGATCGCCGCGCTTGGGTGTTCGATGCTCTTCGCCCCGACCGCCGGCTCCGCGCTCGGCCTCGCCGCGGGCGTCTTCTTCGCCGGGGTGCTCGAGACCGCGCTCGCGCTCGTGCTGATCGGCCCCTGCCCGAGCCCGATGATGGCCTGCCACTCGGTCACGCAGCCCGTGATCATCGTTGCGGGCACGCTCTTCGCGCTCTTTGCGCTCGCCGACATGTGGCGCCTCTCGCGCCTCACGCACTGAGGCCCTCATGACGCGCCCCGTCCCCATCACCACGGCGCGGATCGCCGCCGCGAACGTCTCGAAGAAGCCCCTGCGCTCGATCTCGCTCGCGCTGATCGCGGCCGTCTTCACCTTCATGCTCTTCGCGGGCTCGATGATCGCCGCGAACCTGCAGGCCGGCATTGAGTCGCTCTCCGCGCGCATGGGGGCGGATCTGCTCGTCGTGCCGCAGGGCGAGGGGAAGAAGATCGAAGGCGTCATCCTGCGCGCGCAGCCCTCGACCTTCTATCTCGACGGCAGGCTCCTCGACGTCGTGAAGAACCTCCCCGGCGTCGCCGCGGCTTCGGGACAGCTCTTCATCGCCTCGCTCGACGCGCAGTGCTGCACGGTGAAGGTGCAGCTGATCGGCATCGACGAGAAGACGGACTTCGTCGTCGCGCCCTGGCTGAGAAAGGCGGCGCCGAAGCCCTTGGAAGGCAATGAAGTGATCGTCGGCGACTACATCTTCGGTGAGATCGGCTCCGAACTGGAGTTCTTCAACCGCAAGTTCAAAATCGTCGGCCGCCTCGCGCCGACGGGCATGGGCTTCGACTCGTCGATCTTCATGACGATCGACGCCGCGCGCGGCCTTGGGGCCGCCGCTTCGCCCGCAAAGGCGGGCGAGATCACGACGAGCCTTTCCTCGATCCTCGTGCGCGTGAAGCCCGGCGTAGACCCGATCACCATTTCCGACGAGCTCCTCGACGAGCTCGGACTCGGTGCGGACGTGAACTTCGTCTTCGCGTCGAACATGATGAGCGACACCTCGGCGAAGCTGCGCCGCATCGTAGGGGTGATGTACTCCGCCGCGGGCGGCTTCTGGGTGGTGGCGGCATTGATCATGCTGATCGTCTACTTCTTCGCCTTCACCGAGCGGCAGCGCGAGTTCGCGACGCTGCGCGCGCTCGGCGCCTCGCGTGCCAAGGTCGTGCGGATCGTGATGACGGAGGCCCTCATGATCTCCGCCGCGGGCTCCGCCGCGGGCGTCTTGGTCGGCGCCGTCGCGGTGACGAGCTTCTCGAGCGCGATCGCGCAGACGATCGGGCTCCCCTACCTCGCGCCCGCCGCTTCGAGCTGGGCCGCGGCCCTGGCGGCGAGCCTGCTCGCCGGCGTCGCCACGGTGCCTCTGGCGGCGCTTCCCACCGCCTGGCGGATCGGCCGGCGGGACATCTACGCCTCGATGCGCGAAGGAGAGTGACGCATGGCGACGGACAACACGCTCCTTCTCGACGCGAAGGACCTCGGCAAGCGCTACGAACGCGGCGGCCGCCCCTTCTGGGCGCTGAGGCACGCCTCGCTCGAGGTCGCTGCGGGCGACTTCGTGACGATCCTCGGGCGCTCGGGCTCGGGGAAGTCCACTCTGCTCAACATCCTCGTGGGGCTGCTCCCCCCGACAGAAGGCGGGGTGACCCTCTGCGGCCGGGCGCTCGCGGGCCTCACAGACGCCGAGAGCTCCGAATTGAGAAACGCCCGGGTGGGGTACGTCCCGCAGACGGCGGGCCTCATCCCAACCCTCACGATCGAGGAGAACGTGCGGCTGCCGTGGTACCTCGCGGGATCCCGCGGGCCCGAGCCCGAAGGCCGTGCGAAGCAGCTCCTCGCCGACGTGGGGTTGGCGGACCTGACCCTTCAGTACCCGAACGCGCTCTCCGGGGGCGAGCTGCGTCGCGCGGCCGTCGCGCGCGCACTGATGTGCTCGCCCGCCCTCATCGTCGCCGACGAACCCACGTCGAACCTAGACCCGGCGAGCGCCCGGAGCGTGGTGGAGATCTTCGGGAAGCTGACCCGGGAGGGCGGGGCCGTCCTCATGGTGACTCACGACGCCTTCAGCCTCGAGAGCTCCACGCGGATCTACGACATGGCCGAAGGCACGCTCACCGGACGCGTCGCGCCCTGAGGACGGACGGGCCGGATGGGAAAAGCAAAACGCATTCACTTTGAGAAGGAAGAAGAATCATGAAGAGACGCGAGCTCATCGGTGCGGGCATCACCGCGGCAATGCTCACGACCGTCGGAGCGGTCGAAGCGGCCGAGGCCGGGAAGGAATCCGAAAAGACCCAGAACCAGACCGCCGCCAAGAAGACGCCCCGGCGCAACCTCAAGGACGTTCCCTTCCCCGTGAAGGGCAAGGTGACGATCGTGGACTTCGGCGCCTCCTGGTGCGCAAGTTGCCCGGAGATGGCCGAGCTCATGAAGCAGATGCAGAAGGAGTACGGTGACAAGGCCGCCTTCATCACGATCGACATCGACGAGTGGCAGGGGATCGAGGACGTCTACTTGATCGACGAGATGCCCGCGCAGATCTTCTACGACCGCAAAGGCGAACCCATCTGGAAGCACGTCGGCCCCGTGGACGCCGACACGATGCGCGAGCGCGTGAACATCCTGCTGGAGGGCTGAGAAGCCCTGCGGCCGGGTGAGCCTCCGGCATCTCGGAAAGCAAAAGCGGGCGCACCCGAAGCTCTCGGGGAGCGCCCGTTTTGGATGCGTCTCCCGCCCGGAAGGACGGGAGAGCGCGCGGCGTCGTGCCTCTCGTCAGAGCGCCGGGACATGCTCGACCTGACGACCCGGGTCGACGGCGATCGCCTTCATGCCGCGGGCTTCAATCGCCTTCACGCCGCGCTCCGTGCAGATCACGGTCGCGCCCTTGGCGACGACGTCGCCCTTCCAGAGCACCTTGCGCCCTTCAACGAAGGAGTACTTCGGCTCCTGCGTCGCGAAGTCGTAGACCGTGATGTCGGCGTCGGCGCCCACCGAGAGGTGACCCTTCTGCGTGAGGCGCAGCATGCGCGCGGGGTTGAGCGAAGTCTTCTGCGCGAATTCAGAGAGCGACAGAATGTCGAGCTTCACGAGCGAGAGGCCCTGCGAGAGGATGACCAAAAAAACGGCCTCGCGCAAGCCCCGTCCTTCAGGGCGAGGTTAGCGAGGCCAAAATGTTTGTGGGATAATCTATTCTCATGAAGACCACTACTCCCACCTGCATTCTCGAGCTGCCGTTGGTTGTGGGCGAC
>ERZ833515.300-NODE-300-length-46234-cov-6.469997_pt1 | contig 46234 bp, 36 predicted proteins | sample MGYA00519949_ERZ833515 | MGnify/ENA primary metagenome ERZ833515 (study PRJEB31850, sample SAMEA3708741) | human gut metagenome | biome: human gut; feature: human-associated habitat; material: faeces | place: China | collected 2014 ...
TGATGGGGCTCAGTCATTAAAGCCTAAAAAATATACAAAACTTATTGAAGAATTAAGAGAAATCGGCAAGGTTGTTGGAAAGGAAATCTAAAATGAAATTAAATGTGAACTTAGGAAAAGACAGTTATCCTATATATATTGAACAAGGTATCTTAAATAAAACAAAAGAACTAATTTCCCAGGTCTTCACAGGTGCGAAAATCGTTATTGTCTCTGACGATAACGTTTTTCCACTTTATGGAGAACAGGTAGTCAATCAGTTAAAAGATACTTATGAAGTCTCTACAGTAGTCATTCCTCATGGAGAACCATCTAAGAGATTTGATATTCTTCCTTCTATCTATTCACGATTACTAGAAGCTAAGATTACAAGAACTGATTTACTTATTGCGCTAGGTGGAGGTGTTATTGGTGATTTAGCTGGATTTGTGGCAAGTACTTATATGCGTGGTATTAAGTTTGTACAGATTCCTACTTCATTATTATCACAGGTTGACTCTTCAGTAGGTGGTAAAGTGGCTGTAGATTTACCTGAAGGAAAGAACTTAGTCGGTGCTTTTAAACACCCATTGCTTGTTCTTATTGATCCACTCACTCTTAAAACATTGGATCCTCATTTCATTACAGATGGTATGGGAGAAGTCATCAAATACGGCTGTATCAAGGATAAAGCTTTATTTGATCAATTAGCTTGTTATAGAGACTTTGATGATCTTTATAAAGACATTGATGAAATTATCTATAAATGTGTAGATATCAAAAGAGATGTTGTAGAAAAGGACTTATATGACTTTGGTGATCGTTTATGCTTGAACTTTGGTCATACTATTGGACACTCAATCGAGCAACATTTCCATTATGAAAAATATTCTCATGGTGAAGCAGTAGGAATCGGTATGGTAGCTATCACACGTATTGCAGAACTTAAAGGTTTATGTGAACAAGGCACTACAAAACGTATAGAAGAAGCCTTAAGTCACTATAACCTTCCTACTCATGCCAATGTCCCTACAAAAGAATTACTTAAAGCCATTGATCTAGATAAGAAAAACATCAATTCAACACTATCTTTTGTTTTACTTAAAACAATAGGAGAGTATTATGTACATAAGGATCAAAAAGAGATGATTCTGGAAGTAGAGGACATATAATGACAAAAATCACTATTACACCAAAAACACTTCAAGGAACAATTGCGGTTCCCCCTTCTAAATCATTAGCCCATCGTGCTATTATCTGTGCAGCCCTCGCACCAGGTATGAGCCGTATTAGCGGTATTGATTACTCAGAAGACATTGAAGCTACAATAGAAGGTATGAAAGCCTTAGGTGCTATTATTAAACAGGAAGGCGATACTTTAATTATTGATGGTTCTATTACTTTAGGACTAGGAAGAGTAGAAATAGATGCCCATGAATCAGGTTCTACATTACGTTTCTTAATGCCTTTATCATTAGTTAACTTTTCTCGTGTACATTTTGTAGGTAAAGGAAAACTTGGACAAAGACCACTTGATGTATACTATGATATCTTTGATAAACAAAAGATTGCATACCTTAGAAAAGACTCAGAACGTTTAGATGTTATTCTAGATGGTCAGCTTCATTCAGATATATTTGAAGTACCAGGTAATGTTTCTTCACAATTTATCAGTGGTTTATTATTCACTTTACCTTTATTAAAGGGCGATTCTTTAATTAAAATTACTGCACCATTAGAATCTAAAGGCTATATTGACTTAACACTTGATATGTTGGAAAAGTTTGGTATTGAAATTATTAATCATGATTATCAGGCATTCCAGATCCGTGGTAATCAGAACTATAAGCCATGTGATTATAATGTAGAAGCAGATTTCTCACAGGCTGCTTTCTATCTAGTTGCTGATTTACTAGGAAGTGATATTACACTTACTAATCTGAATATGCACTCATCACAAGGTGATAGAGCTATTTTAGATATTATGGAACAGATGGGTGGAGAAATTGTAGAAACAAGTGCCGGTATTAAAGTGGTCTGCGATAAAATCAAACCTGCCACTATTGATGCTTCACAATGTCCAGATTTGATGCCTGTTGTATCAGTGGCTTGTGGTCTTGCGGAAGGGACATCACACATCATTAATGCATCACGTTTACGTATTAAAGAATGTGACCGTCTCACTGCTTCTGTAGAACTATTAAAAGCTGCTGGTATAGATGCAGTTGAAGAAGAAGACAGTATGACTATTACAGGATCTCATTCTTATAATAGTGCAGAAGTAACAAGTTCTAATGATCATCGTATGTGTATGGCTGAAACTATTTTATCTACACGTGCCAATGGTCCAATTACTATTGATGATAAGGATTGTGTTAAAAAGAGCTATCCAGGTTTCTTTGAAGACTTTACATCTCTAGGTGGTGAATATCATGAGTGCTAATTGGGGACATTATATCGAATTATCTTTATTTGGTGAAAGCCATGGGAAGGCTATTGGAATCACAATAGGTCATCTTCCTGCTGGTATTAAGCTAGATATGGATGCCATCACTAAGGATATGCAAAGACGTGCTCCAGGTAAAAACCTAATGAGTACACAAAGAAAAGAAGCAGACGAAGTAGAAATACTCAGTGGTGTATTAGATGGTTATACAACAGGTGCACCACTATGTGGAATTATTAAAAATACATCCCAGCATTCTAAAGACTATTCTTATTTAAAGGATAATATGCGTCCAGGACATTCAGATTATCCTGCTTATATTAAATATAAAGGCTTTAATGATGTGAGAGGAGGAGGACACTTTTCTGGAAGACTTACAGCACCAATCGTTTTTGCAGGTGCTATCGCCAAACAAATCTTAAAAGAAAAAGGTATTCATGTCGGCGCACATATTCTATCTATTAAAGATGTGAAGGATACGCATTATCCACTAGATATTACTCCATCTTACTTAGAAGAACTCAACCAGAAAGACTATCCTGTTATTCATGATGATGTCTATGCTTTAATGCAGGAAACAATCGAAGAAGCTAGAAAAGAAGGCAATAGTGTAGGTGGAAAGATTGAATGTGCTGTCACTGGACTACCAGCAGGCGTTGGAAATCCATTTTTTGATAGTATTGAAGCCCATTTATCACCATTACTCTTTAGTATTCCTGCAGTTAAGTCAGTTTCATTTGGTGATCTAGATGATATCACTTTACTTAAAGGATCAGAAGCGAATGATGCCTACTATTATGAAGGAGAAGAAGTGAAAACTTCTACAAACCATAATGGTGGTATTACAGGTGGTATTTCTAATGGTATGCCATTACTTTTTACAGTAGGTATTAAACCAACCCCATCTATTTCTTTAAAACAGAATACAATCAATGTGAAAACACATGAAAATACAGAATTAGAAATCGTAGGAAGACATGACCCATGTATCATTCCTCGTGCGATTGTCGTTGTAGAAGCTATGGCGGCACTAGGTGTATTAGATATGCTGGAGGAACTATGAAAGATTTAAAAACATGTCGAGAAGAAATAGATGCAATCGATAAGGAAATCATTGCTTTATTTGAAAAACGTATGCATGTAGCTAAGGATGTTATTACATATAAATTAGCGCATGATATGCAGATCTTCCAGAAAGATAGAGAAAAAGAAGTTATCCAGAAGAATGTAGATCGTTTAGAAGATAAATCTCTAGAATCTTACGCAAAAACATTTGTCCAGGATACAATGAATCTTTCTAAAAGCTATCAGTCTACTTTTATTCCTTTAAAGAAATATGAAGCAACTGAAATTAAAGAAAACTTTAAAGTAGGTTACCAAGGTGTTCCAGGATCTTTTTCTAATCAGGCTATGAAAAGCTGGTTTGGAGACATTGAAGGCATCAACTACCCTCATTTTGAAGATGTCTATCAGGCATTAGAAAAAGGTGAAATAGACTATGGTGTACTCCCTTTAGAAAACTCTTCTACAGGCGCCATTAATGATAACTATGACTTACTGACTCAATATGGCTTTTATATTGTAGGTGAGCAATCTATCACAATAGATCAGAATCTACTTGGTATCAAAGGAGCCACTCTAGAAGATATCAAAGATGTCTATAGTCATATACAAGGCTTAAAACAAACATCTGAATTCTTAAATGCACATCATATTGAAGGTCATGAGTATCTCAATACAGCTGCAGCTGCTAAGTATATCAGTGAAGCACAGGATAGACATATCGGTGCCATTGCCTCTAGTGAAGCAGCTAAACTCTATAATCTTGATATTATTGCCAAGGCAATACAAAATGATCAAAGCAATCATACACGCTTTATCATTATCGCAAGACAATATGAAATCAGACCATCTGCCAATCGTATCAGCATGGTCTTCACAGTCAATCATGAAGTCGGTGCTCTTTATGAAGTCATGAGAGTCGTTAAAGAACACAACATCAACATGGCTCGCATTGAATCAAGACCACTCCCATTATCTCCATGGGAATACTATTTCTATTTAGATGTAGATGGTAACTTGAATCAAGATCATGTTCAGCGTGCTTTACAGGAAATCAAAACATATACCAATACATTCAGAATGATTGGTAACTATGAAAGGAAGGAATCATGAAAAATATCGTTTTAATTGGAATTATGGGAAGTGGTAAAACAACGTTTGGAAAAATTCTTTCACAAAAAACAGGTCATGAAATGATTGACCTTGATGATTATCTTGTGAATCGCTTTAATATGTCCATTCCTGATATGTTTCAAATTTCTGAAGACTACTTCAGAAACAATGAAACAATATGTTGTCAGGAAGTATCAGAACTTGAAGGTAAAATCATCTCTACTGGTGGTGGAGTGATTAAAAGACCTGAAAACATTGGATATTTAAAGAAGAATGGTGTTGTTTTCTATATTGACCGTCCAATTGAAGATATTGTGAAGGATGTTGATCCAAGTGGCAGACCTCTATTAAAGGATGGCCCAGACAAACTCTATGCCTTAGATAAAGAGCGTAGAGATAAATATATGTCCTCATGTGACTATCATATTATAAATGATGGTTCACTTGAAAAAGTCATAGATACCATTCTAGATATCATGAAGAAATACGATAAATCCCCATTATAAGGGGATTTTTTTTATATTTGCATAAAATGTAATTATGTACTATAATGGGGCTTTGTTTTGAGAGGAGAAAACAATGGAAAAATTATTTCACTTAAAAGAACATGGGACAAATGTTAAGACTGAAATACTAGCTGGTATTACAACTTTCTTAGCAATGGCCTATATTCTTGCAGTCAACCCTGCCATTCTAGGACAGGCACACATGAGTCATCAGGGTGTTTTTTTAGCAACTGCAATCTCTGCAGGTGCCGCAAGCATCTTTATGGGATTAATGGCAAACTACCCTGTTTCTCTTGCGCCAGGAATGGGGGTTAATGCATTATTCACTTATACAATTGTAGGACAGATGGGATTATCACCTGAAGGCGCACTTGCCTGTGTATTCGTGTCAGGTATCATCTTTGTCATCATTACAGTGACAAACATCCGTCGTATGATTATTAATGCGATTCCTGCACAGTTAAAACTTGCGATTGGTGCAGGTATTGGTTTCTTTGTCGCATTCGTAGGTTTAAAGAATGCAGGTATCGTAGTGGCAAGTGAATCTACATTTGTATCACTAGGAAACTTTAAGAATCCAACAGTATTACTTGCTTTATTTGGTATCATCATCACATTAGTATTATTAGTAAAGAATAAGCCTGCAGCCGTATTTTATGGCTTAATCATTACTGCAGTAGTGGGTGTTGTATTTGGTTCATTCTTTGGACTAAAAGGAATGCCACAGTTACCAACTAAACTTGTATCAGTGAACTTTGATTTCAGTTTAGTAGGTGCTTTTGCAAGAGGGTTCAACGAAATGTTCACTCATCCACAGTGTATCGTTGCAATTTTCTCATTATTATTCGTAGATTTCTTTGATACAGCCGGTACATTAGTAGCTGTTGCATCTAAAGCTGATCTTATTGATGAAAATGGTGAATTAGTGAATGTTGAACGTGCATTACTTGCAGATGCAGTAGGTACTGTATTTGGTTCAATGATCGGTACTTCTACAGTGACATCTTTCGTAGAATCTACTTCAGGTGTAGGCGTAGGTGGACGTACTGGTTTAACTGCATGTACAACAGGTATCTGTTTCTTATTAACAGTATTCTTCTATCCAGTATTATCTATGATTACTGATGCAGTCACTGCCCCAGCTTTAGTTATCGTTGGTATCTTAATGGCGTCACAGTTAAAGGATATCAAGTGGGATAACTTGATCTTTGCGGCAAGTGGTTTTGTGACTATCATCTTTATGATTCTTGGATATTCAATCAGTAATGGTATCGCATTAGGATTCATCGTTTATGTCATCAGCATGATTGCGACAGGTCAGGCTAAAGATATCAATAAGATGGTTTGGGTACTATTCTTATTATTTATCGCTTATTTCGCATTCTTAATCTAAAACCAGCATTGCTGGTTTTTTTCTTTTGTTCATATACTGTTTTTATAACTTGAGTATAATAATACTCAAAGGAGTGAGATGTATGAATGATTTAATGAAAACCCCTAAAATGACCCCAAGAATCCAATCTACATTAAAACATACTGTAGAAGTGCCAGAAGTGATGTACAAAGCCAGTGGTATTAATGTGAATGGTAGACGTATAAAAAGCTTACTATTTAGTACGGATGTCGCACTCATTGCGAATAATAACGCGGATGCCATTCTCTCTGTTTATCCTTTTACGCCTACTATTCAGATCACCAATGCGATTATTGGTGTCGCAAGACAACCAGTCTTTGTAGGAGTAGGTGGAGGAACTACTAATGGTGCAAGAGTATTCAAGATTGCCTTAGATGCAGAATTACATGGTGCAGCAGCTGTTGTACTCAATGCTCCCGTACATACAGAAATGATCAGAGAATTATCACGTTTAGTTGATATTCCTATTGTCCTCACTGTAGTATCACTAGATGAAGACTTAGAAGAACGTATGTTACATAGTGGTGCTAAAATCATTAATGTATCTGGTGGAAAACAAACAGTAGAAATCGTTAAGGCACTACGCGCTATTGATAAGGATTTCCCAATTATTGCGACAGGTGGACCAACAGAAGACACAATTAAAGAAGTCATTGAAGCAGGTGCGAACGCAGTGACATTTACCCCTCCTACAAGTGCTGAAATATTCAAGGGTATGATGGAAAACTACCGTGAACAGATGAAGAAGTAGAAATACTTCTTCTTTTTTATACAAAGAAGAAGTATTTGTATATCCCATTTATGATTATTTGTGTTATCATGAGGTCAAATGCATAAAAGGAGGAATAAAATTTGAAACAATATCTAGATATGTGTCGCTATATCCTAGAACATGGTGAAGACCGTCCTGACCGCACAGGGACTGGTACACGTTCTGTATTTGGATATCAGACACGCTATGATTTACGTGAAGGATTTCCTCTTCTTACTACTAAGAAGATGTATTTACGTCCTATTGCGGAAGAACTATTATGGTTTATCAAAGGTGATACAAATATTAAATATCTTGTAGACCGTAATGTGAAAATATGGAATGAATGGCCTTATGAAGACTTTAAGAAGAGTGAAGACTTCAATGGTGAAACATTAGAAGAATTCGTAGAAAAGATCAAAAATGATGATGAATTTGCGAAGACACATGGTAATTTAGGTCCAGTTTATGGTGCACAGTGGCGTAACTTCAATAATGAAGGCACTGACCAGTTAATGAAGCTTATTGATTCTTTAAAGAATAACCCATTCTCTAGAAGACATATTATTTCTGCATGGAATCCTAGTCAGGTAGATGAGATGGCTTTACCACCATGTCATACACTTATGCAGTTTTATGTATCTAGTGATAAGAAATATTTAAGCTGTCAGTTATACCAGAGAAGTGCTGATACATTCTTGGGTGTTCCATTTAATATTGCATCATATGCCTTACTTACATGTATGCTTGCACAAGTATGTGGTTATGAACCAAAAGAATTCATTCATACTATTGGTGATGCGCATATTTATAAGGATCACTTTGATGTAGTCAAGACACAGATTGAAAGAGAACCACTTCCTCTTCCTCATCTTGTATTAAATAAAGACATTGATAATCTATTTGATTTCAAGATTGAAGATATCAAGCTAGAAGGTTATCAGTCTCATGGTCCATTGAAAGGTAAGGTCAGTGTATGATTACTATTATTGTCGCAGCTGATCAAAATAATCTCATTGGGAAAAAGGGAACAGACAATGGGATGCCATGGCACAATAGTGAAGACTTTAAACACTTTAGAAGTACAACGCTCAATCATACATTATTAATGGGGAAAACAACTTACCAGGCAATAGGTAAACCATTACCTAAACGTCATACTATTGTCCTTTCTCATAATTTTGAAGATGATAGAGTAGAAGTGGTAGATGATTTAGTAGGCACTATTAAAGCTTTTAAAGAACGTGGTGAAGACCTCTTTATTTCTGGTGGTGCTTCTGTATATAAACAGGCGCTTCCATATTGTGATCAAATTCTTTTATCACGTATTCCTGGTGATTATACAGGAGAAACATATTTCCCTGACTTTTCTGAATATAACTATCGTCTCGTAGAAGAAAAGCCATTTGAGACATTTACACTAGAAATCTATCAAAAATGAAAAGACTTATATTAATTGTGCTTCGTTTCTTCTTTGAATTACCAGTACTGATTTTCCAGTTAAAACATATCAAGAAGCATAAGGATACGATTCCTTTTGAAGAACGTATTAACTGGACAAGAAGGCTTTTAAAGAAAGCAACTAAAAGAGCACGTGTTAATCTAACTATTACAGGTACAGAATATCTTCCTGAAACAGGTGGTTTCTTTGTAGCTCCAAACCATCAGGGATTATTTGATGTCCTTGCATTATTTGACAGTATTGAACGTCCTTTCAAGATTGTTTTTAAAAAAGAACTATTAGATGTTATCTTCTTAAGAGATGTGGCTGAATTCATGGAATATCCTGCCATTGATCGTACAAACTTAAGAGCCTCTATGAAGCTTATGAGACAGGTTAAAAAGGAAATGTCTGAAGGAATCCCTTATGTCATCTTCCCTGAAGGGACACGTTCTAAAAAGGGAAATGAATTACTAGAATTCAAGGGTGGTTCATTTAAACCAGCTATGGATGCACAGGTGCCAATTATTCCATGTGTCATGCATAACTGTTTTAAAGTATTAGACAGTAACTCTATTAAGAGAGTTGATTGTGGTATTCATTATCTATCACCAATTCATTATGAAGAATATAAGGATATGAACAGCGTAGAAGTAGCTAATCTTGTACAATCAAGAATACAGACTAAAATGGATGAACTCGAAGAACGTGCTTAGGCATGTTCTTTTTTTTATGAAACTATAAATAGAAGGGATAATTTGGTATAATGGGTGAACAAGGAAGGAGAGGATCCTATGTTTGGACACTTACAGATTAAAAGTGCTTATAGCTTTCAGGAGAGTACAATACTTATTCAATCTCTTATAGATAACGCAAAATCAAAACATATCCAGGCTCTTGCCTTAACAGATGATAATAACATGTATGGGGCCTATGAATTCTATGAAGCATGTACAAAAGCTTCAATTAAACCAATACTCGGTGTGAATGCCTCTATTATGTTTAATGATGATTTAATACATTTATTACTTTATGCACGTGATGATGTTGGTTATAAAGATTTAGTACGTATTGTGAGTGATATTAATCTCAATGAGAATAAAGCTATCACATTGAAAGCTTTATCCAACTATCGTGATCATCTTTATATAGTTTCTCATGAATATGAAGATAGACTCATCGAACAAGAAGCAACAAGTAAAGAAGATTTATTAACACATGCACAAACAGAACGACCAGTCATGAACTTTATGAAGACTATGAAAAGTCTTTTTGGTGCCTCTTATCGTATTATGATTGTAGAAGATGGGATTAAAGGACATTCACTTCGTAACCAAACACTTATTAAATATGCTCAATTCTTAGATATTCCCTGTATCTGGGGAAATGATGTGCGTTACTTGCATTCTCATGATGCTTTCACATTAGATTTATTACAAGCTTCTAAAAAAGGAGAAGTTTTGAATAAGGATCATGAACCACTTACAACTGACCGTTACTTAAAATCAGAAAAAGAAATCAGAGAACTCTTTAGTCGATATCCTGATATTATTAAAAATACAGAAGAAATCATTGATAACTGTTATGGGTCTATCCAAAAGACAGAAAACGGTCTTCCTCACTACAAAACACCTACAGGTGATAGTGGGGCATATTTAAGACATTTATGTATTAAAGGACTTAAACAACGCTTTAAAAATCAGCCTATCACAGATGACTATAAAGATCGTTTACTCTATGAATTAAAAACTATTCATACAATGGGTTATGATGATTATTTCTTAATTGTATTTGATTATGTACAATATGCAAAAAAACATGGTATACTCGTTGGACCTGGAAGAGGATCTGCCGCAGGTTCACTTGTTGCCTATTGTTTAGGTATTACAAATATTGATCCATTAAAATATGATCTGCTCTTTGAACGTTTCTTAAATCCAGAAAGAGTATCCATGCCAGATATTGATGTAGACTTCCAGGATGATCGTCGTGATGAAGTCATTCAATATGTATGTAATAAATATGGACATGATCATGTGGCTCAGATTGTCGCTTTTTCTACCTATGGTCCTCGTGTTGCGATAAAAGATATAGGAAAAGTGATGGGAATCCCCTTACCAAGACTAGAAATGATTGCGAAGATGGTTCCTACTGCCCCTAAACATCGTAAAAGTATTACTGAAGTCTATTCTACAAGTGCTTCATTTCAGGATATGATTCAAAAAGATCCAGTTCTTTCACGTCTTATTGCGCCTATGAGCTTAGTAGAATATTTACCACGTAATATTACTATGCATGCAGCTGGTGTTGTCTTATCCTATGAACCATTAAGAGATGTAGTTCCTTTAGTTATTGGTCCTAGTGATATGATCATGAGTCAGTACTCTAAGGATTATATTGAAAAAACAGGACTCCTTAAGATGGACTTCTTAGGCTTAAAGAACCTCACTATGATAGACTATATTATGAAGGATATTGAAAGAAAATTAGGAAAAACATTCTCTATTAACACAATACCTCTTAATGATGCACGTACTTATCATCTTATTTCTCGTGGAGATACAACAGGCGTCTTCCAATTAGAATCAAGTGGTATGCGCTCATTACTTAAGAAGATGAAACCTGAATGCTTTGATGATATCGTTGCAGCCATTGCCTTATATAGACCAGGTCCAATGGAAAATATTCCCCTTTATCTAGAGGGTAGAAAGAATAAAAACAATATTACTTACTTGCTTAAAGAACTCGAACCTATCTTAAAATCTACCTATGGTATTATGATCTATCAGGAACAGATTATGCAGATTGCCCAGGTTATCGCTGGATTCTCTTTAGGACGTGCAGATATATTAAGAAAAGCTGTGTCTAGCAAAGATGAAAGCATGATGGCAGGTATGAAGGAAGAATTTATTCAAGGGGCTATTAAAAAAGGCTTTAAAGAAGATGTTGTCACAAAACTTTATCAGATGATTGAGAAATTTGCGAACTATGGATTTAATAAAAGTCATTCTGTTGCTTATGGCTATGTCGCTTATCAATTAGCTTACTTAAAAGCCAATTATCCACTCTATTTCTTTGCAGCCATTCTTTCCAATGAATCAGGTTCTGCTTCTAGTAAGATGCGTACAATTGAAGAATCTAAACGCTATGGAGTTAAGATTCTCCCACCTTCTATCAATTACTCTTATTCACGCTTTATGGTAGAAGAAGGTGGTATTCGTTATTCTTTAGTCTCTATTAAGAATGTAGGTTCTGCAGGTTATAAGATGATACTTAAAGAAAGAGAAAAAGGTCTCTTTAAAGATATGTATGATTTCTTAGCTCGTATACCTTCTCTTTCATCTAAGATGTTAGAAAGTTTAATAGATGCAGGGGCTTTTGATGAATTTAATAAAAATCGTGCCTATTTACGTAAGAATATTTCACTCATGATGGAGTATATACAATTAGGGGTTGATGAAAAACCAATCTTTGAAGAAGTAAGAGAAAATAAATTTGAACGTTTAGAAAGAGAAAAAGAAGTACTCGGACTTTATATATCTACACATCCTATTGTCTATGTAAAACAGAAGATCAAACATCCTTTAGTTAATCTCGTAGATGTAGAAAACTATATGGATCGTACAATACCAGTTGTATGTTCTATTAGTTCAGTACGTGCTATTGTAGATAAGAAAGGAAGAGAAATGGCTTTTATTGAAGGACAGGATGAAACAGGACAGGTAGAATTTGTCTGTTTCTCTAACCAATATGAACGTTATAAGAATATATTAGAAAGAGGTAAGACTGTGGAAATGAATGTCCGTGTTCAATACCGTGATCGCTTATCTCTTATTATTAATCAAGTAAAGGAGTTATAAAATGGAAGAATTAATATTAATAGATGGGAACTCATTACTGTTTAAGGCATTCTATGCTACTAGCTATACAGGTAACTATATGGTCAATCGTAATGGTATTCCCACTAATGGTGTCTATGGCTTTGCACGTATGGTGGAGAAGATCATCAGTACCAATCCTAAATATGTCATTGTCGCTTTTGACTATGGTAAAAAAACATTCCGTAATGAACTATTAGATACATATAAAGCTACACGAAAAGAAACACCACAGGAACTTGTTCCTCAATTTGCGCTTGCAAGAGAATACCTAACTGCTCATAACATCACTTGGTATGAAGTAGAAGGCTATGAAGGGGATGATATCATTGGTACACTTGTAGACTTTGGTGAAAAGAATAACTTAAAAGTATCTGTTTATACAGGAGATAAGGATGCCAATCAGTTGATTTCACCTCAAACGACAATCTATCGTACCGTTAAAGGTGTTACTGAACTTGATATTTATAATGAACAGACTTTACTTGATAAATATGGTTTAAAGCCAGATCAGTTTAGAGATTTCTTAGGACTCATGGGTGATAGTTCTGATAATATCCCAGGTATTAAAGGTGTAGGTGAAAAGACTGCCTTAAAACTATTACATCAATATGGCACTATTGAAGGATTACAGGAACATCAGGATGAAATCAAAGGTAAGATGGGTGAAAAAATCAGAGCAGGTATGGAAGATGCCTTGATGAGTAAAAAAGTAGCCACAATACTAAGAGATATACCAATAGATGTAGATTTAGAAAAAGCTACATATCAGGGTTATGACTATGAAACACTCAAGTCATTCTATGAAAAATATGATATGAATTCTTTGATTAAATCTATGACGACTGAAGCAGCACCTAAAAAGGAATTGAAACTAGAAATAGTAGATCATATGCCTGAAATCACAAAGGACAGTGCTGTTTATCCTTCTATCTATGATACAAACTATCATCGTTCTATTATTCTAGGATATGGTATTTATAATGATGAACAGGCTTATTTTATCTCTTATGAAAATGCATTAAAGGATGAATCATTCTTAGCTTACTTAAAGGATGAAAATAAGAAAAAGTATGGCTATGATATCAAGAGTGCAGTCATTGGTTCTAGATGGAATGGAATAGAAATCAATGGTTATACATTTGACTTATCACTTGCTTCTTATGTCTTAGAACCAGCTATTAAAGAAGAACTCAAATATGTTTGTACACATTTTGATTATGAAGGTGTGCAATATGATGAAGAAGTATTTGGAAAAGGTGCAAAGAAGCATATTCCAGAAGATGACATCTTAGCGAGTCATATTGTCTCTAAAGCCAAAGCTATCTACGAACTTAAAGATGTTGTCACTAAAGAATTAAAAGATAAAAATCAGTATGAACTATATGAAAACATTGAACTTCCTGTCACACGAATCTTAGGAGAAATGGAATTTGCAGGTACTGAAATAGACTTAGATGTATTAAAGGAAATGGATACAGCTTTTGATGAAACAATTGAAAAACTAGCCAACGATATCTATCGTATCTCAGGTACTACATTCAATATTTCTTCACCTAAACAATTAGGTCAGGTCTTATTTGAAGATCTAGGATTAAAGGGTGGCAAGAAAACAAAGACTGGTTATTCTACAAGTCAGGATGTCTTAGAAAAAATTATTGATGCCCATCCCGTTGTTCCATTAGTACTAGAATATAGAATGTTGACTAAACTTTCTTCTACATACTTAAAAGGACTACAGGAGCAGGTATTCCCAGACAACAAGATTCATACAATCTATAAACAGACTCTTACTCATACAGGACGTCTCTCTTCTGTAGATCCAAATTTACAGAATATTCCAGTTAGAAGTGAAGAAGGAAAACTCATTAGAAAAGCCTTTGTATCACATAATGGCTATCTTGTATCTTTTGACTATTCACAGATTGAATTAAGAATACTTGCACATATGGCTCATGTCACTAATTTGATTGATGCCTTTAATCAAGGCAAAGATATCCATAGACATACTGCAGCTTTAGTATTTGGCGTAAAGGATGAAGAAGTTACTCCACAAATGCGTTCACAGGCAAAAGCCGTTAACTTTGGTATTATTTATGGTATGAGTGAATTTAGACTGTCTAAAGATATTGGTATGTCTATTTCTGAAGCAAGAGACTTTATTAATAAATATTTTGAAACATATCCAGAAGTAAAAACATATATGGATGAAGTTGTAGAAACATGTAAGAAACAGGGTTATGTCTCTACACTACTTAATAGAAAAAGATATATTCCTACAATCAATGATAAGAACTTCATGGTACGCCAGCAGGCGCAAAGATATGCAATGAATACACCAATCCAGGGAACAGGTGCGGATATTTTGAAACTTGCGATGATTGAAGTAGATAAAGCACTTAAAGAAAAGAATCTTAAATCACAGATGATCTTACAGGTACACGATGAACTGATTTTTGATGTATTTGAAGATGAATTAGAAGAAGTTATGTCTTTAGTAAAAGAAAAGATGGAAAACTGCATTAAGATGGATGTCCCTCTTATTGTAGAAGGCAACTATGCCAAGAACTGGTGTGAATTAAAATAATGCCTGAATTACCAGAAGTAGAAACAGTACGAAGAACCTTAAAGAACTTCGTACTTCATAAAACAATAGACTCTATAGAAGTACGTTATCCACGTATTATAGATGGAGATGTAGAGACATTCGTCACTACACTCATTCATCAATCTATTTGTGATATAGACAGATATGGTAAATATTTGATTTTTATTTTAGATCATGATGCATTTATTTCTCATCTTAGAATGGAAGGGAAATACAATATAAAAATGAAAGATGAACCTTATGATAAACATGATCATATTATCTTTCATATGGCAGATGGCACAGATCTTCGTTATAACGATACAAGAAAGTTTGGCCGTATGCAGTTAGTAGATAAAGAACACTATCATGAAATACCACCACTGAGTCGTTTAGGACAGGAACCAATGGATGCTTCTTTTGATTACATCTATCCACGCATCCATCAAAGTCATCTGCCTATCAAACAATTATTATTAGACCAATCTATTTTTACAGGGATTGGGAATATCTATGCGAATGAAATATGTTTTAGAATGGGTATGGATCCTCGTACAAGAGGAGATAGACTTTCAAAGAAACGTATTTTAGAATTAATAGAAGTATCCAGTACTATTTTAAAGGAAGCCATTGCCCAGGGTGGGACAACCATCCATTCATTTGATGCCAATGGCATCCATGGCTTATTTCAGGTCACTTTATCTGTTCATGCACAAACAACATGTTCAAAATGCAAGGGACCTATTAAGAAAATCACAATTGCAGGAAGAGGAACATATTATTGTCCTCACTGTCAGAAACGGAGGTATTAAATATGTTGAATTGGGGTGTCATAGGATTAGGAAGAATTGCCCAGAGATTCTGTGAGAGTCTCTCTCATTTTGATGAAGCATGCTTTTATGCAGGGGCTTCTCATAATTCAGAAAAAAGACAACAATTTAAAGAACTCTATCATCCAGAAAAACTCTATGACGATTATATGAAGTTACTAGAAGATGAGAATGTAGACATTGTCTATATCGCATTACCACATGCTTCTCATTACAAGTATGCAATAGAAGCAATGAAACATCATAAAGCTGTTTTAGTAGAAAAACCAGCTACCTTGACAAGCAAAGAAATAAGAACACTCTGTGAATACTCAGAAAAGAATCATGTCTTCTTTATGGAAGCCATGAAATCTAGATTTATTCCAATGATCAATCAAGTACATAAAGAAATAGAAAAAGGTATTATTGGAGATATTGTTTCTATAGAAAACCATTTCCAATCCATTGTACCTTATGATGAACATTCTTATATTTATGATCCAAAACAAGGTGGTGCTTTATATGATACAGGTATTTATAATATTGCGACTGTCTTAGATTTTGTGAAGAGTCCTGTTGTTTCTATTTCTAATGATGTGAAAGTAGAACATGGTGTAGATGTTCATGATTCGATTACTCTAGAATTTGAAAATGGTGTCAAAGCTTTTATGGAAGCGTCACTTGATGGACCAGTAAGAAAAGATATGACTATTACAGGTACTAAAGGAACTATCATACTAGATCCATTCTATCGTCCTACAAAAGCAGTTATTTCATTTAATGGTGAATCTTTTACAGGAGAAATCCCTTATGATATCGATGATTTCCATACTGAAATAGAAGCCTGTCATGAAGCTATTGCGTATATTAAGGTAGAAAGTAATCGTATGAGTCATCAGGATAGTATTGATTGTATAGAACTTATGGAACGTATTGGAGAAACAATATGCAGGTCATAGGACTCACTGGTGGTATTGCGAGTGGTAAAAGTACTGTCAGTTATTATCTGATCACTCATGGTTATGAAGTTATTGATGCAGATGATATCTCACGTCATGCCTTAGAACCAGGTACAGAGGCTTTTAAACAGGTTATAGAACATTTTCCTGTACTTGATAATGGAATCATCAATAGACAAAAACTTGCAGATATCATCTTTAATAATCCGAATGAAAAGAACTATCTAGAAGGCATCTTACATCCCTATATTAGAAGTGTTATTGTACAAAAAATTAAACAATCTAAAAACAACATTGTCTTTATTGATGTACCATTACTCTTTGAGGCAGGCTGGGATGATTTATGTGACTCTACAATAGTGGTCAGTTGTGACAAAGAAACACAGATTCAAAGAGTCTTATCCCGTGACCATTGTACACGTACGCAGGCATTAGACCGTATTAGAAATCAGATGTCTTTAGAAGACAAAGAACAACGTGCAGACTATATCATTAGAAACAATACAAACTATTATGATTTAGAAAAAGAAATACTAAAAGTATTAAAGAAGGTAGAATAAGATGTTATATGCGACAGATGTTTATTTAAGTGAACGCTCATTACCATTAAGTCTTAATGATTGTGATATTCTCACTTATTTGTATGCCCCATTACTTAAAACACAGGCTTATAGTCTTTATATGTATTTGAATGTAGAATCCATGCGTATGCGTCATTTCCATCAGCCTTGTGCAATCAGTCGCTTAACTATGGCTTTAAATCTAGACTTGGAAGAACTTGATCAAGCAAGAAAGACATTAGAAGGATTAAGTTTACTTAAGTCCTACTATAAAGAATCAGAAGGACAGGGGGTCTATGTCTTTCACTTAATGACACCACTTTCTGTCAATGCTTTCTTTAGAAATCAGATACTTGCAGGTTTATTACAGAAGACAATCGGAGTAGAAGAATATACCAAAACAAAGAATTACTTCCGTTCAGGACTAGAAAAGCTCACTGAATATGAAGAAGTCACATCATGCTTTGAAGATGTCTTTACAATTGATTTATCACAAAACAAACCATTGAAACATGAATCAGGATATCAAGAAGAAGAAAGTGAACGTCCAATTATTAATTATGATCTTACTCTCTTCTATGAAACATTGAAGGATTATCAGGTCTCTATGAAAATAGTGACGCGTAATGAAGATACAATTAAGCAGATTGCGACTCTTTATGCGATAGATCAATTATCTCTCGCATTAATGGTTAAGGATGCGATTGTGGAAGGTAAGTTTAATCGTAAAGCTTTAGTAGAACAGGCTAAACGTTACTATAGTGCTGATTCAGCAAGTTCACTTAAAGAGGTCTATCACACTCAGCCCATCCAGCATGCTTCACCACAAACTGATGATGATAACTTAAACAAGCACTTTAGATATCTAGAGACAATCTCACCTTATCAGCTATTAAAGAATAAGCAGGGAGGAAAAGAACCAGCTCTTCATGATCTCAATATTGCGGAATCATTGATGGCTATGGGACTTACTCCTGCAGTCACTAATATGTTGATAGAATATGTTTTAGGCAGAAGTAATGGACGATTAGACAAGAACTATTGTGAAACAATAGGTGCTTCATGGGTGAGAAAAGGGTTAAAGACAGCTCGTGATGCGTATCAGGAGGTTCATAATACGAAAACTCAAAAAACAATCAAGAAGACTACAAAGAAAAAAGAAAATAAACCTGTAGAAGTCAGTGCGCAGGATCAAGAAGAATTAAGACGATTAATGGAAGGTCTAGGAGGTGATCTATGATGATAAAAGCAGGACAGATTCTTTCTTTTGATAAAGAATTAGAAAATACAAGAAACCAAAGTTTGCAGGAGTTAGTCAAAAGACAGGATATTAGAGAATTTGTAGAAAAGAATCATTTAACTAAAAAAGCTCTAGAAGATGCCTGGGTAGATTTACTTGCCTATGTAGATGATCATGAACCTTGTTTACATTGCCATGGTATCAATGAATGCCCTAAGATGAATAAAGGGCAGCAGATTACTTTAAGCTATGAAACTTACGTCCATCGTGATGTTAAAAGCTGTCAATATGGTCTTGAAAAGCATGAAAATGATCAGCTTCTTTCTCGCTTTCATTACAACAATATGTCTACAAGACTTGCACTTATTAGCTTGAAAGATATGGCAGCTGAAGCAATGAATAAAAAAGATGCAAGTATGATGATTTTAACTAAGCAATTGATTGAATATGTCAATCGACCACAAACAAAAGGCTTCTTAGTATGTGGTGGACCAAATCGTACAAGAATCATGGCAGGTATGATGAATGAATTAGCTAGACGTGGCTATGAAGTAGGCTTATGTCATGTACCTACACTTATGGCAGATGTCAAAGCAAGCTTTAATTCAAACGAAGATACATCTTTAGTGGATCTAGTAAAAAACATTCCTTATTTACTCTTAGATAGTGTAGGTGAAGAAAATGTTACTAACTGGTCTAGAGATGAAGTTCTTGCGATGATTTTAGACTATCGTATCTTAAATGAATTACCTACTTTCATGACTTCTGCATATGGTTTTGAAGACTTGGAAACGATTTACACGAATAAATATAATGATAAACGTGAACAGCTACGTGCAAAGAATATTGTTTCTAAAATGAAAGCGCTATGTTGTGAAATAATTATTGACTAAAAAAATTGATTGGAATAGAATTGTTGATGGTAAGGAACGAACAATTATGCTAGAATGGTTATTAAATATAATGCATAAGTTGAGAGGAGAAAAAAATGGTTAAGTGTATTGGTGTTTTAACTTCTGGGGGAGATGCTCCTGGAATGAACGCTGCAATTCGTGCAGTAGCTAGAACTTGTCTTAACAAGGGTATCGAAGTTTATGGCGTTAGACTTGGCTATAAAGGTCTTCATGAAGGTAAGTTCATGAAATTCGATCGTCATAGTACTCGTAACATCATCAATAATGGTGGTACTATTTTAAAATCTGCTCGTTTCCCTGAATTCAAAGATCCTGAAATCAGAAAAGAAGCAATCGAACAGATGAAAAAAGTAGGTATGGAAGCATTAGTAGTCATCGGTGGTGACGGCTCATACAATGGTGCTTTAAAACTTACAGAAATGGGAGTTAATTGTATTGGTCTTCCAGGAACAATTGACAATGATATTCCTGATACTGATTTCACAATTGGATTTGATACTGCATTAAATACAATTGTTGAAGCATTAGACAGATTAAGAGATACTTCTTCTTCACATCAGAGATGTACTATCCTTGAAGTTATGGGTAGAAGATGTGGTGACCTTGCAATTAATGCAGGTATCGCAGCTGGTGCTGAACTAGTAATCACTTCTGATACTGGTTATGATGAAGATAAGATCATCGAAAGATTAAAACAGTCAAAGGCATCTGATAAGGACCATGCAATCGTGGTTATTACTGAACATATCACTGATGTCAATGAACTTGCAAAGAAAGTCGAAGCTGCAACAGGTTTCGAAACTCGTGCAAATGTCTTAGGTCATTTACAGCGTGGTGGTAGACCAACTGCAAGAGACCGTGTCTTAGCTAGCCGTATGGGTGTTAAGGCTGTAGAACTTCTTGAAGAAGGTAAAGGTGGACTTTGCGTAGGTGAAGTACATGGTCAGATTACTGCTTTCCCTATCACAGAAGTATTAAGTCATAAGCATGTAGCTGATGCTGGTATTTACGAAGACGCTAAGAAGTTACGTTAATTTCTTGGTGGATTTGTTAAATATATATAACGGAGTGTAAATTTATTTGGTTGATTAAGGAGTCTAAAATGGTTAAAGAAAAAATGAAAAAAACAAAAATTGTTTGTACTATTGGTCCTGCTTCACAGGATAAAGAAATGTTAAAGAAGCTTATTAAAGCTGGTATGAACGTAATGCGTTGTAACTTCTCACATGGTGACTATGAAGAACATGCTGGAAAGATGGATACTTTAAGAGAAGTAAACAAGGAATTAGGTACTGATGTAGCTATCATGCTTGATACTAAAGGTCCTGAAATCCGTACTGGTGCTTTCGAAGGTGGATTCACTGAATTCAAGAAAGGTCAGGTTTCAGTAATCACTCCAGAAGAAATTGTTGGTTCTTCAGATCGTTTCACAATTTCTTATAAGGAATTATACAAGGATGTTAAGCCTGGTGCTTATATCTTAGTTAACGATGGTCAGGTTGCATTATTAGTTGACCACGTTGAAGGTAAGGATATCTATTGTGTAGCTGCTAACGATGGTAGAGTTAAGAACACTCGTGGTATCAACGTTCCTGGTACTAAGTTACAGTTCGAATTCTTATCAGAAAAAGATAAGAACGACTTAATCTTCGGTTGCAAACAGGATGTAAACTTCATCGCTGCTTCATTCGTAAGAAGAAAACAGGATGTATTAGATATTAAGAAATTAATTGCTGAAAACGGTAAGCCAGATATCAAAGTATTACCAAAGATCGAATGTGTTGAAGGTGTTGAAAACATCGACGAAATCATCGAAGTAGCTGATGGTATCATGGTTGCTCGTGGTGACTTAGGTGTAGAAGTACCTGCTGAAGATGTACCTCTAATCCAGAAGTCAATCATCAAGAAATGTAATGCTGCTGGTAAGATCGTTATTACTGCAACTCAGATGCTTGAATCTATGCAGGAAAACCCAAGACCAACAAGAGCTGAAGTATCTGACGTAGCTAACGCTATCTATGATGGTACTGATGCTATCATGTTATCTGGTGAATCTGCTCAGGGTAAATATCCTGAAGAAGCAGTATTAACTATGAACAAGATTGCTCATAAGATCGAAGAAAGCTTAGACTATGCTTCAATCTTAAGAAGAGCTATCAGAACTGCTGATAACTCTAACTCTTCAGAAGCTATCTGTATGTCAGTTGCTGAAATTGCTGCTAACTTCAACGTTTCAGCTATCATCGCATTCACTGAAACAGGTGCTACTGCTAAGCGTATGTCACGTTATAGACCACATTGCCCAATCATCGCTCCAACTCCATCTGATGATACAGTTAAGAAATTAGCTCTTAACTGGGGTGTTAAGCCTGTACTTTGCAAATCTATGAAATCAAGAGAAGGTTTAATGGATCTTGCAATGGTTATCGCTAAGGAAAACGGAATTTCAGCTGGTGAACAGGTAATCGTAACTGGTGGTACTCCAGGTGTTTCTGGTTTAACAAGTTACTTAGAAATCGTTACAATCAAATAATTTTTGATAATTAGGAATAGGGTGACCTATTCCTTTTTTCTTTATTGACAATTAACTGAAGTGGTGTACAATAAAGGCACAAGCTACGAAACAGGATATGTCTTTAAGATAAAAGCTTACTAGAGAGGAAGAAATGGTGGAAACTTCCAAGATATTTACTTAAAGGTACTCCCTGTGATGCTGAACTCGAAAGAGATTCCGTAACTCGCGTTAAGAGATGAGAGGTTATGCATTGCATAACGAATAAAGGTGGTAACACGAGACTTCGTCCTTTGATGAGGTCTCTTTTTATTTATAGGAGGAGAATATGAGCGATTTTTTAAATGACAAAGATTTAAATACTTTAAATCATTCATGTGCACATGTATTAGCACAGGCAGTTAAACATCTTTACCCACAAGCTAAATTCTGGGTAGGTCCAGTAGTGGAAGAAGGATTCTATTATGATATCGATTTAGGTGATCAGACTATTTCTGATGATGACTTACCTAAGATTGAAAAAGAAATGAAGAAAATCTGTAAAGATGGTAAGAGAATCGTTAGACATGAAGTCTCTAAAGAAGAAGCTTTAGAAGAATTCAAGGATGATGAATATAAGCTAGACTTAATCAATGGTTTAGAAGATGGTACAATCACTACTTATTCACAGGGTGATTTCACTGACTTATGTCGTGGTCCACATGTAGAAACAGTTAAACTATGTAAGAACTTCAAGTTAATCAAACATTCTGGTGCATACTGGAAAGGTGATAAGAACAACAAGGTTCTTCAGAGAATTTATGGTGTATGTTTCCCAACTAAAGAAGAATTAGAAGCACATCTTCAGTTATTAGAAGAAGCAAAAGAAAGAGACCACAGAAGACTTGGTAAAGAATTAGGTATCTTCATGTTTGCGGATATCGTAGGTAAAGGTTTACCAATGTGGTTACCAAATGGTTTCACTGTCAGACGTTTATTATCTGATTACATCATGAACAAAGAATTAGAATTAGGTTATGAACATGTTATGACACCTTCTCTTGGTAACGTTAAGTTATACAAGAAATCTGGACATTGGGCTCATTATAAAGATGATATGTTCCCAGCTATGGAATTAGATGATGAAGCATATGTATTAAGACCTATGAACTGTCCACACCATATGGTTATGTATAAATCTACATTACATTCATATCGTGATCTTCCAGTTAGAATTGCGGAAATTGCGAACGATTTCCGTTTTGAAGCAAGTGGTGCTTTAACTGGTATTGAACGTGCAAGAGCATTTACACAGAACGATTCACATATCTTCTGTCGTCCAGACCAGATTGCTCAGGAATTCAAGAATGTAGCACACTTAATCTTAGATGTGTATAAGGACTTTGGTTTCAAAGATTACTCATTCCGTTTATCATTAAGAGATAAGAACAACAAAGAAAAGTATTTCGGTAATGATGAATTATGGGAAAAGAGTGAAAACGAATTACGTGAAGTATTAAAAGAAATGAATGTAGAATTCTATGAAGCAGAAGGCGAAGCAGCATTCTATGGTCCTAAACTTGACGTACAGGTAAAGAGTGCATTAGGACATGATGTTACTTTATCTACAATCCAGTTAGACTACCAGTTACCAGAAAGATTCGAATTAACTTATGTTGATGAAAATGGTGATAAGGTAAGACCAGTTGTTATTCATAGAGCAATCTTAGGTTCATTAGACCGTTTCGTTGCCTTCTTACTAGAAGAAACAAAAGGTAATCTTCCTCTATGGTTAGCACCTACTCAGGTTCAGGTTATTCCAGTTAAACTTGAATACCATGATGAATACGCAAAAGAAGTTGTGGCTAAGTTAAGAAAAGCACACTTCAGAGTAAATAACGATAACAGAGATGAAAAGTTAGGTTATCGTATCAGAGAAGCACAGTTAAAGAAGATCCCTTATCAGTTAGTACTTGGTGATAACGAAAGAGATAATGGTACTGTGACTTATCGTAAACATGGTGAAAAGAAACAGACTACAGTAACTTTTGAAGAATTCGTAGAATTATTAAATACAGAAGTAGAAAATAAAACTTTAAGCCACTAATACATTTGACTCCCTTTGCTGGGAGTCTTTTTTTGTCAAAAGACAAAAATCAGTATGTTTTTGTTTGCTTTTAAAGTGTTTTACCCTCTATAATAGACTAAACAATAAAGGAGTGTTTTCGATGAAACGTAGAATAGAAGAAGTAAAGAAAATTGTCATTAAGGTAGGCTCAAGCTCACTTTGTGACAAAGATGGAAAAATCAATAAAGAAAAAATATTGATGTTAACATGGCAGATTGCCAAACTTAAAAGAGAAGGTTATATTGTTGTTCTAGTCTCTTCAGGAGCCATCGCAGCGGGTATGGGCGCATTAGGACTAGACAGTAAACCGAAAACACTACCGGAAAAACAGGCATTAGCTGCGATTGGGCAGGCAAGACTAATGGAAATCTATGAAGAAATATTCCAGGTCTTTAATATGAAATGTTCTCAGATCTTATTAAACCATGATGACTTTGATGATCGTCATCGTTTAATGAACTTAAACCATACAATTAATGCACTACTCAATTATGATGTGGTTCCTATTATTAATGAAAATGATGCTTTGGCAGTAGATGAAATCAAGGTAGGAGACAATGATACATTGGCTTCACTTATTGTTCCTCTAGTAGAGGCACAATTATTAATTCTTGTCAGTGATATTGATGGTCTTTATACAGGCAATCCTCATACTGATCCTGATGCTGTGCTTATCCACTATGTAGATAAGATTGATGATACTATTTTAAGCTATGCAGGAGATGCAGTCAGTGGTTTAGGTACAGGTGGCATGGCGACTAAACTAAAAGCAGCTCAAATGGTCAATGCATTAGGTAGTCATATGTGTATTGTGAATGGACAGAAAGAAAACAGTATATTAAATGCTTTAGATAATGAAGGGACTTGGTTCAATGGTGCTTCTGGCACAAATATGAATGCTAGAAGACATTGGATTGCCTATCGTACTAAACCAAGAGGAACAATTATAGTTGATGCAGGATGTAGAAAAGCGATTGTTGACAAGCATGTCAGTCTTTTACCTACAGGTATTAAAGATGTAGAAGGTAGATTCCTAGAAGGACAGGTTGTTGATATCAAGGATGAAGAGTTAAATACCATTGCGAAGGGTGTTGTCAATTATGCCAGTGATGAAATTAGATTGATCAAGGGACATCAGTCTTCTGAGATAGACGAAATATTACATCGTCATGACTATGATGAAGTAGTCCATGCGAATAACATGGTTGTATTGGAGGAAAGATAATGAATACATTATTAGAAACACAATTAAAGCGTGCTAAAGTTGCTGCACGTCTTTTAAAGAATATGCCTACTTGCACAAAGAATCAGGCACTAGATAAAATTGCTGACGCATTAATTGCACATAGTGAAGAAATATTAGAAGCCAATAAAAAAGATATGAAACATGCACAGGAAGTCAATATGACTAAAGCAATGCAGGATAGACTCTTATTTACTCATGAACGTATTGTAGGAGTAAGTGATGGAGTCAAGAAAGTGGCTATATTACCTGATCCTATTGGTGAAGTGATGGAATCCTGGACAAGACCAAATGGTCTAGAAATTTCTAAAGTGAGAGTGCCTATTGGTGTCTTTGGAATTATCTATGAAGCCCGTCCTAATGTCACTGTAGATATTGCCTCTCTTTGCTTAAAATCAGGCAATGCATGTGTTTTAAGAGGTGGTAAAGAAGCCATTCATACAAATAAGAAATTAGTAGAAATCATGAAGGATGCCACTAAAGACATCTTACCAGAAGGTGCGATTGAACTGATTACAGAACTAGATCACGCCATCGTAGGAGAACTCATCCATGCCAATGAATATGTAGATGTTATTGTACCTAGAGGTGGTGCTGGACTCATTCAGTTTGTTGTTAAGAATGCAACAGTACCTGTTATTGAAACAGGCGCTGGTATCTGCCATCTATATGTTGATAAGGATGCAGACCTTAATAAAGCATTAACTATTGCAGTCAATGCAAAGATTCAAAGACCTTCAGTATGTAATGCGATAGAAACAATACTTGTACATAAGGATGTTGCAGACAAGTTCTTACCTGAACTAAAAAAAGCCTTTGAAAAAGTAGAAATCAAAGGGGATGATGCAACATGTCAGATTATTCACTGTGAACATGTCACAGATGACAGTTATGCAACAGAATATGATGATTATATTGTGAATATTAGAGTTGTTGACTCAGTCGAAGAAGCAATCAATCATATTTATACATATTCTACAAAACATTCAGAATCCATTATTACTGAAAATAATGAAACAGCTGCATTATTTATGAATAGCTTAGATAGTGCCTGTGTGTATCATAATGCTTCTACAAGATTCTCAGATGGTGGAGAATTTGGTTTTGGGGCAGAACTTGGAATCAGTACACAGAAACTTCATGCCAGAGGTCCACTTGGTTTAAAAGAAATGTGTTCTTATCAATACAAAATTGAAGGAAATGGCCAGATTAGAGAGTAGTAAAAATACTACTCTTTTTTTATTGACAATAGTTAGCACCCTAACTATAATATTTAGCATACTAACTAATAGTAAGGAGGTGTACAACGGACATGCAAGAGAATGTCAAAGTGATGATAGATAAGGTCGCAGTACTTAGAAAAGTAGTAGGAAAGTATATGATGCGTAACTTTAAGGATATGCCTTTAACAGGTGATCAATCACGCTTGTTATTTGTGATTAAAGAACATGGTCATTCTCAAAAAGAAGTGGCACAATATCTTCATATCTCTGATGCAACACTTTCAGTAAGAATCAAGCGTCTAGAAGAAGCAGGCTATATTATTCGTGAACAGAATCCTCAAGATAAACGTCATTCTACAGTGCGTTTAAGTAAATTGGGTGAAGAGTATTTAGAAATCTGTAAGGATAAGATGAGACATATGGAAGAAGTATGCAGCAGAGGACTCACAAAAGAAGATCATGATGCCGTATTACATATGATTGATATGATTATTAAGAATATGGAAGATGAATTAAAGGAGGAAGACGATGCTTAAACTTAAGAAATATTTTAAGAAATATTGGTTATTGTTTGTATTAGCCATCGTTTGTATATTTGGACAGGCCTATACTGAATTAACACTTCCTGATTATATGTCTGATATCGTATCTAGCGGTATTCAGGCAGGAGGTTTCGATTCAGCTATATCTCCTGTATTAAGTGAAGAAACTTATAATCATTTATTATTATTTGTCTCTTCAAAAGATCAAAAAGTATTAGAAAATGCGTATAAGAAAACTCCTGCAAAGGATGTGGACAAGTCTTATTATAAGACATTCAAAAAAGCAAAGAATCAGACTTTATATATCTTAAAGAAAGATGTAGATGAAGAAAAACTCAATAAAGTATTAACTAAGCCTATGTTGATTGTTTATTCTATGAATAAAATGAAACCTGGTACAAAGCAGTATAAGTCATTTGAGACAAAGATTGATTCAGCTATTAATTATGCTAAAGAAGGCTATCAAAAAGGCTTAGACGGCTATAATAAAGGTTTAGAACAGTATAATGCTGGCATGGCTAAATACAATCAGGGTGTGAAGCAGTATGAACAGATGCAGACTGCAATTAAGCAATATGATAGTGCACTAAATACATTAAACACTCAGTTTGGTTCATATGATAAAGCCAAAGAAATGCAGAACACTTTAACTGCACAATACAATGCATTACCTGAAGGTGACGCAAAAACAAAGCTTCAGGCTCAATTAGCTGGTATTTCTCAGGCAGTTGCTGGTTATGAAAAACTCAATGCTTCAGCAGGTCAGATGGCACAAATGAAGAGCCAGTCTTCAACAATCAAGAAACAGCTTGATCAGGCTAAAGAAAAAGTCGCTTCTGCAAAACCTCAATTAGATGAATCTAAGAAGAAACTAGATGATGCAAAAGCACAGATTGATGACATGGAAACACATTTAAACAATGGAGATATTTATTATTTCATCGGTTCAATGGGTGAAGATGAACGTAATAAGATGTTTGAAAGCGTCGATAAGCAGATGAAGACTATGGGTGAATCTACAATGAAGATTGCAGCTGGTGAAGGTGTCAAAGCGGAATATAAGGAACTTGGTGCTGATATCAATAAAGTACAGAACCAGTATATTGCCCATAAAGGTATTCAGATGTTAGCTATTGCCTTACTTGGTGCTGTGGCTTCTATCTGTGTTGCATTCTTAGCATCAAAACTTGGTGCATCAGTGGCAAGAGACTTACGTTTAGCTGTATTTAAGAAGGTTGAAAGCTTCTCTAATACGGAATTCAATAAGTTCTCTACAGCCTCTTTAATTACTCGTAGTACAAACGATATCGTTCAGATCCAGATGGTTCTTGTGATAATCGTAAGAATGTGTATGCTTGCCCCAATCAATGGTATTGGTGGTATTATGAAGGCTGTTAAGAACTCACCATCCATGACTTGGATGATCTTCCTAGTTGTCATTGTTATCTTTGGAGTACTAGGTGTCACTTTCTCTATCGCAATGCCTAAATTCAAGATTATCCAGCAATTAATTGATAAACTTAACTTAGCAATGAGAGAAAACTTATCAGGTATTCTTGTCATTCGTGCATTTGGAAATGAAGAAGAATCTGAAAAACGTTTTGATCAGGCTAACAAAGATTTAACAGGGACAAACTTATTTGTTAATAGAGTGATGGTTTCATTAATGCCTATCATGATGTTTATCATGCAGGGGATGACTTTACTCATTATCTACTTTGGAGCAAAGCAGGTTGATTTAGGTCATATTGCGATTGGTGAAATGATGGCCTTCTTACAGTATGCCATGATTATCGTTATGAGTTTCTTAATGGTCGCAATGATTGCAGTTATGTTACCTCGTGCAAGTGTTGCCGCAAACCGTGTAGCTGAAGTATTAAATACTGAACCTACAATTGAAAATCCAGAACAGAGCACTTCTTTTGATGAAGACAAGAAAGGTTTAATAGAATTCAAACATGTATCATTTAAGTATCCTGGTGCTGATGAACCAGTCTTGACTGATATTGACTTTACAGCCCGTCCTGGTCAAACAACAGCCTTTATTGGTTCAACAGGTTCAGGTAAATCAACACTTATTAACCTTATTCCTCGTTTCTATGATGTCACTGAAGGTGAAGTCACTGTAGATGGTGTGGACGTAAGACATGTCTCTATGCATGATTTAAGAGACCGTATTGGTGTCGTACCTCAAAAGGGATTATTATTCTCAGGTACAATAGAATCAAATATTAAATATGGTGCTCCTGATTTATCTGATGAAGAATTGGCTGAAGTGATTGATGTTGCACAGGCAAAAGAATTCATTGAAACAAAACCATTAGGTGTTAAAGAACCTATTTCTCAGGGTGGTACAAACGTATCAGGTGGACAGAAACAGCGTCTCGCAATTGCAAGAGCACTTGCAAAAAATCCTGAAATTCTTATCTTTGATGACAGCTTCTCAGCACTTGACTTCAAGACTGATGCAACACTTAGAAAACGTTTAGGAGAAATGACTGCCAAGACTCATAACACTGTCTTAATCGTTGGACAGCGTATTGCATCTATCATGCATGCAGATCAGATCATCGTACTTGATGAAGGCAAGATTGTAGGAAAAGGCACACATGAACAATTAATGAAAACATGTTCTGTCTATCAGGAAATCGCCTTATCTCAGTTATCAAAGGAGGAATTAGACAATGAATAAAAATCGTCGCGCTCCAATGGGTATGGGCAGAGGCCGTGGTAATAATGAAAAAGCGAAGGATTTAGGTGGTACATTAAAGAAGTTACTTGCATACTTAAAACCATATCATTTAAAGATTTGTTTTGTGATGGTATTTGCGGTATGTTCTACTATCTTTAATATTATAGGTCCTAAGGTTCTTGCGAAAGCAACAGATAAACTATCAGAAGGTATCATGGCTAAAGTAGCCAATACCGGTGGTATTGATTTTAATTATATCGTCAAGATTTTATTGATTCTTGTCGTGTTATATGCAGCTAGTTCTCTATTTAGTTATATTATGAGCTGGATCATCTCTGGCGTATCACAGGATGCAGCCTTCTCACTTAGAAAAGATATTTCTGAAAAGATGAACCGTTTACCACTTTCTTATTTTGATAAGCATACAAGTGGTGATATTCTTTCTCGTGTGACTAATGATATTGATACAATCGCTCAGTCACTTAACCAGTCTTTATCTACACTTATTTCTAACGTAGTTACTCTTGTAGGTATCTTTATTATGATGCTTACAATCAGCTGGCAGATGACTCTGATTGCAGTTGTAGTATTACCTATATCAATGACCTTGATGCGTTTAGTCATGAAACATTCACAGAAATACTTCACTCAGCAGCAGAACTCACTTGGTGATGTCAATGGTCATATTGAAGAAATGTATGGTGGACATCAGGTAGTCAAAGCGTTCAATGGTGAAGAAAAATCTGTAGAGCAGTTTGAACAATACAATGAATCACTTTATACATCTGCATGGAAATCACAATTCTTTGGATCACTCATGATGCCTATCAGTAACTTTATCGGTAATATCGGTTATGTAGGTGTTTGTATTATCGGTGGTATTCTAGCAGGTTCTAAAACAATCACTATTGGTGATATCCAGGCATTTATCCAGTATGTTAGACAGTTCAACCAGCCAATCTCTCAGATTGCTCAGGCGGCTAACTTATTACAAAGTACGGGTGCAGCGGCAGAACGTGTCTTTGAATTCTTAGAGGAAGAAGAATTGACAGAAGACTCAGCCACTCTTACAACTGATGAAGTACAGAATATGAAGGGTGCTGTCACTTTTGCAGATGTACATTTTGGATATAATCCAGATAAGATCATCATCAATGACTTCTCACTCCATGTTCATGCCGGTCAGAAGGTAGCCATTGTTGGTCCGACTGGTGCAGGTAAAACAACTATTATTAAGTTATTAATGCGTTTCTATGAACTCAATGGTGGTTCTATCATGATTGATGGTGAAGATATCACTCAAATGAAACGTAGTGATCTTCGTTCATTATTTGGTATGGTATTACAGGATACATGGTTATTTAATGGTACTATCATGGATAACTTAAAATATGGTCGATTAGATGCCACTGATGAAGAAGTCAAAAAAGCATGCGTGAGTGCGCATGTAGATCACTTTATTCATACATTATCTGATGGCTATAACACTATGATCAATGAAGAATCTTCTAATATCAGTGCAGGTCAGAAGCAGTTATTGACTATTGCCCGTGCTTTCTTAAAGGATCCTAAGATTTTGATTCTTGATGAAGCGACATCTTCAGTTGATACAAGAACAGAAGTATTAATTCAGCAGGGGATGGATGAATTAATGAAGAATAGAACATCATTTGTTATTGCGCATCGTCTTTCTACTATTAGAGATGCAGATACAATCATCGTTATGCGTGATGGTGATATTGTAGAAATCGGTAATCATGAAGGACTACTTAAAGAAAATGGTTTCTATGCAACACTTTATCGTTCACAATTTGAAAATGGATAGTAAAAAGCTTGATAGCCACTTGACTATCAAGTCTTTTTTGTATAAGATACAAAAAATATTTTGAAAGGAGGAACATGTCATGAGATTAAGACAAGCAGTTATAGGTGATATAGAAGCTATCTCTCGTATAGAGTCTCTTTGTTTTCCTAAAGCTGAAGCAGCGACTTATGAGCAGTTTAAAGAACGCTTTAATGCCTTTTCAGAGAACTTTCTTGTATTAGAAGATAAAGATGTTATTGGCTTTATTAATGGGAATACATCGAATATTAAAGGCTTACCAGATGCATTCTATGAAGATGCTTCATTACATGATCCTAGTGGTGATTATATGACAGTTTTTGGCTTAGATGTACATCCAAATTATCAGCATCAAGGCTTAGCGCATACGCTTATGAATGGTTATATCACTCTTGCAAAGGAGCGAAATAAAAAAGGAATATTTCTCACATGTAAAGATCATTTAATTGGCTTTTATGAAAGTTTTGGCTATAAGCATCTTGGTGTCTCTTCTTCTACTCATGGAGAAGCAAAATGGAATGATATGTATCTAGAGATATGAATGTAGAAGTGATTAATGTAGGGACTGAACTTCTTCTTGGTGAAATCATCAACACAGAAGCTCCGGTACTCTTTAAGATGTGTAAAGAATTAGGATTTGATATTTATCATCAAACGACTGTTGGTGATAATCCACAACGTTTATTAGAATGTCTTGATATTGCGTTTAAAAGAGGGGCAGATTGTGTCATCACTACTGCAGGACTTGGTCCAACGCAGGATGATTTAACTAAGGAACTTTCAACAGAATATCTAGGACTAGAACTTGTCTATAACGAAGAAGAAGCTCGTAAGGTGGATGAAAAATGTCGCTTTGTGACAGGACTCGATGTTGTTTCTGATAACAACTTCAAACAGGCTTATTTCCCAAAAAATGCTTATATATTAGAGAATGATGTAGGAACAGCCAATGGCTGTGTGATGAGCAAAGACGAGAAAATGATCATCAATCTTCCTGGTCCACCTAAGGAATTCAATTATGTTGTAGAACATTCCTTAAAACCTTATCTCGAACAATATCGCCAGGAACAGATCTATACAAAAGATTATCTTGTAATGGGTATTGGGGAAAGTATGATTGATGAAAAACTGGCAGAAACCCAATATAAACAGACAGATGTCACTCTTGCGATGTATGCAGGAGAAGGCTATGTGAGAGTACGCATAGCGACTAAAGCCAAAACAAAAGAAGAAGCTTATCAACATATGACCCCAATGAGGAATGAGATAGAAACACTATTAAAAGGCTATCTGATTCCAGGAGGTTCTATAGAAAAAGCCCTCAAAGACATCATGGTCCCTATTCAATTCATAGGGGATATAGATGTCCCCACATGGTTTAAGCCTTATGTAAAAGAAGATGCTGACTTAGTTATTTATTCTAAGGTGGAGCATGTCTCTTTAGGTGATCAGGTCACTATCCATGTGAATAACGATAAAGGATTTACAGATGGGATGTTGAAGGATTATCATCTTTCAATGAATCGTTTGACAAGCAAATTACAGCTTTATCTTTATCGTTATTTAAAAAACAGTTTACCCCTATAGTGGATAAACTGTTTGAATCGCTTCTATGACATGAAGAAAGATGTCATGAAGATTAGAAATATCAACAAGCACATCTCCACACTCTAATGAGTGATTTGCATCACGATAGAGAATAAGTGGAATATGTGCTTCGTCACATGCACATTGAATGAGATTCGTTTTGGCCCATGAGTCATTTGTACCATGGAAGGCAATACCATTTAAACTATACTTGAAAGTCGCAACAAGTGGTGTGAAATAAATAGAATACGCATTCATATGATGTTCTTCATTAAAACGTGCACTAATGGCAGTACCAATACTTTTTGATACAAATAGTATTTCATCATAAGTAGAAAATGGAATATCTTTAAGAATTTCTTCAGTCTGCGCATAACCAATATCTTCAGCCTGCTTAATTAATTCATCTTTATCTTTCATATGAGGAAAGTGTTTATAGTTCACTTCAATGATCTCATAGCCATAGGCTGATAAACATTTTTTAGAGTAGTAGAGGAGTGGCTTATCACAATGATAACCAATTCCAGGAAACAGAACTGCTAGTTTTTTCATCAAATCACCTCGCGTGATTTGATTATAGCACTTATTCACATAATTTCATTGATTTAACGAGAGTTTTATGTTTTACATAATGTTCTTTATCCTCTATAATATAGTTGTATTTTAATGAAAGAAAGGATGAACATAAATGGCAGGAGTCGTTGTTGTTGGAAGCCAGTGGGGCGACGAAGGAAAAGGAAAGGTTACAGATTATCTTGCACAGCAGGCAGATCTAGTAGTGAGATATTCTGGAGGTAATAATGCAGGTCATACTATTAAATTTAATGGCCAGAAATTTGCCTTAAGACTTATTCCTAGCGGAATCTTTACAACGGGTGAAGTTGTATTAGGTAACGGAATGGTTATCAATCCTAAAGCTTTACTTGAAGAAATGAAGTATTTAAATGATGCAGGTATCAAGACTGATAAGATGCACATCTCAGATCGTGCACATGTCACTTTACCTTATCATATTGAAATTGACGAATTAGAAGAAGAAATGCGTGGTGCTGCAAGTATCGGTACAACTAAGAAGGGTATTGGACCTACTTATGTAGACAAATATGACCGTATCGGTATTCGTGTTGGTGAATTCATTAATGAACCATTATTCAAGAAGAGACTTGAAGAAACATTAGCATTTAAGAAGAAACAGTATCCTGGATTACAGTGTACTGCAGAAGAAATCTTTGAAGAATATAAGGAATATGCTAAAGTAATCAAACCTATGGTTTGTGATACTGGTATCTTATTAGATGAAGCATTCCAGGCAAAGAAGAAGATCTTATTTGAAGGTGCTCAGGGTACTATGCTTGATATTGATTATGGTACTTATCCATATGTAACAAGTTCTAATCCAGGTGCTAATGGTGTACCATCTGGTGCAAGCATTGGTCCTCTTTATTTAACTGATGTAGTAGGTGTTATTAAGGCTTATACTACTCGTGTTGGTTCTGGTGCTTTCCCTACTGAAATTGAAGGTGAATTAGGTGATTATATCAGAAATGCAGGTCATGAATTTGGTACAGTAACTAAGAGACCTAGAAGAATTGGATGGTTCGATGCAGTTGTCGTTAACCAGTCAAGAAGAATGGCTTCATTAACTGGATGTTCATTAATGTTGTTAGATGTATTAAGTGGTTTAGATACTATTAAGATTTGTACTGCTTACATGTTAGATGGTAAAGAAATCCATGGTTTACCTTCTACTATTGAAGAATTAGAAAGAGTAGAACCAGTTTATGTAGAATTACCTGGCTGGAAGGAAGATATCACAAATGTCACTTCATTTGAAGAACTTCCTGTCAATGCTCAGAACTATATCAAGAAGATTGAAGAACTTATTCACTGCCCAGTGATCATGTTCTCAGTTGGACCTGATCGTACTCAGACAATTGTGCTTAAGGAAGTATTTTAATAAATAAATAGTAAAGGAGAACTTATGAAGAGAGAATTAGTACTGGTTATTGATTTTGGTGGCCAATACAATCAGCTCGTAGCGCGTAGAGTTCGTGAAAGCAACGTATATTGTGAAATCTATTCATATAAAGTTGCAATGCAGAAAATTAAAGAACTCAACCCTAAGGGAATCATCTTAACAGGTGGACCTAATAGCTGCTATGAAGAAGGAGCTGCAACATGCGAAAAAGAACTTTTCGAATGTGGTGTTCCTGTACTTGGCTTATGTTATGGTGCTCAGCTAATGCAGTATGTATTAGGTGGAAATGTAGAAGCTGCACCTACTAGAGAATATGGAAAGACTGAAATCGTTGTTGATACAACTTCACCATTATTCTCAAATGTATCTGAAAAGACAGTATGCTGGATGAGTCATAATGACTATATTTCAGCTTTAGCTCCTGGTTTCAAATCTGTAGCACATTCTGATGAATGTCCAGTTGCAGCATGTGAAAACAGAGAAAAGAACCTTTATGGTATTCAGTTCCATCCAGAAGTATTACATACAGCAGAAGGTAAGAAGATGTTAAGAAACTTCGTAATTGATGTATGTGGATGTGCTGGTGACTGGAAGATGGATTCTTTCGTAGAAGAATCTATTAAAGCAATCAGAGAAAAAGTTGGCGATGGTAAAGTATTATGTGCTTTATCTGGAGGTGTTGACTCTTCTGTTGCAGCAGTCTTATTATCTAAGGCTATCGGAAATCAGTTAACTTGTGTATTTGTAGATCATGGTTTACTTCGTAAAAACGAAGGTGATGAAGTTGAAGCTGTATTTGGTAAAGATGGCAGCTATGACTTAAACTTTATCAGAGTGAATGCACAGGAAAGATATTATTCTAAGCTTAAGGGTGTAACTGAACCTGAAAGCAAGAGAAAAATCATCGGTGAAGAATTCATCAGAGTCTTTGAAGAAGAAGCAAAGAAGATTGGTGCCGTTGATTTCTTAGTACAGGGTACTATTTATCCAGACGTTGTAGAAAGCGGTCTTGGAGGAGAATCTGCAGTCATCAAGTCTCACCATAATGTTGGTGGATTACCTGATTGTGTAGATTTCAAAGAAATTATTGAACCATTAAGAGACTTATTCAAGGATGAAGTAAGAAAAGTAGGTCTTGAACTTGGTATTCCAGAATATTTAGTATTCAGACAGCCATTCCCAGGACCAGGTCTTGGTATTAGAATCATTGGTGAAGTTACTGCAGAAAAGGTACGTATGGTACAGGATGCAGATGCGATTTATAGAGAAGAAATTGCGAATGCTGGATTAGATCGTTCTATCGGTCAGTATTTTGCAGCATTAACTAATATGCAGTCAGTAGGTGTTATGGGTGATGAAAGAACTTATGACTATGCTGTTGCATTAAGAGCTGTTAATACTATTGATTTCATGACTGCAGAAGCAGCTGAAATCCCTTATGAAGTATTAAATAAGACTATGAATAGAATCATCAATGAAGTTCGTGGTGTGAATAGAGTAATGTATGATATTACATCTAAGCCACCTGGAACTATTGAATTCGAATAATCGCGAAAAGTCCTGAAAGCCTTGAAAACACTGGGTTTTCTGAATTTGAAAATCTCTTCTGATAACAATTTGATAACGAAGCCCTGAAGGGCCATCATTCTGCGTACCAAGTGGTTTTGGGGTAAAGAATGATTCCCGAAGGTGTTTGAAAGGTATCCATATTAAAAAGCAATCCCTTGCTGAGAGAAATCTCGGCAAGGGATTTTTTGCGTCTATAGGGTTTTACTTGGTGAACAGGTCGGAAATCTCCTGAGAAGGAACCTTTGCCCGGCGGCTATAGGTGTCATACTTCGGATAGTTGTATCTCCACTGGTCGTATTCTTCCTTGGTGATCTCACCATTACGGTACTTCTCTATGGCACGTTGCACCAAAAAAGATATTTTGCTTTTTTGTGTTATCGAAGGCTATTTCTCCTTCATAAACCGGGAGTCAAGAGTATGACTCTTGGGTTATTTCATTTTTGCCCGAAATCTGCCATAATACAGTCAGCCAAAGGGCGACAACTTATGATGACAATGTGGTATTCACCTTCAAAGACAGGAAGGAAGTCACGATATAGGAAATAATATAACAGGCCGCTTTGATGGTTGATTTCCGTCTCGCGGCCTGTTTGTAATGAATGATTATCTACTGTCTTTCGGAAACTGTGGTTTCAGAACAGAATCCTTTAGTGCTATGCTCTTATCTCTGCCCGGATACATGATGTAATAAGGCGGAATCTCGTTTGCCTTTTTCAAGAGCTCTTTTATCAGCTTTGCCTTCCCAAGCCACAGTTTGAGAGGATTGATCTTCGGAAGGTCTTCCTCCGTAATCTTACCCTTCATACCGCCGAATTTCATGACTCTTTCTTTGATATAGCGAAGGTCATATCTGGCAGGATTCACCTCGATGATTTCCTTATCCAGACACGTAAGCATGTAAACTGCCTCCAGCGGTGTGCGGACAGAGGTTTCAATGGTGAACACCACATCACGGGGAACCTCAACATATTGTCCAATGAGAGCGAGATTTGTGCAGTCCTTCGGAATGATCGTCGGGCGGTCGCTTTCCTTGCGAGGCATGAACTGCGAGGTGATATAGGGCATCATACAGGTAGAGATATGGGAATGTGCCAGCACCTCATCCTTCATATCCAACATTCCAAAATGGTACAGCATCTCTTCAATGATCTCATTTCCTGTGCACTCCGCCATAGGCTTTTTGATATAGCTGCCAATACGCTCTCCAAACAGGCCATCTCCCCACAGAACGTCACGGTTCTTCTCCCGCTGATCCGGGAAATAGTCCCTATCATAAATGACCAGCGACATTTCCCAACCGGAATCCATGAAGGTGATTCCGCCGCCCGTACCGCTCTTGCTTCCGGTCATCTTCTCCAATCGTTCAAAAAATTCGGGATAGTCTTCTACGGTGAGGAAAAAACTCATCCATTTGGTCTTGTCGATATGGCTTAAGAACTTATCTGGATTGCCGAACTTTTTATTCCGTGCGGCAAGGTTTTTCCATACCGTGAACAAGCCCATATCTTCCGTGTCCCGGTTAATTTCAGCGATATGTGTATTATCACCGTAGGAGGCGTTTGTCATCATGGAGCCGCTGGTAAGAAGGATGTAATCCTGAGCTCTTACAGGAATGGTTTCCTGATTCTTGATCTTAATACCGTAAACCGTATTGCAGGCCTCATCCATTTCCAGATCATAGACTGCAGTGTCCATACGGAAGGTGACACCCTGATCCTCCAACCATTTATGAATCGGCTTGATCACAGAATCCTTGTCATTGCGTTTTGTATGCAGAATGCCCTCCAGATAGTCAAGCCTGTTCAGAAGACCGAATCGGTTGAAATACCGCTGCGCCTCCAATGCACTGTGATAGGGCTTAAAAGCCAGCATAGAGTGATAGCACCACCACAGAGAGCTATGGAAGAACTCGCTGTCCTTTCCGAAATAGTCCTCAATCGTCATATCCTCCAGATCCTTTTCCGGGATGCTGGTGAAGTGCTCCATTTTCAGGAGCAGCTCCGGACTCATGCGGTAGTCATGCACCTTTTCGTAAATATGTCCCTGTTTGCACAGGAGTCTGCTTTCGGAATGGATCGGCATATCCTTATTGGCTCTTACTGATTCATCAAGCACCGAGATCGATGGATCTTCCAAGGACGGGATCTTGCTGCACAGATACCAAAGGCACTCCATAAATGGCTCCAGTTCACGCTCACCGGGGCAGATATAGCCCGCTTCCCCGGAATAAGCGTCACAGCAGCCGCCAAGGGAATTTCGTTTTTCATACAGCGTGATGTTCTTTCCCGGCATTCCGGCATCATCAATCAGAAAGACCGCTGCCGCAAGGCCGGCTATTCCTCCGCCAATGATGTGGGCGTTCCTTTCTTCTATGCCTTCAGGTGCGGGAGCCTTGTAAAACAGATTGTAAATGTTCATGGTATACACTCCTTTCTGAAAAGTTTTCAAAACAGTGTTGAAATCACAACACTGTCTATATTATAATAAGCAATGTACTATGGAGCAACCATTGATGTTATGCGAAGTGTTGATATATCCACACTCAACGCATATTTGTCGATATCTTTAGGAGGAAATTTATGAAGGCAAAGAACTTGAATGCTTCATCTGTAAAAACAAGAAACCTCATAAGAGATACTTTTGCAGAGCTGCTTTACGAAAAGAAAAATATTAACAAGATCACAGTGACAGAGCTGGTGCAGCGAGCGGACATTAACCGGAGCACTTTCTATTCTCACTATGATGATGTGCGGCACGTTGCGGAGGATATTAAAGCCGAAACACTGAAAGCCTTCTTTGAGAACAAAACCATATCCAATGTACATGACATTGAACCTTTCTTTGATGAGATTTATGCCTATATCAAGAAGAACGATTCCTTCTTCCGGTTGATCTTCATCTCAGATGAAGTGACAAATTTTGTGCGTCATCTGGGCAACATCTGTAAAGGACGAATTTACGAGGCAGTAAACAAAGACGACTCTATTCGTGATAAACACCTGCTTGAACTGGAAGTTTCTGCATTTTCGGACGGCATCGCCATGCAGTTTATCCGTTATTATCACAATGACTATAACGTGACGCTGGAGCAGATCATCGAGTGCGGTAAACTCTGGTGTAGAACGATGATTGAACGCCGATCAGAGAAGACCGTCATGTTGAAGGAATGAGGCTGCAGAAACAAAAACTCTTCCAAGCGGTATATGGGTTCAGTCTCATCCTCGGCTTCTGTCATCACCTTGTGCTGCAGATAGGTGTTCTCCACCTTCGTGACATTGGCGTCACGATCCAGAATTCCAGATCAGCTTAAATGGGCTGAATACATAGGTGTATCCATCGTGGCGCAGTTTTTGCTCTTTCCGCACGTTGAAGGTGAAGTACTGGAAGGAAACCTTCTTTCGGGAGTTGATTGCGTCATTCAGGGCTTCCATGATGTAATAGACTTTCTCGTTGCTGGCATTGATGCACCACCTTACCAGTCTGGTGCTATAGATGTCAGAAGCAGAAGTATTTCTAAACGCGGATCTTCTTCACTGCGTAGAACCGTCTTTCTCGTCATGAGCACGATTCTGAAGCAAAAACCTTTGGATGAACCTGTCTACCAGTTCATGGACAAAAAGCGAGCCGAAGGAAAGCCTTACAAGGTTTACATGATGGCCTCTGCGAACAAATTTCTGAGGGTCTACTACGCCACTGTAAGGAATTATCTGGACTCGTTGGAAGCCGAATAACTAACCAAATGAATTCCACGTATAGCTGCCGTTTCAAAAAAGAAGCGCTGAGCGGCTTGGTTGCGGTACACTTTTTTCTGCGGAAAAGAAATTCGAAATTTGCTAATTTAGGACTTGACTTTTATTATCAGGTCTAATTTATTATTCAGGAGAGCGGTAGCCCCGCTCTCTTTTGTTTTAGCATTGACTAAATCAAATGCCCTTGATGTAATTAAGAAAACACTTAATCAGAGGTGCGATATGGATACCGCATTATTATTAAAGGCACTTGGGGACCCGACTCGTTTTATGATATTTCAACAGATTCTCAGCAGAAAACATTGTGTGCGTTCGCTGTCTAAGAAACTTGGCATTTCCAAATCTGCCGTTTCGCAGCACATGAAGATTCTTCGGGAAGCCGGGTTGGTTTATGGTGAAAGGTTCGGATATCACATTCACTATCTTCCCAGCCAGGATGTGCTGGATTTTCTGTCCGGAGAATTTGCAAAAATGAAGGATCTATCCTTCCAGCTTTGCAGAGAACCCGGGGTATGCAACTGCGAATTCAGAGAAAAGAGAATCGTATATGAATATTTTGTTTGAATTTTTTCTGACTTTTGCAAAAATCGGACTGTTTACCTTCGGCGGCGGATATGCCATGATCTCTATGATTGAACACGCCTGCGTAGATAGTAAACAGTGGGTCAGTCATGATGATATGATGAAAATCACTGTCATTGCAGAATCTACACCGGGTCCAATTGCAATCAACTGTGCTACCTTCGTCGGTTACAAGCAAAAAGGGTTGGTTGGTGCTATTGCGGCCACACTGGGAATCGAACTTCCTTCGTTTATCGTAATTTATCTGATTGCTATGCTGTTGGACAATTTCCTTGAAATTGCAGTTATTGCAAACGCATTCAAGGGAATTAAACTGGCGTAGGCATTCTGATTTTAGATGCAGCTATGAAAATCATTAAAAAAATGTCGAAGAAAGCTGTTCCCCGCACGATCATGGTATGTGCAGCAGTTTTGATGATGGTAATTAACGTTCTTGCTTTGAATTTTACGTCTGTCAGTTTAATGCTTGTTGCAGGGATCGTCAGTCTCTGTATTTTTGTGGTGAAGGATGGAAAGGAAGGTACGGCAAAATGATACTTTGGAATCTCTTTTTAGGTTTCTTAAAGGTCGGCTGCTTTTCCTTTGGCGATGCCTATGCCGCTATTCCGCTGATTCGTGATATTGTTCTTTCATATGGATGGTTAGACGAGGAAATGCTGACATATATGATTGCCGTCAGCGGAAGTACGACAGGACCAATCATGGTCAATCTGGCAACCTATGTCGGAACTTCACAAGCAGGCTTTATTGGCGCAATGATTGCGACATTTGCAGTCGTTCTGCCTTCGTTTTTAATTATGTTGGCAGTTACGGCAGTTCTGCCTAAAGTAATCAAGAACAAATATGTTCAGGTAGCTCTGCGAGGAATTAAGCCGAGTATGATTGGAATTATACTTGCCACCGGATGCTGGATGATTTTCAAAAACTTGTTTGACAGTTCTTTTGAAAAAATCAGCATCAGAGCAGTCATCATTACCGCTATCCTTTGCGAAGTGTACTTCGGACATAAAAAGATATTAAAGAAGAGCGTTTCACCTATCATGCTGATTGTTATATCAGCTTTGCTGGGTATAGTTGGATACGCACTATAACGGAGCATAATATTCGGATTTATCACTCAACCAGATTGAGAGGAGAATTTTAGCTTAATCGCTCATCCGGATCAAATCGGATGTTGAGATTTACCCCTCTGGATGCTATAATACACCCAAGCCATTTGATATTATCCGCAGGAGTGGGTCTCTTGTTATCACGGCTGATAACATTTTGATAACAATAGCTGTGATACTCAGGATAATATGGATACCACAAATAATTAGAAGAACAGGAATACATATCTTCTAAGCAAAACTGTTTAAGAAATGGATCCTGTTGTAGAATTTGAATAAACCATTAGAAGAAGCGAGGATATCGCTTCTTTTTTTAATCATATGAAATAAGAAGACGTTTTTGGGATGCATTCTGATTCGCTTCATATGAAATATTCATCTTGTGTTTATTTGTGATAATCCTAAAAAATATCATTGAATATTTTATTCAAATAATATTTATATAAAAGAGTAAAATAAATAAAAGAGAAACACTAACAAAGATAATTGAGTATTAGTGAAATAATATAACAAATATCAGTGATTTTAGATGAAATAAACGCTCTTTTTCATAAAAATACACAAAATAAATATTGATTTAAAAATATTAACATGTATTAACGATATAATTATAAGTAACTATTTGTACAAATTGGCCATTTTGTATAATTTGTATTTTTTGCAAACGCTTTACAACTTGAAGGAATGGTGATAAAATTCAAGATTGAACGGAATGGCAAACAATATATATTGAGGAGGGAATTTATGAAACATAGCCTATTTAAGAAATTTGGGGCTTCTTTTGTTGCACTTACACTCGCATTTTCTTGTACTTCTGCAGTAAGTGCTGCTGGAGATACTTCTGAATTTCAACCAAAGGTAACTTACAGCAACGGTAATTATACTTTTGCTAAGTTATCTCACCCAGACAAAGCAGTATCTACACCTGATGGTATTGTTGATTATTTAGGTGGTGGAAATGTTGGTGTCACTGGAGAAAATGGTGCAACAGGTCAAGGTGATCAGGGACAGAGTTATGCTTGGTCTGCAGCATCTTATGGTGATTGGATGTATGTTGGTACTTGTTATGCAGCAATGGGTAATACATTAACATTAATGGATACTACTCTTGGTGATAAGTTCGATAAGGAAGTTATGACTGCTGCACTTAAAGCGATGTTCAATGGAACATTCTTCTATGGACATGAAAAAGAAGATGGTACTCCAGATGAAGATTCTGATGGTATTCTTGTAAAAGTAAACGTTAAGACTGGTGAAACCAAATTATTAATGTCTAAGTCTTTAAATGGTAAAGGACCACTTTTCAGAAACGCTATGCGTTATAAGGATAAACTTTATTTCTGCGGTTCTGTACGTAATAAAGGTGCAAAAGCTGGTTTACCTAGCATTTATTGCATCGATCCTAAGACAGATGATATCAAGTGTGTCTACACTGGTATCACTCCACAGGAACTAGGTGCTGCATACAAAGAAGGTATCAGTACTGGTATCCGTGGTATGACTGAATTCAACGGTGAATTCATTGCGAGCTGTGTTGGTGTTGATGGACCTTATATCTTAAAGTCTAAAGACCCATCAGCAGGTCAGTCTTCATTCAAGAAGATTGCAACTAAGAAGGATTTATTTAACTATCCTGCATATCATTATTCAGATAGTATCTATGGTGGTTCTATCTGGGAAATGGTAGAATTCAATAACAAGCTTTATGTTGCTTTATGTACTGGTACACCGGAAAACAAACCTGATGAACATACAATGCAGTCATTTGCAATTGTGTGTGGTGAAGAAAAAGCGGATGGTTCTTGGACATGGAGACCAGTTGTAGGTGATAAAGCAGATGGTGCTAAATATACATTTGGTATCGATCCTGAACGTACACGTGCTGGTGCATGTAACATGTTAGTATACAATGATCATCTTTACATTGGTGAATATGAAGATATTGAAATCGCATTAGAAGATTTAGTATTTAAAAAGAATGTAGAATTCTTAGCTAAGAACTTAGAACAGTCTGTAAGTCTTTATCGTATGGATAAGGATGAAAACATGGAATTAGTTGTAGGTGATGCAACTAAGATGTTCCCTAAAGGTGGCATTTCTGGACTTGGTTCTGGATTTGGACATCATGAAAACCAGTATATCTGGCAGTCTACTGTATTTGATGGAAAGATGTACTTTGGTACATTTGATAGCAGTAGCTTGTTACAGCCTATTGGACAGTTTACAAATGGTGATTTATTAAAGATGTCTAAAGAAGAATGGAAGTCACAGATGAATTACCTTAAGGTCTTCATTGAATTAGTATTAAGTAAGAACTCTAAATATCCAACTCAGCCGATTGCTGAAACAGATTCTGATGAAGAAGATGACAGTAACTTAACTGCATCTGAAAAGGTACAGAAAGCAGTTGAAACTGCAAATGAAAGATATAGCACATCAGCATATTCTTTAGATAATGGTGATGCAGAAGCTGTTACACTTTCTGATGATCAGGTAAAGGCTTTAGTGAATGGTCTTGAAGATGGTTCTGTTAAAGCAAATAGCTTAAGCGATGAAGCGTCAAATGATGTTATTACTATGGTTTCAGGATTAGATCCATTATCATCTTCTTTAGATGAAAAGGGCTCTCAGGAATTCGCAGATGAATACGCTGAAGTATATGAATACTACACTCAGATTTCTTCTCAGCTTCCTGAAAAGTTAAAGAAATTATTTGAAGATTTCATGACAATCACTAAGAAGGATAACTTAATCGCATTTGGTAAGGTATTAAAATATCTTTCTAAAGCTCAGCGTGGATTTGATATGTATACATCAGCTGATGGTGAATCATTCACAGCAATTACTACAAATGGTTTTGGTGATCCATACAACCATGGTTTACGTGCTTTCGCAACAGGTGATGATTGGATGGCTATTGGTACAGCTAACCCATTCTATGGAACACAGTTATGGAAGATGACATCTCCTACTAAGACAGTTGAACCAACAAAACCAACTGAACCAGAAAAACCAAAACCATCTGAACCAGAAAAGCCAAATATTACAGTTACTCCATCTGAATCAGATAAAAAAGACACTACAACAGTAACAACTAAGACTGATGAGAAGAAGAATACAGCTAAGACAGGTGATTCAACTGATGTAACTACATCATTAATCGCTACTATTGGCTCACTTGCATTATTAGTTGGTTGTGCATATGTACTTCGTAAGAAGAAAATCAGAGCGTAGTAATTAACTATAAAAAATTAATACTCTAAATACAAAACAGCTTATTGAATTCTATCAATAGGCTGTTTTTGTTTTCTGATCATTAATTAGATTGGTAATAATAGAGAAAGATGCTATGCTAGACGTATAGAATAATTCAATGAGGTATAATTATGAACTATAATAATATTGATTATATACAGAAAAATGCGTCAGCAACAAAAGAAGATAGAATCTGTAGAAAAACATATCAAGGAAACAATCCCTAAAGTGTATAAGGAAGTTTTAAGGTATGTGAATTGGATAGCTATGAATCTATGTGTACTCTATGATACTTCTACTATTATTGAAACTTATGAATGTAATGAGTTTTCTGTGAATATGCCTGGATATATCAGCATTGGAAATGATAATGGAGATAGAGAACTTATTATGAAGGTAGAAAAAGGAGCGACATTATGTGGTTTCTTAGATGCAGCAGAGATAGGAAATTCTGAAGTAGAGGAATGGTTTGATTTTAAATCATGGTTAGAAAATGGTTTTGAAATGGAAGATGATGAGAATTCAGAATATGGAAAAGTCTATATTGTGAAAGTCCCAGATGATAAATTAAAGTTCCTAGCTGA
>ERZ833515.320-NODE-320-length-44543-cov-8.325144_pt1 | contig 44543 bp, 47 predicted proteins | sample MGYA00519949_ERZ833515 | MGnify/ENA primary metagenome ERZ833515 (study PRJEB31850, sample SAMEA3708741) | human gut metagenome | biome: human gut; feature: human-associated habitat; material: faeces | place: China | collected 2014 ...
GCCAGTCGGTCACAATCTGCGTCCGACAATTTCACTGTGATTTTTCTCTCTCTGATTGTTTCAATTTCTTTCTGCTGTTCCTCGCCCCAACTCATACTTTTTCCTCTCTTTTTCATGGTCTATACCCCACCAACCAGTTTAATATTTGTACTTTTCCCTATTCGCATATATTAAGTTTTTATCATATGGTGAAGTAACCAACCATTCATCAAAGGTCATTGCTCCCTTATATGTCTGTGACTCTTCATCCCATAAAGTCTTTACATACTCATCGTAAGCATTTGATGCTTCTATTTCATAATTTAATGCCTTCCCTTTTGCTACTTCATATTCGCTATCTTTATGATGCTGTATTGCATCATCATAATTTATGTACATGGTGTCAATCTCAAGCGTTTCGCCACATTCCGGGCAAGTCCATGTCTTGACGTACGCCTGTCTATCCGCTATCTCTTTTAAACCTTCTTCCCTCGTCTTGCATGAACTTGACTGACGATGGTTCTGCATGGAATACGCCCTATCAGCCTTTCTGCCAACCAATGTAACGGATTGACCACAGTGATCACATATTACTGTCTCCGTGATAAAAGGATCATCCCCTGCGTCACTGCCACCGGCAGATGTGCCCGCTCCGGCAACTGCTCCTGTGCTTGCCGTTACCGTATTGCCTTTCCCTGACTTATTGCTTGTTGCCTTTGCGCTCGTGATCTGCTCTTTGGCACTGGCGGTCTTGGTCGCATCCACACTGATCTCTGCGGTCACGGTTACTCCTTTGCCTTCGACATATGCCGTGTAGGATGCCGTGATTTCCTCTAACTTGGCTGCGGCGTCTTTATAGTGCCCGGCATCGATGAGCGTGTTTAACTCCTCAAAAAGAGGCACTGTAGCGCTCTTAAAAGTATCATCATAAAAGCCATCCTCGGTAGGATATACTTCTCCAATCTGTCTTAAGGCATCCTGCAAGACCTGAGCGCTGGCTTCGTAGTAGTCCTCTACCTCTTCTGCCGTCGATTTCAGCATCTTTGCATCTTTCTTCGATAATTTTGTCACATCCTCATCTTTAAACGCTCCTAGCGCTTCTGACAGGTCACTGTAGATGTCATCCTCTACGATGATGTCCTCCAGATGTGCCATTGCCGTTTCGTATTCCTTGCTGCAGTCATACGTCTTGGCTTCCTTGCTTGTTTCCTTCTTACTTCCGCATCCGGCAAGGCTCAGTACCATCACTGTTACCATTGCCAGGATCATTCCTCTTTTTTTCATGGTTTATACCCCCTTTTACAGTTCTTGTGTTATGTGAATCATAATTCTTTTTTAGTTCCTCTGGTTCTTGTAATATGCTTCATATCTGACATTCACATCATGCTTCAATGCTTCCCGAAAGATGATCATACGTCCTGTCCTGCCATTTCCATCCTGAAATGGGTGAATCAGTTCGTATTTTGCGTGAAACACCGCCAGATCATCTATTGTCACTTCATCCAGATCATGATACCAGGATAATAAGTCCTGCATCCGGTCTGTCACTTCTTCAGGATCTGCTACGACAAGTCCGCCGACCGTATTGCGTCGTGTCTTGTAATCTCCTATCGCGTAATCCATGCTCCGTAGCAAAAACCCAACGCAAGGCTGCATTGTTCACTTTATACGTCATCGCTACCGCCTCCAATAATGTTCTGGATGATCCGTGGGTCTACCAATTCTGACATCAGGATGCAGTAATCATAAACACATTGAAATAATACTACGGTTATTCCGACGTTTTCCCGATCTGCTACTTCCTGTAATCTGGCTCGTCTGACATCATCCAGATAAATCTGCTCCACGGCTTCTTTTTCTACAAAGGATGGATCCTTATGACTGGTGATCTTAAATGCCGGATTGATCTTCTGGTCTCCGGCCAGAAAGACATCAATCGCCTTTCTCTGGAATGCCGTCTTGGAAAGCATTGTTGCCTCCAGTATTTCCTTTTGCAGATACTGTAACATGCGCGTTACTTTAAATGTTGTTGGCTTGCCTGTCATATCCATACCCCTACTTAATCAACTTGCTCAATGCCTTAATGTGAGACTTATATTTTTTATACTGCGCTGCAGATAAAATCAGATTGCCACCCTGCAGTGCGTCAGATATTTCCTGGATATCATCCATAAAGGCATCATAGGAAAGTGTTTCGTCCGGTTCATCTTCGATCTTGCCTTTCAGATTCTGCTTGGCTGCTTCCACATCCTTGGTCGAAATCGCAGAATTATCATTATTTGCTTTCTTGCTCTTTTCGATGTGCTCTAAGATCTGATCCTGTGTGTCCTTGTCAGAGGATGCAATGTCTACTGCCACACCAACCGGAACCTCGTTCTTCAAAAGCGCCTGTTGCAACTTCTCTGATCCTCGGTTATCTACTTTGTCATATTGACCTACCAGTGCCGGTGATATGCCGGTAACCTCTGCCACTAACTCACGCGTCTTTTTTCCTTTTAAGGCAATCTCGGACTCCGTGCCATCCTCCATCGGGATCACGGCGGTTTCCTTGCCTTGCTTACGCAGTTCTGTAAATATCCGTTTCCAGTCACGAGTCTCTACCCATCGATCGGAGTCTTTCATCACTCGATATTTGTTTGCCGAACGAATCAGGAACAGTTCTTTTAACTCGTCATCCAGCGGAAGTTTTAAGTCGTCCAGATCCTTAATCTTTGCTTCCACCAGGTTGTCCGGTCGATACAATCCTTTGTCGATCAATAACTGTATCGCCTCACGACGTTTGTGCCCTGCGATCAGCATATAGCGTCCATCATCTAATTGACGAACCACCATAGGCTGTTCCAAAATGTTGCCATTCAGATGGATGTTATTTGCCAGATCCTTGATCTCGTTTGCATCCAGACTCATTTCATTCTTTGGATTGGGTATGATCTTATCAAACTCGATATAGACCGTGTGCTGTAAATTGACAGCCTCTTTCTTCGATGTCTCGGAAAGCAATCCCTCCCCCAATGGTACATTGTTTTTGGATGCCGTCTGCATCCCCATGATTGAGTCCATGTTAAATTTTCTTGCCATTTATATGATCCCCCTATTCTTCCACGGTTCTCTGCTGATACTCTTTTAAAAACTTCTTCTTGTTCGGAGCCATGATATACTCGACCAGATCCATATATGCCAGGGTAACCTTGGTCTTGTTCTTTCCGGCATCTACATCAAGCAACGGTAACTGCTCATATGTATTTTCCTCCAGCAACTTGGAACGTCCAATCTTAAAAGGTAAGATTTCGACATTTGTCATGATGCTTGCTAAAAGTTCCTCTACCACCTTAGACACATTTGCCTGTGTGTTGTACTGTGTAAAGAATATGCCATCCACCTTAATATCCGGGCGATAAAACTGACGGACATTTGTTATTAACTGTAAGGATATAGCACATCCGATCGCAGAGTTTCCGTCACATCGCATTGGGATGTAAATTTCATCTGCTGCTACCAGGGCGTTGATATTTAAAAGAGAAATACTCGGCGAACAGTCAATGAGACAATAGTCGTATTCATCTTCGATTTTTTTCAGTTGCTCTCTCAACTTGTATTGCTGCGGGATCACAACATCTGCCTTTAGACGTCCCTCTGCTTCTGCAAGCGTAAGTTGTGCCTGTATAATGTCAAGCCCTTCATACTTCGTATGCCGAATCACTCTATGTGGATCCATATCATTGTCCAGAAGAAGATCTTCGACAGACAACTGAAGTTCTTCTAAATACTCTCTCTTTTGATCGTCCGACCAGTCCTTTGGCAAGGATGCTAATTTTTCCTGCATTTCTGCTCTGTATAGATCATCCTTCTGCTCTGAGGATAAAGCACAAAACTCATCCGGCAAAATAGAGAACATTAAGTTCATCCATAAGGTGTCTGTAAACATGGCAGATGCATTTGACTGTGGATCCATATCTACTACTAAGACTTTCTTGCCGTGCAGTTTCCACAACATATGTGCCATAGTCGTGACGCTGGCTGTTTTACCAACGCCTCCTTTGTTATTGATAAAAGCAATCTTTCTCATTTTTTATGCCTCCTGTTGTTTATTACATTTATAGTATAGCCCTTTGATTATCCTATGTCAACTATTTTTCGTATATTATAATATCATTTTTTCTTTTTTTATGATAGTCTATGTGACAACATATTTAAAAAAGGTGCTATAAATAGCACCGCCGGATTACATATTTGACTTTTCATGTGCATATGCTATAATGCCAGTAGGCAAAGTTAAGAGTGACTTCTATAAGTCAGCAAAACCCCCACGAGTTCGCACCTCGTGGGGGTTTCTATTCCATTTTGGCAGGGTGGCTTATGCCCTAGGCTGGTTGCCTTCCTAATCATTTCTATCCAGCCATTTACAAATATAGTAGGCAACTATACTTGCCATAATAGAAATGACAAACGTTAAGAGTGTATCTATAGGTCAGCCCCCCTTTCCTTGCCAATATAGGGGTGGCAACGTCTATCAGTATATCACACTAACAATACCTGCTCAATCGTCCTACCATTCTATTCATCATATTCTTGCTCATGATACCCAAATTCCTGTACCTGTTCTTTCTGTTGCAATTTCTCATATTCCATTTGATTACGCCATTGCTCAACTTCATTGTTCAGATTTTTCTTCAAGGAATTTAACGCCTTATTTAAGGCAAATGCCGCTATCTTTCCTGTGCGCTGGTTTAAAAACTTGCGCATATGTTCATTCGATGTGTCAGCCTCTAAGTTTTCCAGAAACCTTATGGCAAATTCATTCCCCTGCTCCGCAGCCATTGTCATCCATTTTCTTGCTTCCTTGATATCCTGTTTTATCACTTCTCCTTTGAAATAGACAAGACCTAAACTGATCTGAGCATATTCATTGCCTTGATTGGCGACCTCTTGCAGACATTGTATTCCTTTATCAACATCCAATTTTCCTTTCTCCGGATCCAGATAAATCTTACCGACCTGATATAATGCCATATCATTGCCCTTCTCTGCCGCCTTTAAGAGCCATTTTTCTGCCAGATCAATGTCCTTCCTTTCTCCGTCCAGATAGAACATACCAATAGCATATTGTGCATATTCGTTGCCTTGCTCAGCAGACGCCTTTAACCACTTCTCTGCCAGGTCTATATCCTCATATCCCGGAGTAAGATAAATTTTTCCAAGACGATACTGCGCATATTCGTTTTCCTGATCTCCCGCCTTTTGTAGATATTTCATTGCCTTTTCCATATCGTAACATGGCAAATCTTCATCCATATACATTTTTCCAAGACTATAGGCTGCATATTCATTTTCTAACTCATCTGCTTTTAAGAACCATTCCTCTGCCTTCTCAGGATCATACATCATGCCGTCCTGATCCAGATATACTTTTCCCAGTCCATAGGCTGCCATGCTATTTTTACCATGTTCTGCTGACTCCTCCAGTAAGGCAATGGCTCGATCGATACTTTCTCTGTCATTATCCTTTAAATACAATTTTGCCAACTGGTACTTGGCAAGATCATTTCCTAACTCTGTGGCTATTTCAAAATGCTTTCTTGCTCCTTCTGGATTGATTTCTGTACCGGTGCCATTCAACTCCATCATTCCCAACCGGTATGCGATATTATCATCCGGATTTTCTTTTTCTAATTGTAAAAATGCCCGATACGCCATCGCATACCGTTCCTGCGCCTTTATTTCATTTGGCTCGTCATCAATTCCTTTGCTATAGATTTCTCCTAGTTTATATTCTGCAAAACCATTTTCGCGGAGTTCTATCGTACGCAAAAAATATTGTTCTGCCTTCTGATATGACTTATCTACACCATTGCCATAAAAATAAAGGCTCCCCAGTGAAAAATATGCGAAACTACAATTTTCCTCTATAGACGCTTCATACCATTCCCTTGCCTTTGCATAGTCCTGATCAACACCTTTCGCCTGGTCATAGCATTTTCCAATGCGGTACTGTATATAACCCTCCTTATATCTTGTCTTAGCATTTCCTGAATCTTTTCTTTCATAAATCGCCATGAACCCTGCAAATGCTTTTCTATAATATTCATTCGCCAATTCCAGATCAATCGATACTCCTCTACCATATTTATATATATCACCCAGATCATAAAGAGCCAGAGCATGTCCTTTTGCAGCCTCTTTTTGTAACAAGACAATCGCCTTACGAAAGTCTCTTTCATATAATGCCTCTTTGGCTTCCTTATAATCATCAGACCATGCGTAGTAATACGATTCAACTATGTCTTCCGGCAACAGATTGTCAATCTCAATTTCCACTTTGTTTTTTCTGTCTCTGACCGTATTTTTTCTCTGATATGTACGCTGCGAGTTCCGTTCTATAAGACCTGCCTCTTTTGGCGAAGTGGCTTTCTGCTCCCTTGACATTGTATCTTTGTCAAAGTTTTTTATCTCCTGCAAAATTGCATTTCCAAGACGTGTGTATAGATCCTCAATTTTGCCACTTGCATAATCTCTCCCAGAATTACCATATGCTTCTTTATAGTTGTTCTGCTGTTGTAATAACAATGTCTGCAACTCTTGGAATTCATTTTCATGATATTTATGCAGATAGGCACGGCTCAGATCATCGATCTGGTCATGTAAGAATGCCATTTTTCCATTGTTATAATTCCAAAGACTCCTCTTACAATCCGGCATCGCCTCATAAAGTTCCATGAACTTATCTCTTAATTCAGGATCTTTTGAGATAGACATTTGCTTTTTCTGCTTGACGATCTGATCTCTAATAATGCGATTGATCATAAGATTCTGATCCCGTTGCTGCAAGATCTCGTTTACAACATACTGTTTGCATGCCTCTATGCTCTTTTGTTTGAACCTCCCAACATATTCTTTAGATGTAATGATGTTGCCCCGATCGTCTCGGAGTGGAACCTTAACCGTCTTGCCTCCCTGTTCTATCTCCTGGTACTGAACATAGTCTTTGACTTCTCTTTGTGGTATCAGTTCTACCGTGGCAATATGAACATGCACATTGTCAGTGTTATAGTGAATCGCAGCACTCCAGATGGCACTCTCCAAATGTTCCTTTTCCAGCATGCGGTTCACTCCACCCCTGGCAATTTCCTTTAATTTTCTTTCGTCCAGTACATTGTTTTTTGCGTCGTAAATCCCATGCTCTGCCAGCCAGCGATTGTCAAAAGAAATCACTGTCTGCCACATCAAAGAACCATTGTCCTGTGCCAATCGAAAAATCTCTTTTAAGTCTTTTTTCTGTGTACTGTTCAATATATCTCGATCTTTTGTAAATAATCCCGTTGTCTTTTCCGGATTATCCATATAGTCATTATATAGATTGTAGGACGATAACATTTCCTGGCGTTTTGCCTCGCTTCTGTCAATGTAATCAATATATGATCCAAACGTTGAAGTATTTGCTCTGCAAAATCTTGTAACTACAACTGCTCCTGCCTTAATATCTCCCATAAAAATTCCTTTCAAAAAAGGTGCTATTTGTAGCACCTTTTTGTCTCCATATTCATGGTGCTATAAATAGCACCTATAAAGAATACTCTCGTTCTTGTTCTATATCCTGTTCATGTCCATACCGTTTTGATGCTGTTTGAATAGCATCCTGCATATAGGACTTTTGTCTGCTCATGACCTGTGCATATGCTGGTTGTAATACATCATTCACTCTCATTGTAATCAACTGTTCAGAATATTTCTTAAACGTGTCACTCACAAACTCTTTCGGAATATCATAAATCATATTCATAATACGGTCTGTATCTAGTCGATCACATATTCTTACGATAGCTTTATCGCATTCCTCATATTCATGTCCCTGAATCAACTTATATGGATTGATACGGCTCCCATTTAATTCCATACAACATACACGCCCTTTATATGCCATACTGGTTATGCTATTTTCATTTTCAAGAACACGTAACATCTTTTCATCATCCCATTTGTTATTAAGGCAATTCCCATTATCATACACAGGTGATAAAATCCTTGTTCCGTCAATCCGTCTTATCACTCCCCAGTTTGTATTATTACGATCTGGATTTCCTATAAGCGCATCTACAACAAACATATCCCAAAATCTTTCTTCCACCCCATCAATGGTATTTAATAACTCACTATGTTTGATAGTATGTAACGCCTCCTGTATATCCTCACTGATTCCTGTTGTCGAGTGTCCAGATGAGTCAACCAAATCTTCATCAAAAGACGAGATTTTAATTTCCGAAAATTGTTGTAACTCCTCTCCGTCTTTTCTAAAATCTTTACAATAAACAACATTCTTGTCTTTATAAATACCAAGATGTGTTTCATGTACCGGAATGTTCAACAATCCATATATGTGTGATCCAATATACTCACACGCCGGGCTATTGGTGTAACTCATTTCGACATCCTTAACATTCAAGCCTCTCATATTACCCGGATATTTTATGATATAATTTTCCCCATCAATAATTACCCCTTTTTTTCTTCCAGCACGTCCGCCATATACCCTGCCGCTAGATGGGAGGTCTTCATATTTCCATTCCATAAAATCACCTCAAATTTCCATATTTTCTATAAATCAAATCCATTTCATGATCTGTAATCTTACCGGCATTACACAGACATTTTGCTTCAATCTCTACTTCTTCCCTTTTTAATTCCCAAGCGACAAAGGCTTGTTCCCCTTGTAGATAAATATTATCTAATTCATCTATCACTTTCCGTAAACGTTCCGGCATCGGAAAATCTAAATCAATATCTGGATCACTATACATATAAAGCCTCACTCTCTGGTGCTATAAATAGCACCTTATATTTCTGTCATATTTTTGTGCTATAAATAGCACCTCTACTCCGGACATGGTTCTAAGGTTTGAGAAAACATTCGACCGTACCCATAATAACGCTGAATCCATCTTGCCTGTGGTTCTGTAATCTCCTTCGCCATTAACGCCATATTTGCACTGCCAATGATTTCACACTGCTCGCAATCAATAAATTCCTGATTATTCATAACAGCCTCTATCAAACGTTCAATATCTTTTTCTAAGTAATCTGGAATCGAAAATGTAAATGGTGGTCTTACAAAATCTTTTCTTCTTTGTTCTGGCTCTAACATATTTTCCTCCTTCATATCCGGTGCTATAAATAGCACCTTTACTTTTTGCGCTTTCTGTTTTCTGCCTGCTGTTTAAAATGATCAAGTTTTTGTTTATATAATTCCTTGGATGTTTCTATGACAGGCGATGGAATCATTTCCAACGGAACAGCATCATAGATCTGTTCTTTCTGTAACATAGTATTTATTGCGTCTAACAAATAAATACTGTTTTTCTCTGCTGTTTCGGATGCAAAACGGATGCGTGTCATAACACGATGATTCATCAACTTGTTAAGAAAATCTTCTAACTTCTGATCATCATCCTTTTCCTTTTTATGAAGCCTATCATATTCCATTATGATATAGTTCATGGCTGCTGAATCCGTTCGTAGTCCTTGTTCTAGTTTTACCTGTTGTAGTATTTCCAGATTATCCTCTGGAACCTCTAAATACTTTCTCATACCATTATAACATCCTTTAAATTCTAAAGGTGCTATTTATAGCACCCTCTGTTGTTTTCCTTAAAGTTTCTTCTCAACACGTTCCAGTATGTAGTTATTGTGCTCAATAATATCGCTCATCATCTGTGCCTGATCGGAGAGAGTATTAACTAAAGATGCATATTTATCTTCGACCTCCTTAACTTCACCCATAAGAGCAATGCTGCGAAGTTGCCGTCTTAAGAACTCCTCCCGGCTAATGCCATGAGAAACTGCCATATCATCCAACCGATCCAATATGGATTTATCTAGTCCACGTATTGTTGTGACTCCCATTTTTTGTCACCTTTCCTTGTGCTATAAATAGCACTTTTTGTTAAATATCATACCACATCCTCATGCTAAAATCAAAGGAAATAGCAATCTATAATTAAAAAGTGAAGTCACGATAAAGGAGAGCATAAATATGGAATGGTCTGGCTTTGCCAGACCTTCAAACGAAGTTTGAAGTCACATTCCTCTTATGCTCTTTTTCAAAACACTCCACACGAAAACAACGTGAAGAAGAAGTGTTTTGAAAAATGCCATCTGCGTTGCAGATGGCGCCGCCGTAGCATGTTGTGGGTAAGTTGGTAAACCGCTGTAGTAAGCACTTATCCATCAACCGCGCCACCTAGAGGGTAGAAGAGTAGTCATTTGACCGATTTCACGGTGGCGGATTTTCTCAAAGAAAAAAAATTTGCTACGCGTACCATTACCATACAAAAATAGGGTGCTATTTATAGCACCCTACGGATTTTAATAAGCGATTGAGACTTTATGTGTCGTACAGTCATAATAATAAAGCGTGTAGGAAAGTCGGTCTGCTAAAATCACTTCTGTATCATTTATATCCTGTATCACGAGATTTAGTTCTTCAACATCCTGCACTTGACAGGCTGGTAAAACTAAAAGTTCATGAACGCTGGATGGAATGATGTAGAAACTATCTTGCAATTTTTCAGCAATCGTGTATAAAAAAGAGTTGTTCATCAGAAGATTTGCTCCCATAAAATTATGGCGATTTGTGGCAACATATAACAGACTTGCATCCGCATCCAAGGATATGCCATGTAACGTAAGCACATCGTATATATCCTTGAAAAGTATATTACTTTCGATAAAGGAATTTTCTTTGGCAACCTCAAAAATATATTCAAAAGTTACATTCCACATATCTAACATTTTTTCTTGCACATGGATGATACTATTGCTAGTTTCGTCAACATCTACCAGAATACCAACAGTGGCGGCAAGATTTAAAAATGGACTATAACATTTGTCTTTTAACCATTGCTCGTTCATATCCAAACTGGATAATACAATTATGAGCCTGTCCTTTATCTTTTCAAAATCTTCCATATTATTGCGAATGGAAAAATCTGACTTTACGCTTAGATGTTCCTGCCAGAAAATTTCTGCCATTCTGTCAACGACTTCATCCGTAGACATTCCTTGTCGATAATTCTGATAAAATGGGTCTACATAAACCGTCGGACACAGAGCATGGGGCGTGCGTCCAATGATGCCTATAAGTTTTTCATCATTTCTTTTGATGACATTTGTTGTCTCAAAAGAGAAGTCCGGGCATCTTTCCGCTAGCCTTACCATTATTGTTTCAGTAAATTCTTTTTTGTTCATCATAGTGAACCCTCCTTTTAAAATAGGTTGTTGTTTATTACTATTACATTATATAATAGATATAGTAAAAAGTCCACTAATGTCGTAAATTATACTATTGTTGTTTTTCTTTTTTTGAGAAAGACTCAGCGAATGCTGAAAAAGAAAACAGGGTGCTATAAATAGCACCCTGATATTTAGGCTTGTTTTAATTCTCTGTACTTTTCTTCCAGAATCGTAATTCTGGCTTCCATCTTGTCCATTCTGGCACTGCCTTGGATTTGAGATAATTTCTCAATGTCTTCATGATTCCTTTTTGCAAGTTGATACACATTGTTAATCTCACGATGAACTGCCGCAAATTCTATTTCCATATCCTCACGCAGATCGTCAATCTTTTTATCCATACCATTTAGACGATTATCGACACCGTCTAATCGACCATTGATACCTTCTAATTGATTATTAATCTGACCTATTGCCTTTAAAATAAGTTCTGTGTCTTTGTTTTCCATAAGAATACCCTCATCTTTCATTGATATTATACACTCAACTTTAGTCTTTGAAAACCCCCTTTCTAACCTCAACAGGAGTGTTGTCTGTTGAGGTTGAGAAAAATTATGTGATATATAAAGCGCATGAACAACTTCTTTTCTGCCATAATAGGGCAGTGGTGTTTCAACCATTTGATTTTTACTACACTTATATTATAACACAAATATAACATATAACAACATTGTATGGTAAATTCAAAATGGTTCATTTTTTTCTTTTGGGAACTTCTGCTGCGGAGCAGCATTTTAAATCTCACAAGCATAATCATACGTTTAGGCTGATTGAGTATTTCATGACCAGATGTAGGATAATGCTGCTTAAGTAGTATATTTAAGTAAAATAGAGTATAGATAGTATAGCAGGATCTCGAAAAGCCTTGAAACTATTGACTTCCAGCGTTTTTAAGAGGAATTTTTTTCGGATAAAAGGGAAAGATTTTCTAGTTGCAGGGAAAAATATTTTTGGAAAGGGGAAGAGTTTTCTGGCAAAGGGAAACTTTTTCGTGGCAAAAGGAAAGAATTTCGTAAAATGGTCGTTAGACGAGATAATCGGGAAGATTAAAAGAAAATAAGGTAGTGAGAGAGAAGTAACAATACAGAAAAGGGAAAGTTTTTCGTAAATGCAAATTTTATAGTCAAAGAACACGAAAAGCCTGTATTTATAAGGAATAACAGGCATGTGTAAATGAAATAAGGGGAAAGTTATTCGTGAAATAATTGCCGAAAAATGTTCCCTTTATATACGAAATTATGAGGAAAAGGGAAAGTTTTTCGTGTCAAAGAGGGAAAAATACACCATAGGGAAAAAGTTGACATATTTTCCCTATGGTAGTATAATGCAACCATTAAATACAGAGGAGATAGGGGAAAATGGCAACTTTTTATAGAAACAAAGAAGATAATAGCATTATTCCAAAAGGGAAAGTTAAGCAGAATTATCCCTTATCTGATCAGATGTCTGGACAGTTGGGCTTTGATTCACAGGGGAGCATTTATGAAGGACAAACAGATTCAACAGATCTTGTAGAAATCGTGGATGAAGAGCAGGAAGCCTTGAATCTGCTCAAAGCCAAAGATTTTGATCCACGGAATTTTATGAATGACCTATCCGGAAATTCGCAAAAAGCGCTCAATAAATTATTATCAATGCAGAGCAATGCCAATCCTTTAAAAAAAGGGGGAATGGGAGTCGGGTTTTTATGTGATATTCTTATCCTGAATACCAGGTCATTATTTGACACGCAAGAGAATACACTTTTTGACATAATAAGTGCGGTGGTAAGTACCAGACCAGAAGATGAGTCATATGTTATATATTCATCTGACATTGCGCCTTATATGCCATATAAGGATAAGACATATATCAATACTGTATTGAATCATTCCTGTGAATCAATGCAGGGAAAGACTATTCCCTTTGATATTCAATTACCAAATGGAAAAACAAAGACCATTGGTGTTAGTTGGGCTGAATTGCTTTTATATACGCGAACGGATGAAATCACAGATGATGATGAGAGTAGTTATGTAGCCTTTAAGCCGACGCCACTCTTTAAAGCCCTTTTGATCAGTTCGACCATCATTCATGGGGCTCACTATAATTTGGCGATTGCAACACAGTTCAAAAAACATACGAGAACATTATTTTATTGGTTTGAGAGTAAGAAGAATTACAAGGAATATCCGGACGCTACGCCAGGTCGATTTTACATGAGTGTTGAAGAATTGCGTATGCTGCTAAAATTGCCATCAGGATATCGCCCATGTGATGTTAAAAGTAAAATTCTCGAAAAGGCAAGAAAGAAATATGCGCAGACAGAGGGTATGGATTTTACATTTACATATGAAGAAAAGAAGAAGGGCAAGACTATCATAGGATTTTATTTCTATATCACAGAAGTAATCATCGATGCCGAGGGCAGAGAAGTAGAGGTAAAAGATGCATCACCGGCAAGGCAACTTCCTGATCAAAATAATGATGAGGCAAATGTAAGAATGATGTTGTCAGCAATCGGGCTTAAGGAGCGTGAAGTCTGTGATGTCTATAAAAAATATCGGGAGAATCAAAGAGACATTGCATTTTTAACACAGGCGATCGTTAGAGTTACTTCGGCAGAAGATGCCGTTGATAATAAAACCGCTGTTTTGTGTTCGATCATGGATCGAGGATTGTTTCAACCAAAAAAGAAAGAAAATAAGAACTCATCACAACTGCAGCAACGTGAAATGTCTGAGGAGCAGTGGGATGAACTGGAGAGACAGTTGTTGGATGCAAAGTAATGGAAGAGGAGCACATTTGTGTTCCTCTTTGTTACTTTATGTTGTTTTTTGTTAGTATTTGTTATTTTATGTTAGCATATGGGCATATGGGAACAAGAGGTATCATGCGGATAAATATTGATTTTACCGCATGTGAGTAATAAACGACATAAAATAAAAGGAGTGTAATATAATTAGATGCGATGGTAAAGTTGAAAATAAATAAAAAACTAGATATACTATATATATGAGTGCTACTAAGTACGGTAGGATGGATGTTCTCCATTCTGGGAGTATAAGCCCAGTTTACGCATAGATTGGTAAATGGTGCCGCTTCAGAAAGGAGATTTGTTATGGTAACAATGTCATATGAAGCATTGATAACATTGGCTGCATTTTGTGCAGGTGCTGGTTACCTTTTAGGTAAAGACATACATAACGAAAAAAAGTAATCCGTCCGGCTAAGATGGGATTACTTTTTTTCTAGTAATATAATTTCAGAGCAACCGTTCTGTGTCACGGTAGCACTCTTTTATGTGTCTATTATAAGGCTTTTCATTATGTTTTGTCAACCGCCATAATAATCATCTGTTACATCAGAAAATTCGGTTTTGAGAAAGAAAAAGGACGCTGAGTATCAGCGTCCTTTTAGGTTATGTAGGATTATTTAGCAATGTTGTACATGAGAGATAAAATATCGATCCATAACATACAAAGGCTAATCCAATCCTGGAAGGAAAGTTTTTTATCCATGTCAATCACCTCCTTTACTATTTCGGTCTATGGATAATAAGTGTCATGATTTGAAAAAAACTACAAAAAAATGTAAAATAAAATATTCGCAAAAATTTTATGGTAAATTCATATCATGCCTTGTTACCTTTAATTAAAACCGCATGCATTATAGCATCGAAAAAGTTGAAACCTTAGGTTTCTTGGAAAAACCGTCCTATGAAAAGCCATAGAACGGTTTAATATAAATGACATCCTCAACGATAATTAAAAATGAATGACAGCAGTGATAAAATAAATGTGCCAAAAGAGAGAACGTCATTAAACGTATACTTGCGACGCATAAAGAAAAACCTCCTTTCTGTAGTGTTACCAGTAATATGAAAAATTTCATAAAAAAACATAGTGAAAAATTCAGTAGCGCATCTGCACATAAGTAGATCGCTTAGGATTAATCCCTCATCGTTAAATATGTCATTACCTCAAGCAAAGGTTGTTGCACAAAAAAAAGAGGCATTGCTGCCTCTTTCATAAATGGATAATATAAAGATATGATGCCAAATGCGCTACTCCATACCCAAAAAGAAAAATGTAATCTAAACATGCTCTGCCAATCGTTCCAGTGTGGCAGAAATCTTTGCATTTTGCTCTATGATAATCTCCTGCTGTTCTTCTAAATGCTTTAAAATAGCCGTCTGTTTTTCCATTTCGTTCATATATCCGTCAAACATTTCTTTCATTTCCTGATGGTTCATCCTTATACTCCTTTCCGCCCCCGGTATTAACCGGAGGCAACATCATGACTTATTTTTCGTGATATATAAAATAAATCCACATGAACGCCTTCTTTTCTGCCATAATAGGGCAGTGGTGTTTCAACCAAGAATAGATTTGTAGTTATTTGAGGTAAAACCTCATATTATAAAGCCCATAAGGGCAATATAATCAACGTTATTTTTTCAAGGCAGTCTTATTTGCCCGTGCCAGTAAAAAGGCTTTGATGTCCTCTCTGTAAAAGAGATAACCATTGGCGGTATTCTTGAACGGCTTGAGCAGACCCAGTCTTGCAAATTTACAGACAGTCGCTCTGGTCATATCAAGTTCTGCTGCTACGTCCTGTGTGGTCATAATCTCATCCGCTAACCGGCGTTTCTCTTCCTGGCTTAATGTGTTCTGTGTCATCTTCGATCTCCTTTACTCGATATTGATAATACTGGTGCTGTTTACTGCTTATTTGGTTTAATCCCATACAACACGCATGTGCTGCTTCAGCAGTCGAAAATGATCCTGGCATCCTACTCATGTAAAAGTCAAATATGAGGTTGACATAAAATTTTTCGACGATAAACATAATTCGTGTTGCAAATTTAAAATAAACATAATATAATAAGAGTGACCTCACGAGAGGTTGTTGTTTATTACACTGAGTCGGTTCTTCGGAGCCGGCTCTTTTATTTTATCTTTGCATATCTCCTTCTAATTCTACTTCCTGTTCCATATTGTGAGAAATGTTCCCCTGTTCAGCCTGGGCTTTTTCAATGGCTTCCTGGATAAAGGTTTTACCCTGGTTGTGTTCCACTTTGGGAATGATCTTTTGTGTGGCAGTTAATCCCTGTAATTGCTCCTTTGGAACAAACTGATAAACGTGTTCATTGATCACATCGATGTTGTCCCGGAAAATCTGGAATACATCACCAAAGGATTCATGCATAGCAAGGTCTACTGCCATCTGCTGGTCGGTCGTACTTTTATCAAGGTTCTGATCCAGTATGTCATTTTCAAAGCCCCTGAAATGCTGTGAAAGATGACGGATGCGGGATTGTGTTGTTTCTACCCCATAGGATGAGTCCAGCATAATAGATAGGGCATCTGCTTCAAATTCCTTTTGTGAGGCACTTTTATCGCTTGGAGCATTGTGGATCAGCGCGTGTCCCAGTTCATGTGATAAGGTACTTAATAGTTGCGTAGATTGTAACTTGTCATTCAGTGAAATATGATTGTCACTTTGGCTGTAGTAACCGCGTAGGCTGATGGAAGATAGATCCTCCGTAACGACTTTGCAATGTAATACGTCCTCTGAGAAACTAATAAGACCTTTGGCAATGTCATCATGCAGCTCCGATGAGATACCCATGTTGAAATACTTGGGGTACTCTTCTACCGGCATATTTGTTTGAGAAATGTCAAATACAGTTCCAACTTTGTAAAATCGCATCTTTTGGGATTCTACGTTGCCAAGTTCATATTGCCTCTTTAACTCTGGTGTGGCGTTTCGTAATTGTACCCAATCGTCTTTGCCGGTTCCATTGCGTAAGTATGTGACATCGACCGGAACTAAGATGTTCAGCCCATGCTCGCCACGTTTCACGCTGTAGCCAAGATTTTTCCATCCCTGGAATGAGGCAACAAATTCTGCACCTCGATTTTGGTTTAAGATCAACATGGTATTACGTGGCGAATACTTGTAAAATTTCGATCCAAAGGCAAATAGTTCTGCCATGAGTGCCGGATCCTGCCGGTAGTTTTCTGCTATGGTTTTGATCGATGAAAAGACGGCATCTTCTTTTGCCTTGGCTTTCATGATCGCTTCTTCTTTTTTTGTGTGCATATCTTTTTTCTAAAAGGTGCTATAAATAGCACTTTTTAGTCAAACTCCTTTCTGATCAGATTTTGAACGTCGGTAGGAAGAAAAAGAATAGATCTAAGATCTTCATTTTCCAGATATGTACCGACGGGAGCAGACTGCTCATCCGCAGATGCATAGAGCAGTTTGTCATCCTCTGTGGACACGATCGCAAATCCTAAAACGTGTCCGATCACTAAGTTGTCTCCGCGGACCTGATCCACGAAATTGTCATTTTGAAAAATCATAAATAACCCCTTTCTCTTACATATATTTTGAAACGAAATTGCTGAGGGCATTTTCGTCCGCTACATTGCCAATACCATGATCATCGACATAGGATTTGATCTCTTCGATCTGATCATGTGAGTAGATGTATGTTGCGATCGGATCATCTGCATCCATACGGTCAAAAGCATCGGTGATCGTGCTGGTATAGGTGGCATCCGTTTTCCAGATGGAATCCTCTTCCAAGCCTCCCGCAGTCTCGCTCGCTTCATAGTATTTTCTGGTAATAAAACGTGTGTATTCTTTGGCTGTCACATCTTTGGCGGAAGAGTCAACAATGTGGACCAGGATGCGTCGGTATGATCTGTTACCGGCACCATCGGTAGCACAGAATGTCACGCTCACTGCCCCATCTTTATTCAAGGAGGCAAATTCGTCTGCATCAAAATCGGTAATGACAAGCGTCTGTTTATCCTTATTTTTGGATGCATTGGCAAAGATCTGTCCTGCAGCGTTGCCATCTTCTATCGTTTCCAGATCGGTCGCATAGGCATATTTTAAAAGCAAGGCTTCTGTGATCTGTCTTTCTTTTGCCTGTTTCATGGTGCAGTAGACATCTGTTGCCTCGATCACCGGGTATTGATCCCAGACCACATAGATCGTAATCTGTGCCCTGCCATCTGTGATTGATGCCGTACCGTTTGTTATGGCATTTAGTAAAACGGCGACCGTGTCCATCTTTTGTCCCGGCTGTAATACGTCACTATCTTTGTATATAGCATTGTTGCGTAATGACCATCCTTGGAAGGAATAAGGAAGATCTTCTATGATCTCTTCTGCTGTCGTCGGATCATGCACCGTGACCGAGGTCATCTTTTCAAAGGTATTTTGTGGTAATGATGTAGACTTCGATACGTGCGACAGGATGTAGTTGTCTCCCTTGGTCTGTTCGTTACCATCTACCAAAAGATCAATGTCGGTATCCCAGAGGGCATAAAGCGTGGCATCACCGGAAAGATCAGAAACGACATAGGAAGCATTGACTGGGTATGCCGTGCCGGTATAGTTGCTCTTGGTGTTCCATCCGGTGTTTACCAGCCCCGAAAAACTTTCCCCTTTGTAAAGTGCTCTTGCCTTGCTGATTGGACAAGTAACATCTTCTCTCCAATATCCGGTCACTCGAGCCGGCAATGAGAAGGTAAGACCATCAGCCTTGATGTTGGCATCAAAATTTACATAGCGCTGTTCGGATAAAATGATGTTGCCATTACCGCCATTGCGTTCATTTGCAGCGCGCAGATATGCTTTACGTCCGGTTCCTGAAGTCGTTGTAGGGGTTACTAAAACAAATTTATTGTTCATGGCAAGGGCTGTCTGACGATTCATGGAATAAGAACAGGTCGCGACCAAATGCCCTAATGCGTTATATCCGGGTTCAACTTTGATTTTAATCGAGCCATCTGCACAGGTCAGTTTGCCTATGATATTGACATAGTGGTTTTGTGTCAGGTAGATTCCGTTTGTCCAGCCCTTGGCATCCCCGGCAACGTTATAGTTCCCATTCTGATATACGTTGTAAGAGGATTTCGCATTGTAGTCACCAGTAATGCACGTTAATGTGCCATTATTCCATATAGAGTAGAATGTACCATTGATAACAGTGTTGTTGCTGTTCCCGGCATCACGTCCCTCGTATATGCCATACATGAGCCAGTGAAAAAGGGCACCCCAATCATTTCCGGCATAGGCACTTGCCACGTCTGCGTAGCGGGATCGATACAGGTTGGCATTAAAATCACCATGGGTAATATTAAACGTGCCATTATTTAATAAGGCATAGTATTGATTGGATATCTTACCACCTGCCATTCCAGAAGTACCCTTATTAAAAATGCCACGTCCTTGTGATCCACCATTGCCATAAATAGATCCTCCGCACATGTTAAAGTGTCCGGCGGCGTCAATCAGAACTCCGGCACCATAATAAAGTGTTGCTTTATTATCCCGGATGAAGCCACCAAGACAGCCGAATGTGCCACTTTGAATGTATAGACCACATCCCCTGTTGCTATATACGTCTGCGCCGCTCAAATGACCATAACCACCGGTGACATGGATACCATGATTGTAATTGCTGTAGACTCTGGCATACTCATTGACATATGAATTTCCGGCGCGCTGCATCAAACCTGTGCCATTATCTACCAGGTCTGCATTCATCCCGGATGAGACGTTGGTGCTGAACTGTCCGCCTACATTGCTGACACCTTCGCCACACCACTTGATCGTTGTACCGCCACCCATGTTAAAGGTGCCGGATTCCAGATAGACACCACTGCCCTGATAGCGTGTGCCGCATTTTCCAGCAACTCGTCCTTCGTTCAATCCGTTCTTGCACCAGTGCTGACGCATGAGAAAGCGATTGCCACCAAAGGCTGATTGTACATCGCTGTAATTGGCATAGTAGTAATCATCATTGTAGTTTTCGATCGTCACGATGAAGGTATTTAGGGTGGCATTGCTTCTGACATATACACCCTGATTGATACCGGAAATAAAACTAAAGTTGGCATTTAAGGTAACACCGTTTAAAAAGTAAACACCGATGTCACCGCAGATATGGGATGTCGCAAGACTTCCGGTAGAGGAATCAGAACACAGGGTGTTGTCCGCGCCACCGCAGACGAAGAGCCCGACATTACAGTTGTAGGTATCACATCCGGCTGCTGTGCTTTTGGCACCGTTAAAGACGATGCCGTTCTTGCAGGAGTAAGCCGTACAAAGGGCAAGGTTCATAGTGCCGAGAGAATTGGCAAAGCCATTACCATTATTGACGGAAGCATCTGTGCCAAAGCCAGGCGCTGACTCAATATTCACTGCTGTACAGCCATAGGCATTGCCGGTGCAGGCGCGCGAGTTCTCGTACGGATCACCGGCACGGTTGTCAACACAGAATCCATTGCCATAGCCATTTTGAAAAGTACAGAAACTGGCATTGATCTGGCCGCCATAGGAGCAGTCCAGCATGGCACTAACATAGGCAGAGGAACCGTAGTTTGCTTTATTATTTTGAAAAGTGCACCAGTTGGCATCCACACGACCGATACGCGCGTGTATCAGGTCGGTACCGCCGCTTGGTGTGTTGTCGTAGGTGCGTGAGCCATCGATTACACAACTGTTTAGGATCAGGTAAGAAAAGAGTCCGACGGTGATCAGATCGCCCTGCCCTTTTAGGAAGATCACATGTCCGTTGCCGTTGATCGTTTTCGTGCCTGTTCCAGTCGATAAGTTGGTTAACTCAATATCGCTCGAGAGGTTGATGGTGCAATCGCCGTTCGCACGCAACTCGTCGCGTACTGCTGCGGAGTAGAGATCAATGTCTGCCTCATCTTCCGGCAGATCATCCGTGAAGTCTTTGTCTGGCTCTATTAAGTTATCCGTCTTGTTGATCGTACTTATGATGTTTTCTTTTGTTAGAAAGCCATTGCCATAGTAATCATCGCGTCCTTCCTCTCCCAGGTCTTTGGCAGAGGCGATGAGGTTTGCTTCCACATCTGCATCCGGATTATTTTGCAGGATCATCGCAACATAAGAGGTCACGTTTGCTGTTGCTATGGACGTACCGACATAGATCTCATCGTCTGTCGGATCGTCATTGTCTGTGTTTCTTGTCATAGAACCAAGGGCTGAGAAATCAATCGTAGATCCATGGTTGCTATAGGCAGCAAATTCCTCTGCCTCGTCGGTTGCAGATACGGTAATGGCATCTATGATATTTCCCGGAACGTAGGCTGACACATCATCACTGTTATTTCCGGCCGCGACAACAACCTTTGTGCCGGATGCATTGATACGATGGATCAGATCGGTAAGTCCTGCAGAAGATCCAAGCCCGGATGCAGAAATATTGATCACATCTGCCCCGTCACCCCAGGCACTGAGCAGTGCCTTGTATAAGGCGCCTACTGTGGAATGTCCATTTGCATCAAAGGCAACATAGGGTTTTATTTTAATCCGATCGTCTGTGTTTGCAGCGATGATCTCTGCGATCATGGTGCCGTGTCCGGTCGTGTCCGTCATCGATGCCGAGTCATCCAGCATCAATCGGTTTTTTAGGATCGGATCTTCGGGATCCACACCGGTATCAATAACAGCAACCTGGACAAAATTGGTGCCAATCTGTTCTTCTGCATCGGTGGCATCCTGCAGATCGGTAAGGGAGCACATCTTGGATGCCTCCGGCTCTAAGACGGCAACTTCCTGATCCATGGCATCTGTCTTTTCGTAGGCATCGATCATGTCGTTATATTCAACGGCAATACCATCTGCCTGCAATGATTGAAACGCTGCGTCGCATTTTGCCTGATCTAAAAAAAGAAAAAGGAAAGTGGTTGCATCCAGTTGGATGATCTTATCGGAGCCATAGTAGGTATCGCCCTCTTTGGTGTTATAATCTGTTACCAAAAGTGATGTATAGGTGGTATCTGTGGTCAGTTGAGCCACTTCATCTGCACCGGTTGCGGATGTCACTTCTGTTTTCTCTTTTTGGTCGGTTCCTGCGTCAGCATCATCTTCCGCTATTTCAGAGGATGCATTGGTACTCTCGGTATCCTCTATGCTATCCATTCCCAGGCTGTCGGAAGATTGGTCGGTGTCTGTGGCAGTTATTGTTGTATCAGGATCGCTTGTCTGTTCTGCAGCATAAGTAGTTATGCCGGAGTTGGACAGGATCAGAAAAGCAAGCAATAACGCCAGAAGTCTTTTGTAAGTTGTCTTTTTCATGATCTCTCCTTTGTTGAAATTTCATATATAAAAGGATAAAAAAAGAGGCACTTGAAAAATCAAATGCCTCTGGGTATAATTACAGTAGAAAGGTGATTCGGATGCAACATCCGATTTGCCCTCAGTAATTGTTTTTCAAAATTGAAATAGCATCTACTTTAGGCGGTGGGATGCTATTTCTTTTTATTAAAATGATTATCTAGATAAGATAACACATTAAAAACCAATAGTAACAATGTCAATACTTCTATTATACTCATTGGCATCACCCTCTCCTTATGTAAGACTAGAGGGCATCGAAACTGCATCCGGCTTTCTATTGTATTATGACCCAAAAACATTATACTATAATTGTTATTTAAAAGCACGCAGATAAGTTATCCGTATATGTTCACATCTTGTGTGACCATATAATCTTGCGTGATCGTATTTCCGGCATCATCTTTCCAAGTGATGCCTTTTTTATTTGGTAAAATAATAGGTTCTCCATCTGTGATATGATAGATCTTGTAAATTTCGTCATTCACATAAAAGGTAACTGTATGTAATGGCTCTTCCTGCTCCGGTGTCTGATTAAAGATCACGGTTTTATCACAGGACACCTGACCGTCATTTCCATTTAAGTGTTTGTAGTGCTCAATGACTTTGATGGAAAGCAAGCCTTTCTCTTCATCCGCAGCCATGACCCTTACCTCAATTCCGGCATTGGATTCGATGTGCTGCGACAATGATTCGATGAAGTCCGCTACAAATTCATCCTGATCGTTGATAGAGTATAGATTTGATTGCATCATAGTCTCAACGGTCTCTTCGATCGCCGTTGCCAGTGTAGATTGAACTTCCTGCTGGCGATTACCAATGTTGGCGGTCGTAAAGATGAGAATGAGCAGGCTGATGGTAATTCCTATACTTACAAGGAATAAAACTGTTTTTTTCATTGTGTAACCTCATTTCCGTTCACAACAACATGTAATTTTTTCGATGTTTTCTTACCGGCACTGTCTATTGCGACAATCCGGATACGGTATGTACCAGGACGTGAAAATGTAACTGTATGATTGTTTAGATCAATACTATTTTCGCCATCCTCTGCTTTATTGATATATAAGGCAACAATATCGCCGTTATCGGAAGATGATGTTGCAAAATCACTTGCCTGGTAGGTTGTGTCGATTTTATATGTATGATCTAAGGATGTGATCGCAGGTGGATTTTTTTCTTTTTGTGTTTCTATGGTTTGAAGAGACTTGTCTGTAATAATGTCATTTGGCTGAGAGGCTTTTATTTCCGCGCCCATAGATACAAAATAGACCGTAAATAAAAAGACGATCAGTGATCCGGCAATAATCACAGTGGTAATACTGTCTCTTAGTTCTTCAAATATCTGATTCATAAGTTTCCCCCTTATCCGGCAAAGGCGGTAAATAACTGTGAAACATAATCATGTAAGGCACCATCGCCGATAAATGCATTAAAGAGTAATGCGACAAAAATGCCTAAAATGATGGCTGCTTCCAGAAAATCCCGTAAGTGTTTAACAATAAACTCCATTGGTAAGCCTCCTAAATTGAAATAGCATCAATAACGACAAAAATGCATGTAATAATGGCACCGCCAACGAGAACGGTTGTAATACAGGTTGTTAGATGGTTTGCTATATAGTTCATCGCGCTACCCCCTTGACTGTTTTTTCTTCATCCAGATTTAAAATCGGTATGGTATAGTTGTATTTCAGCGTCACTTCTGCAATCTGATCATACGATTTAGGATCCACAACGATTTTATTGACAGCAAGTGTATATCCATTTTCTGTTGCCTGTTCAATACAAGATGAAATGACATCATCTGAAAAGTTGCTGTTTTCGATTTCTGAAACAACATCTTCTTTGTATCTTCTAGCGGCTTGTCCGGCAGCATCTGCTTCCGCAAAACTGATACCAAGGATAACGATGATACCCATTAAAATCAGCCCCCAGAAAACATCAATAATTTTTTCCATGTCTTTACTCCTTAAAAATTCAAATATGATTGAAAAATAACAAACATAAAGAGCAATAGGTCAACTAATAATTTGAGTGAAACGAGAACATCCGGGATGTCCTGTAGACTCTTCATACGACCCATAATGTTTTTGTTTGTTAAAACATCAGCTTCATGCTGCATCAGAAAAGCAGAGTCAACTAATTGCGTTAGTTGGTATGCTGCCTGATCATTACCGGCATTGGCCATGGATGCCAGCATCTGCATGGCAGATATAATACTTGGATCATGAAAATATGATAGAAATGCTGTATAAGCAGAAATATCATTTGGGTTATCATCGATTCTATCGATCAAAAGACGTATTTCTCTCTTTAAAAGTGCCGGAGCATCCTCCAGGGATTTTTCAATGGATACCTGGGCATTGTTATTTTTCAGAAGTAATGCTAATTGTAAGTACCACTGCGATAAGGCATAAGTAACTTCTTTACGTAACGTTTTATTAACGATCTGAAAAATAAATTGATCCTTAAACAGTATGCAAATAAATATGATGCCAAGTGGCAGGCTCAAGTACCACTTATGGAAAATAACAAACACTATAATAGATGCGATGAGAAATGGACTTGCCTTGATCAGATTTTTGCGAAAATACGGTAAAGAGTCTTTGGTATATTCCTGAGCAAAATCATATCTTTTTTCCAGTTGTTCTTCGGAGAAGTTCTTATGACCTATGGAGTCCTTAGCAATCCAGTCCATTGATAAACTGTGGAAGGATTGTTTTATCACAAATTGGATCAGGATAATAAAAATGGCTGTTATGATCTGATATGCAGGAAGTTGCACAATCGTAATATCCGATGGTAAGGAAATGGTATTACATAGCATGAGATCTAAGAACGCACATAATAATATGATTGCAGCAATGAAGCCACTCGTCGTTAGAAAGCGTTTTTTCTTTTGCTGCATTAAATCCATTGTGGAGTCATACCAAAGTTTCTTGTCTGCTAATAAAAGATCTGCGGTAGATGCGTAGTCGCCACCATCATAGGTTACCTGGATAAAAAAGTTATGAATCAGGTGTAATCTACGGTTATCGTAATCTTTTTCTATATAAGCAAAAGCCTCCTGATAGAGTTCTTTGGAAAAGGATCCCTGATCAATGTAATAAATGGTGTTTGAGATGCATTGGTACATATGATTATCTGGTGTAAACAGATTACGAACATCTTCCAATGAGGAGCGGATCCTGGCTTGGCGTCGGCAAAAAGTGATCAGCATGTTTTCCATGTATTGTGACAGATCAAAAAATCGCTGTTTATAATGCTCTGCCAAGTTATGGTCCTCTACAAAGAATGGAACCATAACACAAACAGATATAGTTGTTATGATCAGGACAATGTGATTTGCTTGCAGTAGGAAGTTAGTAATGAAGTTAAGCAACAATGCCATACATAAAAATTTAATAAAGGATCCTTTATTTATCTTTTTAGGCAATCTCAATATTTTCTTGTCTTTTTTCATTTGTTCCTCCGGGGTTATAAACTAATGGATTGTAAAATGGATTCTCAATTCCGGCACGTTCCATTTTTCGTAAAATGGAATCCGGCAGATCGATGTCGGATGAGACCAACCTACCATTTTCGACAATAGGATATGTGATCAGAGCACTGTCGCTGTTATCATAGACATATAATTGATCAATATAGCGATAACTATAAACACGCTGTTCTTTTGGTATGTTTTTTTCATCCTCTTCGCTTAATTTGCGTCTTGATATGACAAGAGCAAAATCTATCGCATCATATAAAAGACGTTTGATCCTGTCGGCATCTGCACCGTCTCCTGCCATACTGACAACACGGCTTGATAATTTGTGTACGTCATCTAAATGGATGGTCGTTGTTCCTGCTGTTCCTGTTGACCAGGCTTCCAGAATGGATGTGATCTCACGTCCTCGTGCTTCTATAAGATAAAGACGTTCGGCATTGCTTCGTAGCACGGTTCGGATCGCCTTATCATAGCCAAATTTCTCGGTTATGCGAAAATCATTGAAGTAAGCGCCGGGGTTGATCTGATCGTAGTAGGCTTCTCTGGTATCCTCCAAGATAACGGTCTTTTGATTTTTAGGTATGAACTGGAGAAAAAATTTTAGCAGTTCTGTTTTTCCCATGCCGATTTTTCCGCCATAAATGCCATTCAACCCAGCAATGCATGCGTTGATCAGAAATGATAAAACCTGTGGCTCACAATATTTTGTGTATAGCATGGAGGAAATGGTATGCCGAAGAGACGCTTTTGTTTTACGGATGACGATGGTACGTCCATACATTGAGGCACATTCATGTACGATGGTAATACGAAGATAAGGGGCCTCGGCTTCTAGGGTAGGATGCTCTGCGTTAAAACTCTGATTCGTCATATTACACATTTTGTTGCAGAAGCGATCTAAAAATAATTGTGTAAAATCATCTGAAGATACGTTGAAAACACCTTTTGTCAGATCATCTACCCATAAAGAGCCGGCACTGTAATCAACGTTTACTACGTTAGGATCTATAAGATATTGGTAGAATGGACCGAAAACGTCTTCTGTAATGTCTATATCTATTTGATTGATTGTTTCCATAATTAAATACTTCCTTTTTGTTTTGTGTGACAGAAAGAAAGGGAAAACCCTTTCTATCTATCAAGTTTTGGCTGGTAAATAACTTAACATGTGATCGATAATGGTCTGGAAGGCACCGGTTAAAACACCTGCAGTAATTAAGCCCGTGATTGTTGCAATCACTGCAGCCCAAACCACTACACGTTTTACAATCGGTCCAATTTCTTCCCAAATTTCCTGAAATGACATTCTGTAGTCCTCCTTTCTCAAATGATCTATATGTTTTGGCTGATGATATCAAGTAATATCCGTTGGATTGTGGGATCAGCCAAGGCAATAGCACCAATAACTGCTAGGGCAATCAGCCCGATGGTTATTAAAGTAAAAAGTATATTTCTTATAATCAATGCAAAATTGTAAAGTACCGATGAGGCAGCCTGTCCTTCTGGCTTTCGTGTGATTTCTTGCGTTGCTTTGGAATAACTTTCCGGTGGCGATTTTTCATCGGCGATTTCTTTTACCAGGGAACGGTTGATGTGTCGCATGCTGCTGCTCTCCTTTCTTCCATAATTTAAAATTCTGGAACCGGGATGGATGAGGTGTGGTATCATCCTCCGGAAGATCGATCGGTAATATATTTTGATAGATGTCCTTACCGGTACCGGAAAGAGCATATTTGTCCGGAATAAATAGACTCGGTACGTGCGTGTATGGCATTTTCTCATCCATTAGGTTTGCAATCTGGCTCATGGTTTCCGGTGTGTTTTCGCAGAAATTTACAATATAGTGAATATCGGAATAAAATTCGCTGGATAAAAATGGTCTGGCACAGGTGATTTCCTCTGACTCAACACCCATTACGATGTATTTTAGATCCTTCTCCAGAAAAGACAGGCGATTGAAAGAGGCATCGGTATATGTGCCAAAATCAAAAATGTAATATTCATAGTTTTCGTACAAAACCTCGCCCAGTTTGTCCATGTCGTAAAAATGATCCACACCCTCAAAGGTGACTTTCCCAATACGTTTATCTTGTTCAAGATCAGACCAGGACGTAAGCTGCTCAACGTACTGTGTCTGGTTCATCTGGATATAACATGCCTTTTTGCCAAGTAAATTCAAGAGTTTGGCAAATTGAATGGCATAGGTAGTGGTGCCTATTCGATGGCACACACCTGCCACGGCGATTGTCTTAATGATGTTCCCATGCGATTGGGGTAATGGCATTGATGCTGCACTATCTTTTATGTAGGTGTCCAGTTGCTCAACACCATTTGCTTCAACATAGCCGTTCATACATTTTTCTAACTGATCATTGATTTCGCTTGGTACAACGGCTGTGATAAACAGATTGATTCCGGCGAACCGCATTTCAACGATCAGTTCAGAATCACTCATATAGCCTGGGGCAAAGAGGATAGGCTTGGCATTGTTGGTAACACAGATCCGCTTGATTTCACTTGCAAGATCGGATGCTGTATCGATATACTGCTCTGCATCAAAGATCATAAAGTCCTGTGTACCATGTTCTAAAATGTCATTGACCTGATCAGAAATGTGACCACTCTGCTCCACATAAGCAAAGGTTAATCCCTTTTTAGTGGCAAATTCTTCTGCAAAGTATCCTCTGCTTTCACTTCCTATAAAAATCATTTTTGAACTCTCCTTTATAATTCCTGTGAAATATCATGTTCCCGCTCCTGCATTTTGGCATATGTCTGGCTGGCATCCTGCATGGCGGCTTGCATGGCATTTATTTTTTCTTTTTGGGGATTATTTAGGATTGTCTTTTGAAAAGATAATCCTTTTGCCCATCCATGGATTTTAGAGTAGTCGGTCAATTCCTGATTCCAGTCTTTCTTTTGTGGAAAATAATTTTCAATCAGGACATCTGGAAAAAGGGGCTGTAGGTGATCGGTAAGTTTTTGGGCATTATCCAAGCCACCTTTATCATTATCCAGTGCCAATAAAACATGATCCTTGGAAGATTGATTTAGCGCATGTTCGACAGCCTCAAATTTTGTTGCGCCTGCCATGGGTAGGTAATCATATGCTTTGTAATCTTGATCATTGTCTTTTAAAATTGTCATAATTGACATTGCATCAATGACGGATTCTGTTACGATCATATTTGGAGCATGATTGTCGATGTAGAAGCCTTTTTCATAGTTACAACCGTAGACATCCCCAACAAATCGCTTGTAAGTATTGGTTCCTCTCTTCATTGCAAACACGGGATCCGTGTGGTTGTCCCGATCATAGGCTACAAAAACACAGTTGTTGTGTGTATCTTGATATAGCATCTTCTGATCAACAAAATCCTGTACGATGTCGGGATGTATATGCCTGGATTTTGTCAGATAGGCAAATGCATTGCGCATGGTGTTTGCCTGTTGTGGGAGGGTTATGTGTGTTGGCTTTTGTGAGGGGGAGGAAACCTGATGTGTAACATATGAAACGGTTTGCTGCTGCGCACCGACACGCTCTGCAAAGTATCGGATGGCTTCTCCGGTTGTCATATTTCCAAAGCGCATTGCAAAGTCAATGACAGATCCCCCGGAGCCAAATGCGGATCCGCTTGTTACTCCTACAGAATTTTGCCAAAATTTATTTCTTTCAGGATCGATCATTACCGAATCATGTTCTTTTAAGGAAAAGTAACGTCCTTTCCGAACGGTATGGAAACCAATTTCTTCCGCATAGCCGACTATGTCTACTTCCGATTTGATGCGCTCGATCAGGATATTTTGATTCTGTCTGTCTGCAATATCCTTCAAGCGAAAATATTCATCCTGATTCGCACCGATGTAAGCACTCAAAGTCCGCTGATTCATATATTCTGGCAACTTTTTGCCGGTCATCTGGGATATCTTAGATGCATATTCTAATTGGCGCTTGGAACATGGTTTTGGCGCTGGCATAACTATTCCCCCTGTGTCTGTTTCTTTTTATTTAAAATGTCGATGCGTTCCTGGTATTCAGCGATCTGCGATTCCAGGGATGCGTTCTTATTTTGGTAGGCAATAATCTGTTGTTTTGCCTGTGAAATCTTTTCATTCGTTTGGCTCTGCTCTTCCTCGGTCTGATATTCTTTAGAGGCTTCTAAATCTTGAATATCTTTATTTGTGGATGCGATCAGATCCTGATTGGCAGATTCTTCTTTTTGGAGATTGTCAATCTGTTTTTGGTAGTTACTGATTTGAAAATCTAGGTGCTGCACCAGATATTCAGATTCAGATAAGAGATCTAGTTTTGTCACCTGATCAATGCTTTTGCGGTTTGCATATAATTTGAGTATGGAATCGTCTGAAGAATCTGTACTGATCCGCAGCGAAATTTCCTGCCAGGCAGAGTTGAGATTTTTGGCATGTAATACGATCAGCCCATCCGCATCACATATTTTTTCGATTGATGTTATGGTGCCATTCTTTTTGTCCAAAAGTTCAAACTTACATTTGGATGAGTTATAGGATGTATCGTTTATGTATGCAATAATTAACATTTCTCTGGAATCCGGCGCATACATCCATTGCTCCAGTTGCACCTGCTTTGCATTCCAGGAATAGATCTTACCGATCACGGATGGTGCAACGAGGTCGTCGCTCCCCGGAAACCAAGAGGTTGACGAGAAAAAGAAAAGGTATCCGGCAATAAATACCACGCAAAAAATCTTAAGTGACAATACTTGTTTCTTTACACTTTTTTCATTGAGTTCTAACAGCACTTGGCTGTCTACGTTCTTATTCATACTCACTCCCTACCAAAATCTGATATACCAGGATTGATCATTTTGATCGTACTCTGCTTCTATGTCCAACTCTTTGTTGGCATCTACTGTCATATCTATAGAAACGACACCATCTTTTACATACCATTCATCTACGTTTGCCGTGCTGTAATCGTAATATCCGTTTGTATATAGTGCCTCTTGTAATTCTGCTGATAATCCATTCTGATCTTGGTTGATCAGTGTCAAGAGGTCATCACTTAGTCCCTGGATCATAAAATCAGATGAAACGATCTCATCATCAGAACGCTCCGATGACGGAGAACTGTCATTTTGAGCAGGATCATTGGAAATATTTGTGTTAGTATCAGCTGATGTCTTATCATTATCGGAACCGTCGGGGATGTCATTATTACTCTGTTGACTGGAGGAGTTCTGTTCAATCACGCCGGATGTAGTATTGTTATCTGCCTGGATGTCTGTGGATTTGTATTTCCAAAAAGAAAAAATGAGAAACGCAATGGCACAGACTACGATCACGATACCCAGAGGTCTGCGAGTTTTGTTGATGTTCCAACGATCATATTTATCTTTTATCTGATTTCCAAAATTACTTAGTTTGCTCATGTTTCAACGCCCTTCTAATTGAGTTTTCCATAATGAATGATGTCCGTGGAATAACCGGCACCTTTAACGGTTGACACCTTTACTTTCTGCCCGTCGCCGGGAGCATGGATGACTTTTCCATCGCCGACGTACATGGCGATGTGATGCACGCGTATACCTGTATCATAAAAAACCAGATCTCCGGGGGAGAGTTCTTCATAGGAACAATGGGTTGCAGCGTTATAATAACCGGCTGCTGTTAAACGCCCGAGGTCTGAGGCTCCTGTTTTTTTGTAGCAGTAATAAATTAGACCGGAACAGTCGAACTTATCTGGACCTGTGGCACCCCATAAATAGTCTTTACCGAGTTGCGCTTCTGCTATCTTTACCAGATCATTGCTGGCAACAACGCCAAATGTGTAATACCGGAGAACGTGTGCAGTGTAATACTGATCCCCATATTTCCAAACACCAAGACGTTCGGCAGATTTTCCCGAGCGCTTTTTCCCATTGCTTTTTTGTTCTGCAAAGGCATCTGTATTAGCCTGCGTCCAATGTCCGTCTTTCGACATTGCGTAACGTATGTAGGCTCCACCGAAGTTATATCCTTGCAAAGCCGTCTTAATATTTACGAGATCTTCTGGATTAGAAACGCCTGCTTCTGCAAGCCTTGTCGCGATAACTTTTACGCCCTGTGCGATTGATGTAGTTGTATCCAGTGAGTTGACCGGCAAACCCAAGGATTCACTGCATTGGAACACGTCTCTACTCTTTCCTCCAGACTCCTGCATCATAATTGCCATGCAAAGATCAACATAATCGCCGATGCCGTTTTGTTCCGCCTGAAAACGTACGGCTGATCGGTATTGTTCAACTTCTGGAGATAATGCATATGTGGTATCTGCATCAGACACCCTAGACTGCTGACTCTTTCCAAAGAGTAAGAGTTGTTTTTGCCGATCAATAAAAGCAGATGAGATCTCCATCAATAAGAGTCCGGTCAAAAGGATGAGACAACAGGTGGAAGATAAAATAATTTTTATCTTTTTGTGTCCTGTCATTAAGCACCTCCGGCAAAAATCTTATCTTCATAGTCAGATAGAAAGATCTGAATCTTCATGTTGTTTTCCCCGGAACAACAATAAATACATTCGCCTCTCTCCAGCGTTGGGATCATTTGTTGCTGTGCTTGTGTCATTGTTTCGCCAAATACCTTGCGAATTACATCGAGTGTATCCGCATCCTGCCGGAAGATGAACTTATACTGCGTAAGTTCAAATAGATTTTTGATTTGGTTCAAATCGGCATCATTTGCTCCTTCTGGAACAAAATCACGAATCTGCTGACTCGCTAACCAAACGCCACAGAAATATTTACGTCCCTCACGCATCATACTTGTGACCTGCAGAACGGCAGTTAATTTTTGTACATTTAACCAACGATGTGCTTCATCACAAATGATCGCTGTGTGGACGATATCCTCCCATTCAATTTCTCCGTTCTCCCATTTGCTTTTCATGATGGATCCATTTGATACGGAGGTTGACCAGCACATCCATAGCAGGGAATACATCTGTGCATCAAATATGTTTGGTGCCATTTCCTTTAAATCGGAAATGTCATAGGAAACGATTTGCTCGTCCTCGATATTCTCAATCGAGGTGTATCCTTCAAAAATTGATGCATAATTTTTGATCAGTTCCTGGAAAGTATCACGAATATTGATACAGGGCGTTAAGATCTGGCGTGCTTCCTCTAATTCCAACTCATTCATTGCATCTGCCGATTTTGTTAATTCCTGTATTTCATCATCAACAAGGGTAATGAAATCGGATGTTATCGGATATTCATTTGGCATCAATCCGGTGATTTTCCGTCCTTTATTACTCCGTCCCGGTAATAAGTTAAATTTTTCGTATAGTTTGTGCATCAAAAGAGAAAACCGCCGGACTTCCGTTTCCGGTGCTTCCGGGGATAGGAACCTGTAAATGATCTGCATCTTTGATATATGCCTTGAAAAACTGGTACTATCATTGTCGCCGGATTGAAAGATCTGCCACATGTTTACAATGCCATTTGCCGTTTGAGTACCGTCGGCTTTTATAATCTTTCCACCAAATTCCTCAACTTCTCCGCGAAACTCGCCGGACACATCAAAAATGCGTACAAAGTTGTTTTCCAATGCATTTATTTCTACAAGTTTTTTCAGAAACGTCGACTTGCCGAAGCCCATCAATCCGCAGCATAAACCGTTATAGTGTGTACGGCTTGCACTCTTAAAAAAGGGGTCCCAGATAAAATTGCCATTGGTAGATGTTTGTCCAAAAAACGATCCCAACGGATCTTCTAAATAGCAAAAATGAAAGGGATTTCCTTCTGCGAGGACAGAGGATTGTATGGGTTGCCCTGGTATTGAAAATAGATTGTTCGCTTGCTGGATCGAATAACTTTGATATAGACTGCGCCATTCACGTTCGCCCTCGTTCAAAAATACGGTCGCCTGGTACTGATCACCATCCAGATTTTCAATAATTTTCTTTTTACGTTCTTCCATATCCTGTCTGGAAAAGTCAGATAGAAAGATTCGGATATCAACGTTTTTCACGGAATCTCCCATCTTTTGTACTTCTTCGTATAGTCTTGTCAACTCACTTTCTCGGGCATATGCATCCGATGCTTCACCATAATTTTGTGCTGAGCTGCGACGGCTGGCTTGCTCTTGAATGGAACGGTTGATGTTAGTTTTTACCTCATTGTGATCGATTGTTGATATATCAATACTTGTTACGGTATTCGATATATTTGTGAGGTCTGTCAGCCAATGTCTATCGACATCTGTAGGATAGTCATAGATATGTAAACACTGCTCATATGACGCACCGGATAGCCAATAATCCGATGCAGCGTCAAAATCCAGACCGCCGAGTGGTTGGATTTTGCGGTATAAGGTTGTATTTATGGATTTGATCTCATTTGTTTCTTTCCTTCTCATGCTTAACCTCATTGTGTATCAACATTGATTTGTTTGCGAGTTTGTATAAAATCAGATTTTTGGTATCAGGATCAAGAGTCTCAACCAGGTGATATTGCTGTCCAAGTTTTCCTAACACATCCGTCCGGTTCTTAACCAATGCTTCCGCAGATGGCGCAAAGAGCATAATGTAAAAGTCTCTGGTGGTCTTATGTGTTTCGATCCATTGTAGTTCATTGATTTTTAACTGTAACCAGTACTGCTTGCGAGGATTCTTTGTATGTTCCATCTGTCGTCTGAAATGCTGCTGTTGTCTCTCGGTATAAGATGGAAAATTCAACGTAAGAATTTTAAAATCATCATCATAGGTTTTATAAAATCTCTGCCATCGTAAAATGTCTAAATCCACATCACTACTGGTTGCGTTGACCAAATCCTTCGTGCAGATCCTTAAAAAATCGCGATAGGAACCATCCTCACACAGATAGCCACTGCAAGTCTCATCATAATCAACGATCCCCAGTGAAATTGCCTCAGATTTCTTTTTCTGTAAAATATGATTCATGTTTTTTTCCTCATTAAAATCTTGGATAGTAATGGTGGCGACTACGCATCAAATAGATGACGATCGCCTGATAATTACGGCGCTTTTTATTTGAACTGCTTGGTAGCGTCAGATATACGGCGCATACAGCGGAAAAAATATAATAAGGAATTTTCAGGGATGGATAAACACTGCTCGCAAGCATTTGTGCTGCAATCGCATAAAATACCAAAAAAAGGAAATCAAATGCATATATCCATAAAAAGACTCTGGATTCTGATTGTAATTCCTTTGCTATCTTAAGATTTTTGTTCATTCTTCATTTCTCCCATATCACTTATCTTTTCCGGAGTTGATGCAAGTTTCTCTCCGCCCTCTGACAGAGTTGCTTTACTGTCCATCATGTCCATTGTCGGCATATTTGAAGATGCGCCGGATGTAACACTGTCTTTTGTTCCCAATGATTCACTTTTATCTGGCATCAAACTTTTATTCAGGTCTGCAAAGGTCTCTGGTGCCGACTTATTTTTGTCCATGGTCGAATGTGTAAGTGGATCTGTCTGCTTTGGCATGAGATTTTCCTTGGCAGATGATCCTTCACCAGAAATGTTTTTCTCTTTTTGAGAAAGACCGGCATTTACACTATCGCTTGCATTCTTCGTGTGGTCAGAGGATGTCTTTTGCAGACTTTCCTTTGTCTGATCCGAATGATTGCCTGCCAATTCCGGCTGCTTCTGGTTCAAATCCTGGCGCATTTGCTCATTTGTATTTTCCGATGCATGGCTGTTTACATTGCTATTCATGTTTTCCGCTACGTCTGTATCATTGGTATTAGAACTATCCGCAGATAGGTTATTTCCAAGATCCTTTGGCGGTGTTCCATTTTCTGCATCCGGATTCATATTGCCAATAGTATCTTTTGCCTGCGCTGCCATTTTCCCGACTTTGTCTTTTGCTTTGTCAACAGTCTTTTCAGCGCCGTGGGCAACTCTACTACCCACATTTCCGGCACTTCTTGCCGCTGCCATAGCCAACTGTGTGGCAACGATCGTGTTGCCGGCAATAGATGTCAGTCCGGCATCAATACCGGTAAGTTGCTGCACGATGTTTGGACCATCAATAACGGCGATCGCGATAAACAGAAGAAAAATATTGCCTACTCCCCTATCGTTTGCAAAGACAAATGCGATATATAACTGCGCCAACTGATATAACTTAATCAATATAGCGGTCAGCCCAAGCACAATATAGGCATCTTTTATGGATCCCAGTAATTTTTTTGTCTTTTCCACGCCGTTAAGATCCGCCGCTTTCAACACACCATAAATGCGTTTGAAAGACAATTCATATAAAATCCTGACTACCTTGTACGCCATGAAGAAGTACACCAGAGTTGTTGCTATCAAAGATATGTATGTTGACATAAAATCTATGTGGTATCGGTAATAGAATGTGTTAAGGAAATCTGCATCTTCTCCGTCATTCCATCCAAATCCTGCATAAATATCTGCAAGCGTCCAATTTCCAATGTTGTTCTGATCGTCCGATAAATTACCCTGAAACATCAGCATTTTGCCAAACACACCGTCCTGTCCGCGTGATGCCTCCGATAGTAGTTTGGATTTGAAATTGATTACTTCGGTAATATCTATGGCATCCAAGTTTTTAATGGAATAGTGGCAACTCGCCATATAATCCGTATTGGTCGAATCAAAAGTCGCAATGCCTTTTTTGTTATCTATGTAGACCAGGTCAACCATGTTCTGGCTGACGATATCGGCGGCATTAGATGTTGGATTGCCAACAATTTCAAGGCACATAGCCTTTATTCCCTGATTTAACATGGTCATTCCCTCAACAAGTGCTACTGTTGTAAAGCCAAACAGTAGCACTGCTTTGAAGATGGGAGGCTTCTCTTTTCTGCCAACGATCAGAGTAATACCCATGTAGGTCAGTCCAAGTGCCATGATCGCACGGACTACTAATGTAAATGTCTTTAGCCACTTTTCCGTGACCGACCATGTTGTAAAGTCGATCATTCCAAACGACTTTTGGTACAATACCATCGCAGCATTGCAAAGATAAACAAGTAACTTTACGATGCCCCATCCGATGGTACGCAGACCATCGGTAATAATGTTATTGACCACAAAGTAACTGCTGTTTTTAAGCAGCACATTTTTAATTTCGTCATCGCTTAGTGCATACGACTGTATGCTCCAGAGCGCCAATACAGCACATATGCTACCGATCAAAATGCAAAATTGCTTTTGCCTATAATGTCTTGTCACTCTCACTTCTTGTATCTCCAACCAAAATCTGTAGGATAGCTTTCTTTTGCACATCCTTTAATAGATCATCTGCACTGATCAATGCTGCCAGATCACTTTCACCCATTGCCTCTACTTCGTGTTCCTGCCAAAAGTCTGCACCATAGACATTTGATATAGCCGTTTGAATCATGTTTATCTTGGCATCCTGTAGATCACGGATGCGTATTTTATCTGAAATATTCCCCTGTTGTTCTTCTTTGAGTCTTTTAAACGTAATATCCGGATTCCAAACGCTTTCTTTTAAATTGATGTCCGGACGATTTTGCGGAACCAGATCACGTATATCAATCTTTTTCGCGTCCGGAAAATCATCCAGCATGTATGTGTATCGATATTTCATGCGTGTTGGGCCAGTATCAAAGATTGGACGAGGACGGATCGGTTTTCCATTGAGATCACGTCGCTTCATCGTTCGCTTGATAACCATTTCCCCTTCCATCAACTCTTGTAGTTCATTTGGACGGATCAGTGGTTCTTCTTCTGGACGCTCCATAAGCGTCTTGGATAATCCAAAAACAGATCCGGTACGATCAATATTGATTCCTGTCCGATTTCCGATTTCTTTTGAAAATCTCTCTGCCGAATTATAATCCGCAGCCATGATATAGAACTTATTTCCAACATTGTCGAGTATCGTTTTTGCGGCATCCTTATATTTCGTTTCGATCTGCCCATACGACTGAAAGTACAAATCGAATCCGATCTTTCTTCCAAGGCAAACCGTCAATTTACTGTCTAACTCATAAATAGGTGGGATGTTACCACACTCGTTTGCGATCACTTTTACCCACCTTTTACACTCACCTGTCTCCCCGCATTTTTTAGAGAGCATAAAATATAATTGGTTGATAAATGCTGTTGCTAAAAAATGATTTGACTTGTCATAATCTGGCATAGAAATAAATATGGCATATGGCTTGTCGCCAAATCCAATGTCCTCCAGTCGGATGTCCGACTCCGCGGTCATTTTGGCATTTGCCTCGTAAGTAAACGCGATCAACTTAGATAACATTGTAGAATAAATGCTGCCTTTGGTTCTCACGCCTCCGGCAACTTCAATGGCACTGAATGCCATGAGCGCCATATCCATCGGATCACGATTTCGAAAATACAGATCCAATGCCGTTAAATAAGTGTCCGGCACCGGTTGACTTTGCAACATCCGAAACACATAGATGATGGAATACATGTTGATCTTTTTCTCGTTCTCAGCAGTCTTAACAAAGACGACATCATCCGGTATGTAGACATTCTTCCCTGATTTGTAATCCTCGCTTGCGTCATAATCTTTTCTGGCTTGTTCTTTCTTCTCATCATCTAATGCATCAAATTTCTTTCTTTTTTGAGAATAAGCATGATAACGATCGTCATTTATTCGATCGTCTTCTGCCAGGCAATCCTCAATCATGGCAATGATCAATGCCACCAGACAGTTTGTCGCGTTATCGCTGAAGAAAGCCTGATCACTGGTGGATTGATCCGGACAAAAGATCGAGTATGCAAATGTTCGCGCTAATAATTGCGCTTCATCCATTCTTCCTTCTTTCCATGCTTCTACCATAACGGTTAGTGGATTCCAACGCATTGAGTGCGTTGGATCTGCCATATCGAGAAGATATACTAGGTAGCCTCTCTTCTCCAAAATTACCTTGGAACTTTTAAACGATTCCTTCTTAGGATCAAAATTAATGATTGATGGCTTTTCCAGGCACCGGGAATAACTGTCTATGCTCTGATAGACAAGCATCTCGTCTTTTCCAGATCTTGTAATACCAAGAATCAAATTGTTACAGTTTGAATCGTCTATAAAGACCATTTCCTGGTAATGAGCGATTGGAATACCGGGCGGTCCTTCATAAGGTGCTGTCCTTTCAAGAATCATACGATATTGCTGTTGGAGTTCTTCTAACGTCGTCCAACGCTGATCACCTTTTTGATCCGCATTGATGGTCTTGGCACTGTACGCTATTCGCATTTTACTAGCAATAACAATGTCACCGATCACCATCACGATACCGAACCATGCGTATAAAAACTTTCCTAATCCTGAACTGGCAATCCATGCTATGTTTGGTAATAGATTCTTGCCACCCAGATATGCTCCCATATGTGTAACATCCTGAAAGATCAGACTCAAATTACAGAGTATGTTGACGCAGTAATTAAATGCGCCAAATAGGAGCAGATCATATCCAATCAGGATAATCACAATCACTCTCGGATCCGATAATATTCTGTTTAATCTAAGGAGTTCTCTGCGCTCCTTCATGCTTGCTGCCATGATTTTATAGTCTTGGTAGCATGACTGGCGTTCTCATGATCACTCCGCCAAAGTTAAAGGCTGACGTGATGTCGACAGCAAATGCCAGTCCTCCAGCCACAAAAACGGCACCCACAATGACATAGAAGATTTGTTCCTTACTCCATTCTTTTGCCTTCTTTGCAGGAATTACAAATCCTATACCAATCAAAACTATCGCTCCCGCGATCAGGAATTTAATTCCTGGCGACAAGGTCGCGATTAAGTTATATACCATTTCCCATAATTGACTCATTCTTTCTCTCCCTCACTTTCTTTTGCTTTCTTTGGTGGAAAAAGTAACTGCATACCTGAGCAAGTTACCGCTGCTCCGAGCAATAATAAGAATTCTGGTGAAAGATTTACAATAAAGTTAACCGTCTTACATACCTGTTCCCATAACTGACTCATTTTTTCTCTCTCCTTTGCTTTCTCAAAAGGCATGCCTTTTGAGATGGGCGAAAAATCAACAAAAAAAGCCCCTCTGCATCACTGCAAAAGGGCAAAAAATAACAGTCTCAAAAGGCATGCTTTTTGAGACTGCTAATCATTTATTTATTTTACAGTGATAATGTACCATGTTCGATAGTTATTTACAAGTGTAACTTTTTCTTTTTTAGGAAAATACAATCTTCAGATCATCATGTTGAAAACATATGATATTCGCATTTACTACTCATATGCAGGACAAATTTATAAGTTTGCCTGTAGTCGTTTTCAAACAAAATTTAGTTTAAGAGAAAATAAGGATTTATAAGAACTACAGTTTATTAGACCTATGTAATCCTGTCTCTATCTATGTATCATCAAGGATTTTCGACCAGATTTGGTATGCACAAAAATTGAATAGATTAACTGTTTATCTCTCTTATATTTGAATAAATTATCTTTGTACCAATCATAATAATTGAATACTTTATTTTAAAAAAGTCATGATATTTGAATAAATTTTTCAGGCAGCGCAAAAAAATAGATGCCAGCATCGATGCCGCATCCTCCTTTAAAGAATTTAAATGTTTTTGTGTATCAATTTTACAATTTTATATACGCAAATAAGCCCTGAAGGGTTCTCCATGGCTAAAAATTAAATATATGCCATCACCTCTTTGTGTATCAGTGATGGGTTTAAGTATCGCTTCCATTTGTACTTGCTCCGTACATTCTGATTTAGGAAGGCAAGTGTATCTGCGATTATCCCGGAAAGCGGAAACGACCTAAGTTTTCGGATATCCTTATCGTGAATGCTGAGGATATCAATAATCTCCCGCTCTTTTTCCGGATCACTTGCTACGCGATTTCGGCGGCACGCAACTCGTACCAGATGCGACCGCAAAACGCCATTTTCCGAATCTGACATTCTGTTACCGGCACGCACATATTCTTCCCGGAATGTGATAAAATATTTTTTCCCGGCTTCCAGATATACGCTCAAAAATGGTTCCAACGCTCCAAGATAACTGCGGATCACACGATTAGTCAGCCCAAGCATTTCTCTGAATTTTGTCATAAAATTGACTTTCAGGATCTGATAACCGCTCTGCTTCGTTTTACTCTTGTAGATCAGCCACTCTCGCATGAGCCATAAGCCCATCAACTTTGCTCCGGCTTTTAACTCTCGAAAGCGCGGATCCTGGATCATCGGAACATGAATATTGACGTAGCCTCTATCGTAATGCTCCGGATCAAATTCATTATTCAGGATCGTGATGTCGCAGTCATAATAACTTTTCTTTTCGCTGCGTATAATGCCCTTTTCTTCCAACGCCGCTCTACAATTATAGAATCCCTGATATGACAGATTGAGTGCTTCGCAGACATCCTTGTAATAAATGCCACTGGCAACGCCATAGTTATTCTGATACTGCGCTACATAAAGGATAAAGTCTACTTCCTTACTGCTCAGATTGGACTTCATCATTTTTTCGAGCACATCCGCACTTATCTTTTGCATGTTTCCTCCTTTCCTCGAAATCTTTTATATAACCATATCTTGTTACATTAAAAAAAGTTAGATCAAAAGTCACCACAATATATGACCTTTGCCCTAACTCTGCTATCATAAAATCAACCGCTATAATCGTTTCAACGATTGACAAAACATACTTCCTTTGCTATTCTGTATGCAAATGATATTTGTTGTTCGGAACAAATGTCATGTAGGTTTTGGGTGTTGGCGCATCCAAAATCAACTTGGGTTAAGTATAGAAGATTTAAAATTATCTGTCAACTATATTTAATTCAAGTTAATATGAAACATTAAAAAGGGATTCTGCATATGCAGAGTCCCTTTTGTTTATTCCTACTGTCTATATTACTCTCTACCTGGTAATTTTATAGTTCTTGACATACCTGTAAAATGTACTTCTGGAGATATTTAATGCTTCACAGATTATCTCTACACGCATACCGCTTGTTGCATATTGGCGGTAGATCTCGCGAAACTCATCCTGATTGCACTTGATCGGACGACCAAATACTACACCATTTTCTTTTGCAATCTTAATCCCTTCTGCTTGTCGTTCTCTATTTGCTTCTCTTTCCTTCTGGGCCACAAAGGATAATATCTGCAATACCAGGTCTACCATAAAGGTATGGACCAGATCACTTGTATTCCGCGTGTCAAGCAGATCCATATCCAACACCACAATGTTAATCTTTTTCTGTTTGGTCAAATATTGCCACTGCTCTAAAATCTCCGTGTAATTTCTCCCTAGCCGATCTAGTTCAGTAATAAATAACACATCCCCTTCTTTCATCCGGCGCACCAACCGCTTGTAATATATTCTATCAAAATCCTTTCCACTCTTTTTGTCGCAATAAACATTTTGCGCCTTAATCCCCTGCGCTTTAAATGCAGCAATCTGTCTGCCAAGGTTCTGATCCTTGCTTGAAACTCTTGCATATCCGTACTCCATTACTTTTCATCCTCCTCTTTTGTGTAATAAAAAAACGACCTCTATTCTAAAATAAAGGTCGCTCTTTGCGATGATTCGTTATTCAATTATAAGGATTTTTGCGTCAAATCTTCATCTTCTCGATTTGTTCAATAATCAGATCTATTTCAGGTGTATAATAATTTCTATTTCCTGCTTCATACTCATTTAAATAATTCTGGCATGCCTCTATTATTGACCGCTCATTATTATCAATAATTTGCTTCACCCCTTCTAAATATTTATCTCCCTCAATCAAATAGGGTTGCAGATAACGCCTATGAACCGGAAATAACTTCACATAGTATACCCCATGATAATTTCCTGAACGTGTTTTTTTATTTGGTGGTAACGCAAAAAAATCATTACAATCCGTGTTTGATGTAATATTAGATTTCAAGGGTACAACAAAGTCTCGAAGTTTTCCCCTATATTTTAATTTTATTATTAGCACACATGGCCTTCCGGATTCATTATGTAATAACTGATTATGTGGATCAGCCCCTGCCCTCGTGCATATATTAAAAAATCTACTCTGTACTTTTACTAAATCCATTTTCTCTCCATGTTATGTAAAAAAATAGCCCTTGCGGGCTATTACAATCGAATGATATTCTACATTTAAATCCCGTCATTCTCGGAGATCATACATAACTAACAATCGGATGATATTCTTACCGTCACCCTCGATACAAGAAATCACTTTCTTGTATAATTATAATATGATAACTTTTGTTCAAAGTCAATACATATTTAACCATGAAAAATCTATTTTGTCCCTACTAGCCTACAGTTAATATATCTTTTATCCATAGATATGATTTTCAATTTTGCTCCATGCATAACATCTACTTCATATGAGCCTCCTTCATCATCTACGTTACCTTGATATACCACCTTACTGCCTGCTGGCACATAAATTCGTAAGTGTATATCGGTGTAAAATTCACAGCCCTTAACTAAACTGGTCGCCAAAAACCCTTTTTCATATAAATCACAATCATCATATACTTGTGCATTCTTTATCATAAGATTATACACATAATCACAGACTCCCCTATAAAGAATAAGATCCACATCCGTATGATGTTCTTCTACCATACTAGCAATTTTCCAATCTGTAGCATCACGCCTATCCTCTCGATAATGTGCATTTACCATTTCTCCATAATGCGCCAAATTGTATTCCAACGAGAATTTATGGCGATCTATCATTTTTTTCGGTTCATCGTTAATATGCGCATGGGCAAAATCTATAACTGTTTCTTCCGATTGTGCCATTCTGTCCCATCGCCATCCTATGTGCAATATACTATCCTTCAATCGGTAAAATAATTTAGATTTCATTCTTATATCCTTAAACAGTCAATTATTTACAAAGAAACCAATGCGTCACAATCATCCCCTGATATAATATCCCATAATGCTAAAGGCTTTATTGTAAACATCCCTCCCACATTATTTGTAATACCAAGGATATGGTATTTTGTAGTTGATGCAAATAATCCTGACGATCTCATATCACTATGTGGCTTTGTGATTTTCTGAATAGTACCCGGCATCGATGAGCGCGTTTAACTCCTCAAAAAGGGGCACTGTAGCGCTCTTGAAGGTGTCATCATAAAAGCCATCCTCGGTAGGATATACTTCTCCAATCTGTCTTAAAGCATCCTTGTCCTATTCATTGATAAGGTTCTCTCTTTCCTTTACCCACTTCTTAATGAGTTCGATTTCCACGTTCATGTTCGGCTTTTTCTCTGGCTTCCAGTCCGCTCTCATGTCTTTCAGTTCTTCTTCCCAGTCTGCTATATCGTCATCAATATACTGCGCTTCCTCATCTGCTTCTTCTGGGTGTTCTTCAAGATACTTCTTTTCTTCCTGTGCTGTTTCGATATTGTCCAGTATGTCCAGATAGTCCTCTGGTTCATATCCATAACAAAGCAGATGATTGAGAAGTGTAGGCTCTGAGAACATTCCGAAACAACAACGTTCAAACCACCTATCGGCATAATCTCTTTCATCACTTCCGTTGGAGTAAGTACCGCCTACCAAATCTCCGACAAAATTCTCTATCATCTCTCCGATAGTCAGACCATGCTCCCCACACTTTCTTGCCAGTCGGTCACAATCTGCGTCCGACAATTTCACTGTGATTTTTCTCTCTCTGA
>ERZ833515.329-NODE-329-length-43879-cov-19.402063_pt1 | contig 43879 bp, 35 predicted proteins | sample MGYA00519949_ERZ833515 | MGnify/ENA primary metagenome ERZ833515 (study PRJEB31850, sample SAMEA3708741) | human gut metagenome | biome: human gut; feature: human-associated habitat; material: faeces | place: China | collected 2014 ...
GATCTTCATGATTCCTTCAATTCTCTCAATTTTATACACCACACGAATTCCAATGTCCCGGAATTTAATTTTCATAAGATTAGTCAGGTTGATTCCGATTTTATTTCCCAACGGTTTTCCATATCCGCCTTCTTCCACTGATAATGGATTCTGACTGACCTTTCTGATTCCTTTTAATACTTGGACCTGAGCAGAGTGATCAAGCTTTTTCATATCTTTTTCTGCTTCTTCTAAAAACTCAATCCCCCACATCATTCGATAACAACATCCCCCGATCCTTCAAGTTCTTCCTCGCTGATTCCCAAATCATTCATAACATTCTTCATAGAAACTGTCGGTCTATTTTCGCTTATCTCCATTCGCCTGTTAGCTTCTATTAAGAGCAGATAATCTTCTTCGATTTCTGTCAGTCTTGTATATTCCTCCGGGGATAAGATAATTGCTGACGGCTGATTATTTTTCAGTACGATCAGCTCCTTCTCAGAGTGAAGCCGATCAAAAATTTTTGCTGCCTGACCTTTATTAAACTGTGAGATTGGGATCAAACATTGTAAAAGGTTTGCTGCGCTTGCCATAATAATACCTCCTTCAATTTTTATGACCATTTATCTTTTGAATTTCTGTTTTCTTTACTTATAGTATATTCTTTTCACTATGTTTTAGTCAATATTTATATCAATAAATTTACCATTAAATATTGCATTTTATTTTCCAGCTTATAGTAGTATATTTGTTTTCATTCTATCAGCTTTCTTCTCTGCTCATACTCTTTTTTTACAGAAAGAATCCTTGAAATATTCTCGCAATTCATGTATGATGGAGCTATGATTTGAAAAGAGGAGGAATTCCCATGATTTGTATCAAGAACGGAACACTTCACACAGCGGTATCAAAGGAAACTTTTATCGCTGACATCCTGATCGACGGCGGAAAGATCGTGAAGATCGGAAAAGGTCTCTCTGCTGACGGCGCTGAGGTTATCGACGCTACCGGACTTCAGGTTTATCCGGGATTTGTTGAGGCTCACTGCCATATCGGTCTTGACGGCTACGGAATTGGCTACGAGGGACATGACTACAATGAACTGAATGACCCGGTAACTCCACAGGTACAGGCGATCGACGGAATCAACCCGTTTGACCCGTGTATGGAGATGGCAGCGAAAGCCGGCGTTACCTGCTTCGCAACCGGTCCAGGCAGCTCCAACTCCATTGGCGGAACCTTCGCTGCTATCAAACCGGTTGGAACCCGTGTTGACAATATGATCGTAAAATTCCCGATCGCTATGAAATGCGCTTTCGGTGAAAACCCGAAACGCTGCTACCAGAAACAGGGAATCTCCAGCCGTATGACAAATGCCGCAAAGATCCGGGAGGCTTTAAATAAAGCGAAGGTTTACAAGGCAAAGATCGAGGCGGCCGGTGATGACGCCTCCAAGCTTCCGGCTTACGACCAAAAGTCCGAAGCTCTGATCCCGGTATTGAACCATGAGATCCCGTTAAAAGCCCATGCCCATCAGGCAAACGATATCTTCACTGCGATCCGTATCGCGAAAGAATTCGGTGTCGGCCTGACTCTGGAGCACGTGACAGAGGGCCATATGATCGTGGATGAACTCGCGAAGGAAAATCTCCCGCTCGCGGTAGGTCCGACCTTCGGACATGCCTCCAAATTTGAGCTCCAGAATAAGACCTGGGAGACACCTGGCATTCTCGCGAAAGCCGGATGTCATGTTTCCATCATCACGGATGCGCCGGTAACTCCGCTCCACTACCTGCCGCTCTGCGCAGGGCTCGCCATCAAAGCCGGTATGGACGAGTATGAGGCACTCCGCGCCGTAACCATCAACCCGGCCGAGCATATCGGCATCGCTGACCGCGTCGGTTCTCTGGAAGAAGGAAAAGACGCCGATGTTGTCATTGTTGACGGCTGCCCGTTTGATGTGACAGGTGTGATCCAGCACGTTTTGATCAATGGTAAAGAAGTTTAATGAGACTGCCTTTCATTGATTATTTCTCTGAATTTTTAGGTTCATAAATGATAAAAACTCCCTCTCTGCGCGTTTATCCCATAAACTGCAAAGAGGGAGTTTTCTCACTTCACCTGGCTGTTCTCTTATTTATTATTTTGTTTTTCCGTCCCAGGTACCGTCTTCTGTCACAAAATACTCATCCGGCGTTTTTCTTCCGATAAACATCATTCCTCTTGTTCCATCAGAAACCGGATTGAAGAAATACCACCTTCCATTGATGAGTACCCAGCCAGTCTGCATTCCGGAATTTTCGTCCATATAGAACCAGCCCTTATAACCGGCATCATAGAAAAATCCAACACGCAGATATGCCTGCTCATCAAATGCATACCAGCTTCCGTTGATCAGTTCCCACTTATGCTCAACCGTCTGGATATTATCGTGCTCTCCCACAATCATCTTTCCTGCCGCATAACTGCCATCGCTGTATCTCAGCCACCAGCCATTCTTATCCTTCATCCAATGGCTGTGTCCATCATTTACCGCTTTGTTCGCAGCGCCCGGGATAATTCCCTTTACAGGATCAATATATCCCTTTTTACTGTCACGGCTGATATCCGGCTTTCTTTCACTGATCTCCGGTTTGGAAGAGTCTGAACTGGATGAACCAGTTCCACTTCCTGGTCTTGAGCCATTGTTTTCTCCGGAATTTCCACCATCTCCAGGCTTTGTGCCGTTATCTTCTCCAGCATTTCCGCCATCTCCAGGCTTTGTGCCGTTGTCTCCTCCAGTATTCCCGCCATCTCCGGGCTTCTCCGGTCCGACCACAGGAGGCTTTTCTGCCAGTTTCGGAGTTCTTCCGGAAACCTTCGCCGCAGGTCCCGCATTTTCTGTCTCCGTCTCCTTCAGACGGATCCATCCGTGATACAGGGTATCCGGCTGGCAGTCATCTTTCCGGTTGTTGTCTGACCAGGTGGTACCGTCAAAACTGTACTCTGCGCCCTCAACAGCCCCGATCTCAGCTGTGAATGTTTTTTCATCACCATTCAGCTGGAACGTAATCGTTCCCGCAATCGGATGCTGCTCATTCTTGTCATTCAGAGAGATTACGACCTGAATATCCGGTATCTTATAGTTTTCCGTAAGAATGCCACTGACCCGGATCACTGCTGATGCGCCGATCTGTGATCTGTCATTCTTCTTCAGCGCGAATTTTAACTGCGTCCCCTCCACAGCAATTTTCTCTTCCAGAATGCCGGACTCATCCGATATGATATCGGCATTTCCACCGGAAATCTCTCCACAGTCTTCCGGGAATCCGGAAAGAACGATCTCCTGCTCTCCGCTTATTCCATAGCTGTACGCCTCAGAGATCTCCGGAACCGAAGGTGCTTCGGCTTTTTCGATGCTCTGTCCATCAAGAATGAACTTTCCTTCTTGATCCAGAACGTAATTCTTTGCATTTTCCGTATCGGATAAGGAAACCTCTACAAAAGCTTTTTTATCTGTTCCCGCATTTGCATCTTCAAATTCTGCTGCTGCAGAATAATCCTTTGACTCCAGAGTATCTCCGTTTGCAAGACCGCCAAAGCTTACTGATCTCACATTCACGTCAGTTCTTCCGTCATAGATTTTTTCCTCCAGTACAACGCCCGCCACAATCACCGTTTTGGGAATAATCTTCCAGGAAGAAATTTTCTCTCCTTTCCGGGAGTCATCCTCATAAAAAGCTTTTACAAGATAACTTCCCACTGTTTTCGGCGTTTCCGTACTCCATGTATTTCCGCCATCCACACTGTACGTGTAAGCCCAGGACACATCTCCATCCACATTTCCCGCAAATGTTCCCTCCGGAACCGGTGAGCTGCCATATTCCACATCCGGTACCGTCACAGATATCTGCTTATCCACGATCGTTTTATCTGCCACTGTCACCGTTTTTGTCTCGGAAGTTTCAATATATCTGCCATCAACAGCAGCTGTTTTCGCCGTGATCGTGATGATCGTCCCGATAGCGGTCCCAATAGGGATCTGGATCTCATTTCCTGAAGCAGTCTGCTCAGCTCCATCCCCGATCTGATAAGAAATCTGGATCTCCGGTACATCCTCAAGTGCAGAAGAAAACGCATTTTTCGCTTTTGCTGAAACGGTTATCTTCTTTCCTGCAACCTGCGTCTCCCGGTCAAGCTCCATAGTGAGATGCGGTTTTTCCGCCGAAACAGTAACAGAAACTTCCTTTTCAATCGCTCCCGTGTAGTTTTTCGTATCCTCCGGGGTAAATACTACTGCGCAGGATGTACCCGGTTGAAGTACAGAATCTGGATCTTTAAAGTTCCATTTTCCATCCACAGTCATCCGCTTCTGCCATTCTATATAATTTGGATTGAGCACCTTTCCTCCAGAGATCACCGCATCTTTCAGGGACTGTCCATACTGAATATTTACCGCAGGATTCTCCTTGACTTCCGGAGTTGCCGGTAAAACTTTAATCTTAACTTTATGGTAGATCGTCTCATACGTATCGCGGTACTCTGGCCTTGGCGTAAAGTGGCACAGAGCTTCATCCGTTCCCACCTCCGGCCATGCGACATCAAACCCAAAGTCGCCAGGTATAGCTCCATATATTCCGCCCTGCAGTCCGGCACTTGATGCACGTTGACCATAATGGATCTCCCTTATAGCTTCCGGCCAGCTTACGATCTGTGGATTACGTTTTTTTACAGTCACTGAGATCTGTCCACTCTTGACCCGGAATCCGTTTCCGTAATATTCCGCATAGATCTCATGTATTCCCAGCGGGAGAAGTTCTTTTCCGATCGTAAACGATGTTTCGCCTCCCGTTGATGTGATCGGACTTCCCACCGCGGCTTTATCTACATAAAACCGGATCTGTCCACTCATTCCTTCCGGAACCGTCATCACAGCCAAAACAGAATCTCCAACTTCAATTTCTTTTGAATCAACCGCAAGACCTGTCTGGATCTGTTTCACTGTTACCTTGGCGGATGCAGTTTTATTATATGACCTTAAGCCCGCTGTCACGCTGAGCGTTTCCGCTTTCTCATCCGCACCCACCGTCAGGATTCCCAGGGAACTGATCTTTGTATCGCTGCTGGTATTTCCGGATACCCGCCAGTCCACCGTCGGATCCTTTGCTTCTTTAACAGCTGCGGTAAACTGTTTTGAGCTTCCAGGATACATTACCTCCGTCTCCGGTGTCAGTGAAATCGAAGCGTCCTCTCCGCTCTCATCGGCCTGAAAATAAATGACCGCGCAGCGCCCCATCCTTGTGGTCTTCTGATTGATCGCCTCCGCTGTAACCTTCGCATCTGCGGAACTCAGTCCGTGCATGATCAGCGCTTTCTGATCAATAAAAAACTCCACATCATCATTTTTTGAGCCTGCCCCGACACCGCTGGTCGTATTTTCGCCAGAGCTCCTGCTTCCTCCCTTTGCGTCTGTCCTTCCGCCGGTGATCGTTATCCTGCTCTTCGCCCAGCTATTATATCCGATTCCGATACCGGCAGAGCCCTGGCCTCCGACAGCCTTTACGGTTCCACCGGAAATATTGATATTGACATTTCCGCCTGCCCGGCTTGCGCTTCCGATGCCGGCACCTCCCCAGCCGCCGTCAGCTTCCACGGTACCTCCTTCGATCGAAATGGAGAAATTATTATTTGTTACCCGTGCGTCTCCGCCGATTCCCGCCGCTTCATATTCACCTTTCGCAATAACTGTTCCGCCTTTTACAGTAATGGAACCGCCTCTGATTCCGGCATCATTGATCTCGCCAGACTTATTTCCTTCTGCACGCAGTGTTCCCGCAGAGCTTCCATCCCCCTGAATGCTCGTGATCGTGAGATAAGAATTGTCCGACACATACACACAGTTCGAGTTTTTGGAACACATGGAGTTTTCCCCATCCAGGATCAACGTCACCTTTGCTTTATTCCCGATCCTGAGCGCTTTGTTTCCATTCACTTTTACGCTATGGAGCGTAATTACAGGTGTTCCGCCCTGAACCGTGATCTGGTTTCCAGTCGTCTCAATGCCCTCTTTCAGGGAGATCTCGTATTTTCCGCTGCCCGTTATGGTCAGTGTTTCGTTCTCATATTTATAATCTGTTCCCAGGATTCCGCCGCTCACGATGAAGTCACCGGTGAGTCCTTCGCCCTTATACTGGGCTGTGACCACAGCATCTTCTGATCCGATCGTGAATTTTGTCGTGCTGCTGTAGCAGTTTTCAAAGGTTCCTGAGCCAGAATCCAGCGTCCATGATGAAAATTCTGATCCCGCCGGTAGAAATGCCGTGATCTCGATTACATCTCCAGTTCTATATGCTCCGCTTCCAGTTCCATTATTTACCGTGAGGCTGTGCCCGGAAACATAGACCGCCTTTACGGACAGGCTGCTGTTTACTTTAAGCTGTGCCGTTTTCTGACTGGCCGTTCCGTTTAAGAATTCTCCGTTTCCGTTCGTGATCTCCCAGCGATCGAAACATAATTTATCCGAAGATTTATCTTTCGCTGTGATCGTGACAGTACTTCCCGGCGCATAGTTTGCCTGTTCCGGGGTGATGGTTCCGTCAGCAACTGTAACAGAATATCCACCTGTATAGTTCGCCTTGATCTCCGTATCCACATCGGACATCGTAAATGTTGTTTCGGAAGACAAAGGATCCGCGAACGTTCCGCTTCCATTTTCAACCGTCCATCCTGCAAAATACAAGGTTCCTCCGGCTCCATCCTCGATCTTGGCACTCGCACTGATCGGCACTTTCTCACCCTCCGCAAAATTGGACTCTGTTGAAACGATCGTTCCTCCCGTAACAGTAAGATTATGCGGTGTTCCAAACTTTACACGCATATACGTCTCTGACGCGGGCTCATATGCTCCTTCCCCGCGCAGCCCGAGAGCCGCGCTTCCCGGAGCTGAGTTTCCTGTATACAGTGTCGCTGTTTTTCCATTTTCAGGCGCTATCGTGATAGGACTCTGACAGATTTTTCCTGTGTCTCCGGACACCGTCGCTGTGACATTTCCTCCTGTGATCCAGATATTCGGCACCGGATTAACATAAAGGTCTGTCGATCCAATACAATAACCGCCACCGCTCTTGATCAGATTTACATTTCCGCCGGAAATGACCAGGTTATCTGCACTCCCTGTACTTGCGTTGCCGGCAGCACCAGCTCCCAGACAGGTTCCATCTCCATTTGACCGCAGGGTCAGATCACCGCCGGAGATCGTAATATTTTTTCCTACCGGCACAGAATTTACATAGCAGCTGCCACCGATCGCCGCAGACCCGGAGCCGGCTGTGGCATCCAGACTTCCGCTTCCTGTTATCTCCAGCGGAGTCCCATGATTATCGATCGCCGCCGCAAGCTCAGCGCCCTTAAGAATATTTCTGCCCTCCAGCTCTAAGGTCACTTTTTCAAGTCCCGCATCGATATCAATTGCAGGAACCTTCGGTGCCTTCGGATAAATATTGAGCTGTTTCAAAGTAACGGTACAGCTGCTCTTGATCTCAATAAATTCACTTGTCGCTGTCCCAGAATCTTTCATTGTAACTGTATATGGACCAGTTCCGGCGATCTCAACTCTTCCGTTTCCAGAATAGTTAACGCCTTCTTCCGGAGTAACGGTAAGCTTCCCATTTCGTGTCTGTTCTCCATAGCTAATCTTCACACGTCTTCCCTGATACTTGATGGTCTGCTCATTTCCAATATTGACCGTGTATGTTTTGGTTGGATCAACTCCACGGAATTCTGCCGTTGCTTTTTCTTTTTCGCTGGCTTTCAATGTAAAACTATTTTCCGTACCATCGACCGTCTCTGGACCGATTGCAACAGCCTTCACTATACTGTTATACTCTCCGCCCCGTGCCTCTACATCTCCACCGGAAATCACAACAGTTCCCGATGTTCCCTTATATCCACCACCGATTCCAGCTCCAACAGATGCTGCGGCATAAACGGATCCACCAGCGATTGTAATCGTATCACCGCCAATTCCCGCCGAACCAGATCCGATTCCGGCTCCACTGTCTGATTCCGTTCCTTTTTCCGGACCGTTATCTGTCAGTCTCATTCCAGAACAAGCTGCCACCGTTCCGCTTTCGATCGTGATCTTGCCATGTCCCTCTCCGCTGTTTCCTCCGATTCCCGCTCCATAAGCGCGCGCAAACGCATACAGGACATCCTTATCAGATCCTGCCCGCATCGTCAGGCTGCTTCCTTCCGGCACATGGATCGCCGCGCCGGAATTGCTGACTGTATACAGGTTGTTCATTCCGGAGAGAACCAGCGTCACATCCGCTCCCTCTTCAAGTTCAATACAGGACATTTTAGCTGTATTCGCATTTGCGGTTTCAATTGACACACCCTTTAAAGTGATCGTCACAGAAACATCCTTCTTCACCGTGATCACATGATCCGTTATATGGGCCGTTCCAGTCGTCTTTTTATATGTGCCGCTGATCGTGTAATCGCCGTCCCGATCAATGATCACTTCCCCATTCTTCAGATCATACTCTGTTTCGGCACTCAATGTCCTGAGAAGCGCATTGGAGTCCGATGCCTTAAGCTTCAATAATTCATCTTTTTTCGCCCTCTGCGGTTTTCTCACCGTGTCTGACTGTGTCGCTTTCTCCTTCACTGCATCACTCGCCGTATATACTTCAAAATCAGTATCCGGTCGAATCATAGCTGATTCCGCATACACTGGTGATATGATCGTGGATCCCACCATCACTGCCGTCAATAATCCTGCCATCCATCTTCTAAAATTATATCTCATGCGATCCGCCTCCCTCTTATCGTCAAGTCTCTGTCGCCAGAATATCATTAGAAAACAAGGCGTGTCAATCGGTTCGACACAAGATGTCAAAATTCTGCACGAAATGCAAAAGAAAAGACCAGGAACATCTCTGCCCCTGGTCCTTCAAAAAATCCTTTATCATTTATCCTGGATCCATATCAGTCATTCTCAAATACCGGCTCAGTCGGCTCACCGTAATCTTCCGTGGAGCTTGCTGCCTCGTCATTGATATGCGTCAGAATCCCGCTGGAATTCACTTTATATTTGTTTCCATCGCGGTCCTTTACCGTCGTATTCTTGGAGATACGTCCGGAGCTGTTTACCACATACGTCTGATAACCGCCGTTTCCATTCGGGATACTGATCAGAGCGTAACGGCTGGAGCTGTCTGCCTGCTGAGCACAAGGAAGAGACCCGGATATCCCGGTAAAAGAATCGGATTGAACTGACAGGGCAGAAGAGGTATACTTATTTCCGGAAACGAACGGAGGTACCGGGATGGAAAAGTTTACCCCTTCAGAGCTTTGCGCAGACATTAAGATCTATGATTATAAGCAAAAAGTAAAATATGATGAGAAATCCCTGGTGATTTTTGAGAAAACAGGGAAAATGATAACAGCCGGAAAAGAGTGCGAAGGCATGCTTTACACTCTTCCGGCTAATTCTATTGGCTTTTCTCCGATCGTGTTGGGAAGAGTCAGCGACTATACCTGTGCGGAAAAAATGTTAAAGCAGATGCTGTGTAGGTATCTTGGCAAGTCTTCTTTTACGGGATACGGTGAAGGGCTTATTTTTATTCACGAGAAGCTAAACGAAGTGGAAATGAAAGCCTATTTTGATCTCCTGTATCAGGCGGGAGCCAAAAATGTGGTCTATGCAGATGAAAGCGTGAAAGGAATCCCTGAGGGAACCCCCTGGGAGGATGTGATCTGGGGAATGAAGAACACTTACAAAAATCTTCGTTTTGCCGTGGAGATTACGAAGGAACAGCCCATGGATTATTTCAGATATTCGCTGGCGGAGCTGGCAGAGAACTGTAAGCGGTGGGGACTGGAAGAGGAAATGTCAAAATTGCATATTTAAGGAAATAGGCTAAGGGTAAATGAATTTATTTATCCTTAGCCTAAATTATTAGCTTTGCTGATAGTAATTATGCCGGTAAAGATGATCGTCTACCTGCTGCGCCAGGTGATTCATTTCTTCTTGTGCATCAGCACCCATGGCAATATTATAAAACGCATAGGAAAACTGCTTACTGAAGAAAGGATATGCGGGGGTCTGCGGTCTGGTAAAAGAGGTATTCCGTAATTGTGAAAATAAAATATTGCTGTTGCCGGAACCAGCTTGAAAGCTGTCCATTACGTCATAAATCTCTTTTAAAACAGGAATACCCGTTAACTGACTGATCTTCAACTGGTTCTGCAGACTGAAAACATAACGGATAAATTCACAACATTCCCTGGGATATTGTGTCTGTCTGGACATGCATAATCCCCAGCTTCCATGAGGAGAAGCTGCTTTTATACCATGGGGAAGAGGGATTATGCCGATATTACTGTTCCTTTTTTGCGATTGAAAATAGGCACTGGGCAGTGAAAGACTCATGGCAAAGTTTTCAGGAAAATCGGCACTGAGATCCTCTACGTGGGTATAATGATATTTATGAAATAATTCGCCCAGCCAATTCATAGCAGCGACGGAAGCCGGAGAGTTAATATATCCAGAGGTTGCCGTCAGCGTATCGTTAAAAAAGCTGCCGTTGTTCTGCACGATAAATGGCAATCCGGCGTAGCTGTTCCATTCTCCGGATTTTGGAGAAAGACCGCGTCCGGAGTCCATAAGCAAAGGATAGGGAAAAGAAGTTTTGGTCTGTATTGTATGGCAGACATTCAGAAACTCATCCCAGCTCCAGGCATCTTCCGCAGAAGTCGGAATGCGGATACCAAGGGAATGGAACAACTCTTTGTTATACAGAATACATAAAGTGGATTCCGTATAACCCAGATGATATAGTTTTCCCTGATAGGTTCCCTGTGTCACAATGGGAGACAGAAAAGAGGATAGGAAAGACGAATCCATATATCCATCAAACGGCAGCAGAGAATTCATATATGCCCAATAGGGGACATCAGGACCGTCCAGGGACAGAATATCCGGTGCATTTCCACTGGTAAAGCTTTGCAACAGCGAGTCACGCAGAGGAGCCTTATCGTTGATGAGAAAAGTCGGTGTTACAAAAAAACCGGAAGATGTCAGATTAAACTGTTCGATCAGAGAGATCCAAAAATGTTTCTCATTATCTTCCATAGGACATAAATAAATAGATAGGTTTATTTTATCTTTGGAGCGGTCTGCTACAAAAGTACCTTTTCCTTGCTGCCGTATAATATATCCTTCAGATTCCAGACATTTCAGGGCTTGTGTAATAGTGCTTTTACTTACATTTAAAGTACGCATTAATTCATTATCGGAAGGGATGAGATCGCCGGGACGATAATATCCGCTTTCGATTTTCTGGACAAATTCATTTTTTATAAGCATGTATTTTGGTGTTCTGGTGTTCATAAAATCCCCCATATTTTGAAAAGTGATTGACAATATATTTTTGTTATGCTAATATCATAGCATAAGTTATTCGAACAAACAAGATTAAATAAAAAAACTCTCTGCAAAAGCAGAGAGTTAAAAAATAAAACAAGTTATTCGAACAACCGAACAACTAAAAGGAGGAGAAGATGAAAAAGACATTTTCAAAAGAGAAATTATTTGACAGAACACCGCGGGTCTTTAAGCGGGATGCAACGGAAGTTCGTTTTCTGTTGGGCGGAATCGGAACAGGTAATTTTTCTGTAAATTCAAGAGGAAAGTTCCTGGACTGGGAAATTTTTAACTGGCCTTCCAAGAATACGAAATTTCCCCTTTCCTTTTTTGCAATTCGTACGGAAAACAAAGAACTGGAAAAACCTATATCGAAAATTCTGGAATCGAGAATGGTTCCGCCATATACCAGCTCACACGGATATCTTCAGGCTGAATTAGTAAATCTGCCAAGAATGGAAGATTCGGAACTGATTTGTGAATATCCTTTTGCAAGGGTGAATTTCAAAGATTCCGAATTGCCCGTAAAAGTGTCAATGGAAGCATATACACCGTTTATTCCTTTAAATACAGATGATTCCAGTATTCCCTGCGCAATTATCCGATACACGGTGAAAAATATTGCAGACTGTCCGACCAAAGTAAGCCTGGTAGGTACGCTTCCCAATGCATCCGGGTTTGAGGGATATGATGTTATTGAAAACCTGAAGCTGGCTGACAGCGTGAAAAATGAATATCGGGAATTTGATGATGTGAAGGGCTTGTATTATTCACCCGAACATTTGAAAGAGGATCATTTACGGTATGGAAATATGGCGATTCTGACCAGTGGATCCAATGTAACCTATAAAACACAGTGGTTTGACGGCGAATGGGTGGATGGAATACAGGATTTCTGGGATGACTTTACCAGTGATGGACTTTTGGAAAAAGAGACCGTATCTGACAGTGTGGGATGTGAATTTGCACAATTTCATAATTTCAGTTTCCTGAAAAGAAGAGAAAAGATCGGATCCATCGGAGCCTGGGAAGAACTTCAGCCGGGAGAAGAAAGAACCTTCGAATTTACCATTACATGGTATTTCCCTAACAGGGTAAAGGCATGGATCGAATTTGATGAGGACTACGAGAAATTCCAGCGCGGTGAATACGGAACAGTAAGAAATTACTATGCAACAAAATTCACAGATGCATGGGATGTAGCAAAATATGTATACCATAATAAGGAACGACTGGAATCAGACAGCAGAAAATTTGCCGATGCGATGTTCCATAAGACTACATTACCTTATTATGTGATTGATGCTCTGACTGCAAACATTACGAATCTTCGAAGTAATTTATGTTTCCGGCTGGAAGACGGAACCTTTGCCGGATTTGAAGGAATACGTGACTACATAGGCTGCGGTTACGGTAGTGTGCCTCATGTATGGAATTATGCACAGACGGTTGCTTTTCTGTTCCCGGATCTTGAAAAAACTATGCGTAATGTAGAATTTTTGAGAGAAACAGATGAGACAGGATGCATGTCTACACGAATGTTTTCCGTATTTGATCAGGAACGGTATGCAATGGTTCCGGCCTGTGATGGAGAACTTGGAAGTGTTGTTCGTGTCTACCGGGATTTCAAGAATCTTGGGGATGTGGAATTTTTGAAGACCATTTGGCCCAAAGTAGTGCTGGCAATGGAATATGCCTTGAAACAATGGGATCTGGATGGAGATGATGTACTGGACGGTCAGCAGAATACAACCTATGATATTGAATTTTACGGACCGAATCCCATGACGGACAGTATTTTCCTGGCAGCATTGAAATGCTGTGAAGAGATGGCTGAGATCGTAGGAGACGAAGAACATCACCAGCTATACGCAGATGCTTACGAAAAAGGAGCTGCAAGAGCCGACCAACTGATGTTTGACGGGGAATATTATATTCAGGTACAGAAGGAGATTGATAAATATAAGTATCAATTCGGAAAAGGCTGCCTGTCAGATCAGCTTCTCGGACAGTTCCTGGCATATATGGCCGGAATCGGGGAAATTTTACCGAAAGAGCATGTAAAATCTGCTATGGAATCCGTATTCAAGTATAATTATAAAACGGATTTTTATCATACGGACAGTGTACACAGAGCATATGCGATCAATGAAGAGCATGGAATGGTAGTAGCTACCTGGCCGAAAGGCGGCAGACCTAAATTCCCGTTATCCTATGCCGGAGAGGTGTGGACAGGAGTAGAGTATGAAGTAGCCGTTAATCTGATTTATTCAGGTTGTGTAGAGGAAGGTCTGACGGTGGTAAAGTCAATTCGGGATCGTTATGACGGATACAAGAGGAATCCGTTCAGTGAGATCGAGTCCGGTCATCATTATTGCAGAGCAATGGCAAGCTGGGGAGTGCTGAATGCATTATTGGGACTGCAAAGTGATATGTATCGCGGAACCTTGTCATTCCATCCTGCAATAGAAGGCGAAATGTCCAGTTTCTTCATCTGTGGAAAAGCATGGGGTATTTACAGTCAGAAGGAAGAGAATGGGAAAATGTGCAAACATATTGACGTCCTGTATGGGACGTTAGATGATATTCATGTACAAGAATAAGGAGGGTACAATTATGATGAAAAAGTATTGGAGAAAAATGATGGCACTTACTTGTGCAGCCGCTATGCTGTTTACAATGGCAGGATGCGGAAATGCAGAAGGAACTACAGATGGTGCAGAGACTGCGCAGAGCTCTACGACTGCAGATGGGTCCGGAGAGATCACGATCCAGTTTGCAGAGCATGTTGCTGATATTCAGGCACAGGAGCCGCATCTGCAGAAGATTATTACTGCTTTTGAAGAAAGTCATCCGGGGATTAAAATTGATATTACGGGCAAAGAAGTGTCCGAGCATAATACGCAGATGACTTTACTGGCAGGAGAAAATAAGCTTCCGGATGTATTTTGGCTGGAGCAGGCAACCGCAAAGGAGTTTGCACAGAATGGGTATTTATATGATCTGACGGATGCATTGGATCAGTATGGCATCAATGACAGCCTTCTTCCCGGACTGGTGCATTCATGTACCGTTGACGGCAAAGATGTGGGAATGCCCAGTGAAGTTATGATGGTAGGATTTTATTATAACAAAGATCTCTTCCAGCAGGCAGGAATCGAAGAAGTGCCTGTTACCTATGAAGAGTTCCTGGATGTGGTAGATAAGCTGAATGCAGCCGGAATCACACCGCTGACCGTGGGGGCGCAGGATAATTACAGTATCTGGGCATTCGAGACAATGTTGGCAAGATATGGATTTTTTGAAAAGCTTGACGGTCTGAAGGATGGAAGCATTTCCTGGAATAACGAAGACTTTATTCACTATTTTGAAAAAGTAGAAGAAATGCGTGAAAAAGGAACTTTTACAAAGGACATTTCCAATATTGGATATTTTGAAGCAAAAGAGCAGTTCCTGGGTGGAAATGCAGCAATGTTCAATTCCGGAGCATGGGATATCGGTGATTTTGAGGGAAGTGATATGGCTTCTAAAATCGGATTTTTCTGGGGACCTACCTTTTCCGACAGCCAGTATGAGCAGCAGATCGGAATCAAGGCATCCGGCGGTGTTTATGTAGTATCTTCAAAGGCAGCAGAAGATCCTGCGTTGTTAGATGCAATTATGCAGTTCTGGCAGTTCTATTACGGCGAAGAGGGAACCAGGATCATTGCCGAGGATACTGCGGCATTACCGTGCTCTACATATAATGGACAGATTGATGAGAGCCAACATCCTGTACTTTCCACGATGATCACGGCATTAAATGATGACTGGAAAGCAGTAACTGAACCGTTTAATTCACTTTCGTCCAATGTGGCGTATGGATATTTTGATGCTACCTTCGGTGTTATGACCGGAGTTTACACACCGGAACAAGCAGCTGATTATGTAGAAAATTTACAAAGTGCCGAAAGATAAAACTATAAGAGCGGTATGAAATTAAGTAATACCGCTCTTTTCTATAGAATGGAAAGGGAGAAAGCTATGTATTGGTTGAGTACAAAGAAAGCAAAAATCATTATGCTGCTTCCGACTCTTATGATTTATGCAGTATTTATTATTGTTCCTGTGTTTATCGCATGTTACTATAGCTTTACGGATTACAGTGGTCTTGGAAAAGCATCCTTTGTGGGAATAAAAAACTATGTTGCTATGTTCCATGATAAGCTATTTCTGATCGCATTGAAAAATACATTTTTAGTATTGTTATTCAGTGTGATATTCCTGATCGTTGGATCTTTTATGGCAGCATTATTGATGAACAAGAATTTTCACGGAAACGCATTTTTTAAAATGGTGATTTTTGCTCCCTATGTAATAGCGCCTATTATCATAGGAATTATCTGGGGATATATCCTGAATCCTAATTATGGGCTGGTAAATAGTGTATTGCGTAAAATAGGACTGGATATGCTTGCTATTGAATGGATCGGTGGAACGAAATGGTCTCCATTGTCATTGGCGATCGTATTCACATGGCAGGTACTGGGTTTCCATGGAACTATTTTTTTATCCGGAATCAAAGCAATACCGGGAGATATTTACGAAGCCTGTGATATTGATGGAGCCAATTTGTTACAACGCTTGTTTTATGTGACAATTCCTATGCTGAAAGAGACCTTTATTATTAATATTGTTCTGGTGGTAACAGGCGTATTTAAAATATATGAACTGGTATATCAGATGACAGGCGGAGGACCTGCTCATCAGTCGGAGCTGCTTACCTCATATATGTATTTTACAGTATTTACATCCAGAAGGTATGGATATGGAATGGCAATTGCGGTTGCAATTCTGTTACTTTCAATTCTGGGCTCGTTTTCCTATATTAAGATCACAACGAGGAAGCAAAGGAGTTAAACATGAGAAACAAGAGAATATCGATAAAAAAAGTCATTTTTTACATATGTCTGCTGGGATTGATTATTCTTTTGGTCATGCCCATACTGTGGGCTATGTTGCTTTCATTAAAGACAAATAATGAGATTGTCAACAGTCCGCTTTCTTTGCCGCAGACAATAAGCTTTGAAAATTATCAGCGTGCGATCGATACTATTGATTTTTCCAAAATGTATTTTAACACGATTTTACTGGTAGTAATATCTACTTTTTTCAGCATTTTATTTACTTTTATGAGTTCGTTCGCAATTGCCAGAATGGTTTTTCGAAACCATAAGGCATCGGAAACATTGTATCTTTTCCTGCTGATCGGGATTGGCATCCCTATTTATGTACTATTGTTTCCGGTATACCGGATTGATTCATTGATGGGAATTCTTGGAACACGGTTGGGACTGATCCTGCCGTATGTTGCAGTGAACATCTCGTTCAACACCTTGCTGTTTACCGGATTTTTGAGAGATATCCCCGGAGAATTGGAAGAAGCAGCAATTATTGACGGCTGCAATCTATTTAAGCTGTGTACCAAAGTGGTGATTCCGGTTATGAAACCCACGTTCGTGACGATCATTATTTTTAATGCAGTTTATATTTACAATGAGTTCCCGTTTGCATCAACCTTTATTCAGGATAATGCCTTAAACACTGTGTCGTTAATGACATCTATGTTTAAAGGACAATATTCCATGGATTACAGTGGGATCATTGCAGCGAGTCTGATGATCATGCTTCCTGAATTGGTATTTTATGTCATTTTGCAGAAGTATATTATAAGTGGTATGACTGCAGGAGCAGTGAAAGGATAAGAAAATGAGAGAAATCGTAAGGCCATCCCTACATTTTACACCACGGAAAGGCTGGATCAATGATCCTAATGGATTGGTGTTTTTTAAAGGACAATATCATTTATTTTATCAGTATAATCCGTACCATGATAACTGGGACAGTATGCACTGGGGGCATGCGGTAAGCCGGGACCTGATACACTGGGAAGAATTGGAACCGGCACTGGTCCCCGATATGCCCTATGATAACGATAAAAACGGCGGATGCTTTTCCGGATCGGTTGTTGTACATGATGATCAGTTATTTTTATTCTATACAGGAAGAACGGAAGATGAAACCGGTATTTTTGAGACGCAAAATCTGGCAGTGTCGAAGGATGGGATACATTTCGTAAAGGCAGAAGAAAACCCGCTGATAAAAGAAGTCCCGGAAAAGGGAGGAAGAGATTTTCGAGATCCCAAGGTGTTTTTTGCACAAGGGAAATGGAGAATGATCTGTGGAGGATCCACCGGAAGAATTGAACATCCGGACAGCTGCGGAAGAATTTATCTGTTCTCTTCTACCGATCTGTACCATTGGACGTATAGCGGAATTTTGTACGAAGCAGAGCCCGGTGAGGGCAGAATGTTTGAATGTCCGGATGCCTTCTGCCTTGATGATGTCTGGTTTTTGACAACTTCGCCGATGTATGAAAAAGACAGTGTAACGACGCTATATCTGTCCGGACAGATGGATTTTGACAAATGTGAATTCCATAAAGAGATAAGCGGAACTTTGGATCTTGGAACTCATTATTATGCGGCACAGACATATCCGGTATTGCATGGGGAAATACGGTCTGTTGCCTGGCTGGGCGGCTGGCTGTGGATGCCCTGGATCCGGGATTTCGGTCCGGAGGAGGGGTATCGTGGAATACTGGATGTATCACGAGTGTGGTATTTAGATGATAACAGGCGTTTGTGCGCAAAAGTGGCTGATAAAGTGAAAGATGAGATGAAGCTCTTCCGCAGAACATTGGAAAAACATTGGACCGGTGAAAACATACCGCCGCAAAGTCAGCCGGTAATGGTAGAATTGAAGGGAAAGCTGCCGGAAGATGGAGAGTTATTGTGTATTGATCTATATGATACAGATAGACATACCGTGACGATATGCTTTGATTCTTCAAAGAAAGAAATGACCGTGAATTATAACCGGGCAGACAGAGCTTCCAGATATGGTATACGGACTGTGCCCTGTGAAATGATGGAAAAAGAAACAGATATTGATATCCTCATAGACGGAAATACATTTACATTATTGTGGGAGCATGGTTTATATCGCTATACAGGAAAATTATACCCACAAGGAAATATAGGCGTAGATATAAAATATAGGACAAAACGGCATTATGATATTACCTCTCTGGGAGAGATATTGATTGATTTTACCGAGAAAAAAGAGAGTGAAAGACAAACATTGTCTTATACACAAAATCCGGGAGGTGCACCTGCTAATGTTGTGGTTGCGGCACAACGGCTGGGTGCCCAAACAGCATTTATCGGAAAAATAGGAGAAGACTTCTTGGGTGATTTCTTAAAGGAAACCTTGGATAAATGCGGTGTTTCAACCGAAGGATTAATAAGTGATGCAGACTATTTTACAACACTTGCTTTTGTTAAACTGGCAGATAACGGAGAACGAAATTTTGCGTTTGCCAGAAAACCCGGAGCAGATATCGGTCTGAAGGCTGAGGAAATACGGAAAGATATCATCTGCCAAAGCCGTATTCTTCATGTAGGCTCTTTGTCGTTAACAGATGAACTATCCAGAAATGCAGAGTTTATTGCATTAAAAGCTGCGAAAAATAATGGAACGATTATTTCTTATGATCCGAATTACAGAGCCAGTTTATGGGATTCACAGGAAGAAGCCTGTAAATGGATGAGAAGTATTTTAGAATATGCAGATATCGTTAAAGTATCAGAAGAAGAGATTGAGCTATTAACAGGTTATACGGATGTTCGGAAAGCAGCAGAGAGCATAACAGAGTATGGCGCAAAAATAGTACTCATTACTTTAGGCGAAAAAGGATCGTTTGTATATCTGCAGGATCAGCAGGAAGCATATGTTTCAGGTTATTCCAGCAAAGTTGTGGATACCACCGGTGCCGGAGATTCTTTTATGGGAGGCTTTTTATATAAGATTTGTGAATCCGGTAAGCGTATAGAAGAATATTCTTTACAGGAAATGATAGAATGTGTCCGCTTTGGAAATGCGGTGGCTTCCCTATGTGTTGAGAGAGAAGGAGCAATACCTGCGATGCCTGTAATGGAAGAAGTAATTAAGAGGATCAATAGCTAACATAATCCGATCGATGGACAGTAAGAAGGAGCAACTCTGCAGTACCGGGAGCTGCTCCTTTTTGATATAATTTATTGTCCGGAATATGCTTGCTTTTCACATAAATCATTGTCATAATAGGTGTGTTATAAATAGATTGGAGAGATATAGAAATGTTACTGGATGTTTTAGGATTATTGTCAGCCTGTTCGTATGCTTTGGACTGTGTGGAGGCAGAGCTGGTACATGTGTCTGACAAACATGCGAAGCGTGTGGCATACACGAGTGTCTGCATGGCAGAGCAGCTGGGGGTCAGCGGTGAGAGCCTGCAGGATCTGGCAGCATGTGCCCTGCTTCATGATAATGCACTGACACAGTATATTCAGGAAGAATTACATAAGGATGTTGCAAATGTTCCGCAAGCTTCTCAGGTAGGAATTCACTGTACCCTGGGTGAAAAAAATATACAGAGACTTCCCTTCCATACGGATGTGAAGAATGTAATTCTGTATCACCATGAAAATGCCAATGGGAGTGGACCGTTTGGAAAAACATGGGAAGAGGTTCCGCTTTTTTCCCGCATCATTCATTTAAGCGATCTGTTGGACCGGGCATACGGTGCAAAGGGATTTACGGAGGATACTTTTAATAAAGCTTGTGGATATCTTCACAAAAATGAAGGAACCGTTGTGGACAAGGAATGTGTGGATGCTTTCTTACAGGCGTTTCCCCTGCCGCATTTTCTGACACTGGGAGAGGATAGCTTTGAGAAAAAGCTGTGGGAGAAAATCCCCCGCATCAAACAGGAGCTAAGCTTTGCGCAGATCGAGGAGCTGGCAAGCTTTTTTGCACAGATCGTCGATTACAAATCTCCATTCACCAGCACCCATTCCATCGGTGTAGCAGAGGATGCGGAACGGTTGAGCCGCTATATGGGATTTGATGAAGAAACCGTGGAGAAAATGTACCTTGCGGGCGCTTTGCACGATATCGGAAAAGTAGCGGTAGAAAATGAGATACTGGAGAAACCGGGAAGACTCACGGAAGATGAATTTGCCGTGATGAAGCATCACGCGGCATATACCTATTATATTCTGTCTGACATTGATGATTTTGACGAGATCCGTGACTGGGCGGCATTTCACCACGAACGGCTGGACGGAACCGGTTATCCATTTGGCAAGACTGCCGCAGAGCTGAACACACAGGAGCGCATGATGGCATGCATAGATATCTATCAGGCACTGACCGAAAGCCGTCCCTACAAGAAGGGTATGCCCCATGAAAAAGCCTGCGAGATCCTGTGGGATATGGCGAAGAAGGGCTGGCTGGATGAAGCGATTGTGAAGCAGGTCGAGGATTGCTTCCGGGGATAAAAGATGTGAGGGCGATTATTGCAGGATTAATATGATGCAGATATAGGGAAGGTATAAAGATATGGATAGCTTTATAGAAGCTTTATATGGACGATCGGAAGAAACTATTCCGGAGGAATATGATTGGTTTGCACCATTGCTGGGTGATTGGGAATTTGATTATAAAGATAAATTTATAGATGGTGATCGTAGTAGGCCGCAGCGCCAGTTAAAAGGAGAGTGGATCTTCAGACGGGTATTGAACGGGATAGGTATTGAAGATATGTTCATATGTCCTTCCAGAGCGACGAGGGAGACTTCTCCACAGCCGGATGGTGAGTATGGTGTCGGACTTAGAATATATAATTCAAAGACCCATTGCTATGATATGGTATATGCATGCAAGAGTAAATTTACAAATTTGTGTTTTACCATGGAAAATGGAATATTGACGGGAACTGTTCTGGAAAATCCCAATCGAAAATGGCGATTTGTGGAAAGAAATGAAAATACATTTCATTGGCAGAATATTATCATCCAGGAGAATGGTGACATTACTGTAAATTGTGAGGTTTTCGGGAAAAGAAAAAGCGAGGAAGCGTAAAACATGAACGTTATAGACATTATGAAGCGCCCTGCGGCCTATGCCAGTGGCTATGAAAATATCCCGGGAGAGGAACAGAACCGGGCAAAACAGCTTTGCTGGGAATATAACCGGACAGCTCCGAAGGAACAGCAGAAGCGGCGGGAAATCTTACAGGAGCTTTTGGGAACCTGTCATCCGATGACAGGCATTGAACCAGATTTTCACTGCGATTACGGATTTAATATTCATACCCACGGACTTACAGTCATCAATTATAACTGTGTCATTCTGGATACCTCACCCGTCAATATCGGTGCGGGTGCATTTATCGCGCCCGGCGTCTGTCTGGCCTGCTCCGGACATGCGGTTGACCCGGGACAGCGCAGTCAGGGAATCGGTACTTCTGCACCCATCACGCTGGAAGAAAATGTATGGATCGGAACAAATGCCACGGTCTGCGGTGGTGTAACCATCGGCGCGGGTTCTGTGATCGGCGCCGGAAGTGTGGTTACCCATGATATTCCGGCGGGAGTGATTGCAGCAGGCGTTCCCTGCCGGGTGATCCGTCCCATTACGGAGAAAGATAAGATCCGGCCGAAGGACATTCTTTTCTAAAAAAGATGACGATAGCCCCACTCTTGTGTTACTATGGTGGAAAATAATACAAAGGAGTGGGGAGAATATGTTTACAAAAAGGAGTTGGGAATCCTTTTATTCCGGTCTTATTATGGTGGGACTGGTATTTATGGTGTTCCCGGTTATTTATTTCTGCGGTGCGACAAAGGAGAAGCAGATCCTGCCGCCGCTTATCATGTTTCTGCTGGGTCTGGTGATCTTTGTGATTAGTGTTCACTTTTCTGTCAAATACCACAAGGAGAAAACGAAATACACCAAGTATAAGATCGACAAGTCTCTGACCTACACATTCACCTTAACTTACGGGGATAAGGTGGAGACCGTCACGGATTTTTCCCAGATCGAATATGCCATCAAGTGGCTGGCGAAATACCGGACGGGCCATGTGGAGATCGCAGTCACGCCTACTATGGGAAGCCTGAAAAAGTTCTACATCTGCTACACCGACAAAGATCCGTACATTCACATGCTGATCGAGCAGGAGAGAGAAGACGGCGTGGGATATTGGGAAGAACGGGGAGATTCTTACAAGATTCCCATTATGACACTCGAGCGGCTCTATGTGAAACATAAGATGATTTCGTTTGATTACCTGAACCGCAGGGAGACTGGTGTGGATGCAAGGGAGGGACTGATCTTATGATGCAGCGCTGGCGGGAAAAACTGAAATATATAGAAGCCGGAATGATCATCAGTGCGTTGATCCTTTTTGTGGCAACGTTGATATTCGGAGACAACCTTACGCTGGAAGTGATCGCGTTTATAGTAGGAACCGTGTTGTTTTCCCGTGTGATCGAGCGTATGGATAAAAAAGAAATCGAGAAAATGAAACGCCAGGAAGAGGAAGAACTGAAAGATATTGTCTGAGAATAAATCCTGTTTCCCAAAGGAAGAATGGTTGACACGGAGGTTAGCGAATACTAACCTTAGGAAGAGATTTTGAAAACTTTGGGAGTGACAATATATGGATCTGGCATTCTGGCTGGCGATTGCAGCAGCGATCCTGTGCGTTGCTGTCGCCATTTACGGTGAAAGTAAAAAGGATAAAAAATAGGGAAAAGAATGACACTTCAGCAATTAAAGTATGTAATAACGGTAGCAGAGACCGGCACCATCACGGAAGCAGCCAACAGGCTGTATGTTTCACAGCCTAGTTTAACCAACGCGATCCACGAGTTGGAAAAGGAAATGAATATTGTTATTTTCAACCGGACCAACAAGGGGATCACGCTTTCCAAAGAGGGAGATGACTTTTTGGGATATGCGAGACAGGTGCTGGAGCAGGCGGCGATCCTTGAGGATAAATACAAGGGAAATCCCGGGGGCAAAAAACAGTTCTGCGTATCCACCCAGCATTATTCCTTTGCCGTCAACGCATTCGTGGACCTGATCAAACAGTACGGGCAGGAAGAATACGATTTCAGCCTGCGGGAGACACAGACCTATGAGATCATAGAAGATGTGGCGCGTCTGCGCAGCGAGATCGGAATCCTGTTTTTGAATGATTTCAATGAAGCGGTACTCAGCAAGCTGTTGAAATCCCATGATCTGGAATTCCACCAGTTGTTTGTTGCCAGTCCCCATGTATTTATCAGCAGAAAACATCCGCTGGCGGGTAACAGCATAATTACGAACGAAGAACTGGAAGAATACCCGTACCTGTCTTTTGAACAGGGAGAGCACAATTCCTTTTATTTTTCAGAGGAAATCTTCTCTGATTTTGAACGCAGGAAAAATATCCGTGTGCGGGACAGAGCGACACTGTTCAATCTGCTGATCGGCCTGAACGGTTACACCGTGTGCAGCGGCGTGATCGATAAAAAATTAAACGGAAAAGATATTATCGCCGTGCCACTGGCAGATGAGAGTGACATGCGGATCGGTTATATCACACACAGAAAAGGAATGCTCAGCAGACTGGGTACTACCTACCTGGAAGCACTGCAGAAGTATTTAGGATGAATGGGTTGCCCATAGCTTTAAACTATGGACAACCCTTATTTTTACGTATTTTGCGGATTTCATCATTTCTCTTATAATGAGGACAATTCAAAAAACGACAAAGAAATGGAGAGAATGACAATGAGCAATTTACAGACACCTTTTCGCTATGATTTCGTAGGAAGTTTTTTAAGACCGGAGAAGTTGAAGAAAGCAAGAAGACAGTTCAATGAAGGAAAGATCGATGCTGCGGCACTGAAGAAAGTGGAAGATGAAGCCATCACAGAGCTTGTGAGCAAGATCAAAGAGCTGGGCTATCATGTGATCACAGACGGTGAATTCCGCAGAGCCACCTGGCATCTGGATTTCATGTGGGGATTCGACGGCATCGGCCATACCCCTACCAAGACGGGACTTCCGTTCCACGGCGAGGCGGCCATGGTGGATGATACCTATATTGTAGGCAAGATCGGACTGACCGGGGAGCATCCTTTTGTAGATCATTTCCGGTTTGTAAAAGCATTAGAGGATGAAAATACCGTAGCAAAGCAGACCATACCTTCTCCCGCCCAGTTTCTGGCACAGTTTACCATGCCCTTTAACCGAGGCTGCACAGAGAAGCATTATCCGAATGAGCAGGAACTGGTAAATGACATCGTGGCGGCCTACGGAAAAGTGATCGATGATCTCTATGCGGCAGGATGCCGGAACTTACAGCTGGATGACTGCACCTGGGGCATGTTCGCAGACAAGATCGGTCATACCCTGTACGGAACCACCAGAGAGGGAATTGTGGAGTTCCAGAAAGCCCACAAGGATATTAACGATAAGGTGATCGCCAATGCACCGAAGGATATGATCATCAACACCCATGTATGCCGCGGTAATTTCCATTCCACCTACGCAAGCGAGGGTGCCTATGATTCCGTAGCGGATATCCTGTTCGGCGAAGAGAATGTGAATGCCTATTTCCTGGAGTTTGATGATGAGAGATCCGGCGGTTTCGCACCTTTGGCCAAGGTATCCGGGGAGAAAAAGGTCGTTCTGGGACTGATCACTACCAAGTCTCCCGTACTGGAGGACAAACAGCTTGTCATTGACAGAATCCATGATGCGGCAAAATACATTCCACTGGAAAGATTATACTTAAGCCCCCAGTGCGGATTTGCTTCCTGCGAGATCGGCAACAAGCTGACCGAAGAAGAGCAGTGGGCGAAACTCCGGCTGGTGAAAGAAGTGGCGGAGGAAGTCTGGGGAAAATAAAGAAAAACAGACAGGGGCATGTAATATGTCCCTGTTTGCTTGAAGTAAAAATCAGTGTAAACACATTGTTTGGAGCGGTAGTATGTATTTGGTTTATTCTGAACGAAGCACTTTTTATATTGGAAAATATTAATAGAATGGGTGTTAAAATTCCTGCATTTTTGCACAAAGTGATTTTGATTTGCAGAAAAAAGTAGATGATAATATTTTAAAGTAAGCACTATTAAGAATAGTCTTATATTGGTGTAAAATGGGGATGATTACTAACTTAAAATGGGTATAAACAGAGTTGATTAAGGAAGTATACCCATGAATGAAACGTATGATGATTTTTTGTATAGATTAAGAGAACAAAGAAAGCAATTAGGATTATCGCAAGAGCAAATGGCACAAAGAGTTCATAAAACACAAAGTAACTATAGCAAAGTAGAACTTGGATTGCAGAGATTAAGTTACGAAGAACTAAAATATTTGTCAGAGTCAGGTATAGATATTTATTATATATTTACTGGTTTTCGCGGAAGCGGAAAGTATACAGATTTTTTAGAGGAAAAAACGTATTCGGAAATATGTAGTTATTTAGGAATTATTTATTCTGTTTTATCCTTAAATGATAATAATAGAGAAAAAATTTCTAAAGCATCAGATGAAATGATGTATATTCCATTAATTATACCAAAGAAAAAAGTATAAATGCTTTTCTGACATTACATCGGTTATCTGGATATCAACAAAAGGTTATGGCAGATAAAATAGGGGTAGATGTCAAAAAATTAAGGGAGTTGGAAAAAGATCGTTGCCTTCCAGACAGTGAAATATTGTGGAAAACATACCACGAATTTGGAATTTCGCCTATGTATATATTAAAAGATAAAGAGGGAACAATTCGTGAAGTAGACGCTCTTCTAGAAATATCAGAAGGGGAATGTACGGAAAAGTTACTAACAATTGTGAGTTCTTTAGCAGAGGGCAATAAAGAATGAAAAAAATACTTATTGTAGAGGACAGCGTGCAGATTCTAGCGCAGCTTAGCTACATTGCTCGAGAAATAAATAGCTCTAATAAGATATATGCATTCGAGAAATTAGAGGAAGCATATCGGTGTACGTTGGAAAATGACATTGATTTGTTTGTTGTAGATATTATTTTAGAAAAAGAAAAGCCCGGAGACATATCTGGGCTTCAGTATGTTGAAAATATTAGGAAAATAGACCGGTATAAATTTATTCCGGTTATTTTTGTGACATCGTTAGAGGATGCTAAATTACATACATATACAACAAAATCATATGATGAGTTGGTATTTGCACAAAGGGAGTATTATGGAAAAATTAAAGAAGAAAACAAATATGTGAAGCTTTTATATTTGGGAGATAGTATTGTGGCGGGATATTTATATGAAAAGTTTTGTGATGTGGAAAGAAAAAATGGGCATGTAGAATATGATATTAGAGGGCAATTTTCTATTAGTGAAGTTCCAGACTATCATTTGATGGAAATATTGGGAATATTAATTGATAATTCTGTGGAGGCCCAGGATGAAAGACCACAGCTAAAATTTTTCTTTGAAGAAAGAGATAATACACTTATATTTAAAAGCTTGAATCCTTATCCGTACATAAAATATGAAGAGATGAATACATGGTTTGATTTGGAACACAGCAGTAAAGGTGCAAAACACGGATTGGGGTTATACTATGTGAAACAAATATGCCAGAAATATAGAGCCAATATCATCTGCAGAAATGTTGAGTGCCAAGGTAAAAATTGGATAGAGATGAACTTAGAAATTGAGAAAGCGAATAGGTAACAGCGACCTATTCGCTTTCTGTTTTACAGAGAAGTCTCATCAATAGAGGGATACGGGTATTCTCCAAATAGAACAATGCTGGGAAGGGAAGTATCCCAAATCCATGAGAGTGCAGCAATTGAGCATAACAAGTTATATATCATTTATACGACCTCCTTTCGCAAGTATTTTCGCCGCAAGTAGTTGAAGCGAATGTAATATAATCATCCAGCTACCGGCTACCATATACCGGTTTTGAGGGATTATATATAAAATCAATGAAAACAGAAAGATAATAGAACAAGTTACATTTCGACAGAAATATAACTGCTTCTTTGGAAAATTAATACGATATTTAGAAAGAACGGGCCCAATAAGGTAACATATGCAGAAACTTATGGATAAAAGAAAAATCTGCATGTAAAGAGGTAATGTAATATTAGGAAAAATAAAAACAAGACTGCTCATATATAATACAGAAGCAAGTAGGCAACTCCAATAAGAATAGAAATGGAAACCTCCGGAAAAACTTCTTAAAAGGCACATAACGATTAACTGAAATAGAAATAATAATATTTCATTTTGAAACAATATTCCCATTATAAGCATTTTACTTAATTCAGATCCCACACTTTTAAATACGAACACAATTTGTTCTACTTGATAATTACTCATATTATATTTCTGTTTTATGTTTGTTTTGAAATTTTTCACTCTTGGTCTCCTGTCATACATGTAATCAGAATACTGATTTAGATGGACATTTACGAATATTTGGCCTGAATAAGATATATTTTACTTAAACATAGTAAAACTTGATTTTTGAGGTGAAAAATGGGATTTAGATGAAGAAAATCCCCAATTGAGTTAAAAGAAGTGTATTGCCTAGTGGGATATGTATAATAAATATCTATTACAAAAGAAAAAATATGATGGGAGCCAAGACAAATGGAAAGGGAAAAAATAGGATACAGGATAAGAGAATTACGAGAAATGCATAACTATACCCGGGAGGAAATGGCCGAAATGGTAGAAATATCTCCAAAGTTTCTGTATGAAATAGAATCTGGAAAAAAGGGATTTTCTTCAGAAATATTATGTAAAATTGCAAGGAAATTTACTGTAAGTTGTGATTATATTATGTATGGTGAAGAACAAAGTTTAAAAATTAGTGAAAAAATGTATTGCATATTGAAACAAGTGGAAACTAAACAGATAATCAAAATACAGTCTATTTTAAAATTATTGATTGAAATATGTGATGCAATATAATATGAAAAATAAATGAGACATTTTATGCATTTGAAATTTGGCAGTATTTTATTATGCGAATAATGTATCGACGGAGATGCTATGCGTTTTTACAAGTGCTAATTTTCTAAAGTGTGGGAGGATATTTTAGGTGTTCTTATTATACAAGAAACATACATGACTAGTCTGCTACATGCATCACTGTCATAGCAATGCTAGTATATATAGAGGATGCAGGAAAAAAAGCAAGCAAAGATGTTTGAAAAAGCTGGCAATTAGCGAGTAACTGGGAAGAATTTGACAAAACTAAGTGGGGAAGTAGATTATGAAAAAACGATTTGAGTAAGTACATAGCAGGGGATGGCTTATTCATTCTTGAATTATATGTAATATTAGTAGGAACTATAGATCCTTTTAAATAAAGAATGAAAACAATATAATTTATATGTAACTAATGTTTATAAAGAAGTAAAAAAGGAGGAAGTACATGAAACGAATTATTTTATTAGTGGTAACAGCTATAATGATATTGAATTGTAGCATGTCTGTGTGTGCAGAAGAGAACATCACAGAAGAAAGTGTAGTACAAAATTATGAAATGAAGACTAGAGCTGTTGCAACGGACATAAAAACTATTACGTTAGAACAAGTGGGACGGCCGACAATTCCAGAAACACCATTTAAAGAAGATTTAGTAAAGGATGCAGAGGTGATTTACCGGATAAGATATAAAGTTACTGCTAAGACTGTTAACAATCAGGTAGTAACGAATAGAGTTATTGAAAGTATTACTTATACAGGGCCGGTGAAAGGGTCAAAAATTACCAATATAAATAGTCAGGGAATCGGATATATCGACATTGACGTAAGAGGGGCGCATAATATTACTCTATATTGTCGCTTGAAATCATCAGGTGTTAAATCAAATACAGTAAGTTTAAGTGTGCCAATACAAGCAAAATATGATAAAGCTTTTTATTGTACTGGATATTATACATCGCTGGAAAGCGATTGGAGTGGGGAGAAAGTTGCAGTGGACAGCTTGGGCAATGATGCTTATAAAAAAGCTTTTTTAGAAGATACAAAGATGAATGGATCGGGCAAGGCTGAGAATGGCAAATATCTTCATTATGATAGTACAAAGAAGACGTTTAGTTATGTTAATCCAGTTACAGTTACTGGAACAACTCCAACAGCGGGGAGAACAATTGCTGTTGATTCCTATTATGTTCCGAGAAAACCAATAAATGGAGTATGGAAGAGAGCAACGGTATCAATTGCGAATATTGGTACAAGGACTGCTGAAGATGGAGGTGGAGCCATAAATGGATATCATATAGATGTATATTTAGGACTAGGAAATGCATCAAAGCTAGGTTGGACAAGCACAAATAGTGTTGTTACATTATTGTCAATAAAATAGGAAGCAATATAAATTGATTGCGGCATCTATCATGATGCCGTAATTAATTTATATTTAAAAAGTAGACATAATTTTAATTAATGTTTAAAATTAATATATATTTAAGGGTTAAGGATAACACATAATGAAGGAAAAATTTCGAATGAGAATTTTTAAAGCAATGGTATTGCTAATATGTACAGTAGCCCCATTGCTGTTAGTGGGATGTGGTGGAAATAACAAAGAGGATGAAGCTACAATAAAAGATTGGAAGAAAGAAACTAATATCATTTATGATTTAAATGCAGGAGAACTTAATCGGATTAAAGCAAATGATGGTAATGTGGTATTTTCTATTGTTGATAATAATACGGAATATTTTTATTACACATCCTGTGAATTAGAGTACCAACCATTTGAATTGCTTCAGGTAGATATGACCAATGTGGATATATTGGATTATTGTGTTGATACTAATGGGGAAATATTTTACTTGGAATTGGAAGCACAGGAGGGCCAAGAAAAAATATTTTTAAAAAAAATTGGACTGGATGGGAATACCCAGATATTGGATTGTCTAAACGATTTTCATAGAGGTGAAAAAGATGATTGCTACCAATGGAGAGTGATTTTGAAGCCGGATGGACATCTATTGGTATATTCCTTTTACGGAGCAATTTTATTTGATTCTATAGGAAACAGGGAGTGCGAGGAGAACTGGGAGAAAAAAGAAACGTTTGAGTTGACATATGTGGACAGTGATACTGTATTTGTAAAGGGGAATGATAATTATGAACTTTCTTTTTATACAATTAATTTGAAAACAAAAGAGAAAGTAAAGTGTGTTAATATGCCAGAGCTAATGAACAATTTTATTCTCAAATGCGAAGATGATGGTATCTGCGTTTGTACGACATCCGGTTTATATTGTTATAACATTAATAAACAGAGTGGAAAGTACATGATTCAGTGGTCAGACTATGGAGTAATTGGGGATAATATTTGCTATCTTTATAAAGAAAACGATAGAATTCATTGTGTTTTATATGAAGAGAATGTATTGTCGGATATTGCATTTGAAGAGGATGCGTCTGAAAAAATTCAAACGGAGATTGTGTTGGGCTGCATAGAAGAAACAACACAATTACATGAAGCAGTAGCTAATTTTAATAATAGAAATGATGAAATAACAATTGTAATACATAATTATTATAAAGAAGACAAAACGGAGGCGATTAATCGCCTATATAATGATGTCCTGATAGGAAAGGGACCGGATATTATCAATTTTTCAGCAGAGGATATTGACGAAAGAGAACTTGGAAGAAAGGGACTGTTAGAAAATCTTATTCCATATTTGGAGAAAAGTGATGTGATTGGAAAAGCTGATATAGTTGATTCGGCATATCAGGCGTTATTGACGAATGATGACTTATATATGTTACCAACGAACTTTGTATTATATACAATTATAACGAAAGATAAATGGTGTAGTAATAAAGAAACGTTTACATTGGACGAAGCATTGAAAGCTGCTCAAAACTGTGAAGAAAAAGGATTGATTTCACAAGATGATTTTCTATGGGGAGGGGCAACAAGTGGAGGATATTCGTGCGAAGCGGACGATAAAAGATTGGAACAATATATAGAGATTGCAAAAAAATTACCGCAACAGGAGAGCTATCAACCTGATGGACTATTGAGGAGGGAAGGAGAAATTCCTTTTGAACTTTTGAGCATAGCAAACGTACAACAATATTTGTACGAAAAATCTGTATGGGGCGAGGATGCGGTGTTTACAGGATTTCCAGAAGCAGATGGAAATGGAATGATATTTCATCTTATTAACTGTTTGGGTATTAGCAGCCAAAGCGCTCATAAAGAAGAGGCGTGGAAATTTTTAGAAAGTTATTTTACTGAGGAGGGTCAAAAAACAATTGCACCAAATTGGAATTTTTCAATATTACAAGAAACGTTAGAACAACAACTTGTTGACGCCTGTAAACAAGAATATTATCAGACACCAGATGGGAAAACAGAGAAAATTCCTATTTTGACATATGAAATTGATGGCAAAAGTGAAAATGTTTATGCAGCACAAGATGAAGACATAAAAGAATTTAAGGAAATAATAGATAATGTCAAAATTGTGCAACGAAAAGATTCGCCAATAATAGGAATTGTGCAGGCGGAAGCACTATATTACTTTGATGGGCAAAAAAGTATGAAAGAAACAATAGATACTATGAAGAATAGAATAGAAATATATGAAAAAGAAAATAGTTATTAACTTGTCTTTATCAAACAAAACCTCAGAATAAAATGTTCTGAGGTTTTGTTGTTTCGCATGCTAAGAGATAGCTTTCTAAAATCGAAGAAATACTATAATCGCAATAGGAAAAGGCAAAACAACAGCGTATAGAAAATCGGTTGTATCACAAAAAACGGTAAGCTATAATATAAATAGGTATGGTAGAGATAAGGTAGTATGTACAATATTAATGTAAGAAAAGAATAGAAGAAATAGAGACAACACTTACTACAGGAAACGGATATAAATATAGAAAGTGGAGACGAATAAATGCAAAAAACAGCTTATTACCATCTTCCCGGTCTGTTTGAATTCTATGAACTATACCGGATATTTCTGCCATTATTCCGGGAACACCGGGAATATTTTTACGACTGGTGCGACATTGGTTCCATCTACGGAGCACCGCCGGACTGTATCTGGGGTGGCGGCCGCATCTCACTGGAGGATCACGATGCAGGAGAAGTGCTGACGTTGCTACAGGAATATGGCATTTCAGCCCGTCTGACCTTCAGTAATTCCCTTCTTTGCGAGGAACATCTTTCGGACAGAAAATGCAATGAACTCTGTGTTCTGTTCGCGGAAAATGCAACTCCGGAGAACGGCGTGATCGTCCACTCGGAGCTGCTGTTACAGTATTTGAAAAGTCATTATCCGGAGCTTTATCCGGTATCCTCCACTACGAAAGTCCTGACGGATTTGGAAGCGTTAAAAAAGGAGATCGACAGAGACGATTTTCGCTATGTTGTACCGGATTTCCGCCTGAACAAGGCTTATGAGAAATTAAATACGCTGACAGAATCACAGAAAGACAAAGTGGAGTTTTTGTGCAATGAGTGCTGCTATTTTGGCTGCAAGGACAGGAAGGAATGCTACGAAGCCGTCAGTCGCAGGAATCTGGGAGAGGAGTCGGATTTTAGCTGTACTTCGCCGGGGGCGGAGGAGGGCTATCGTTTCTCCAAAGCCATGAAAAATCCCGGATTTATCAGCGTGGAAGACATTCAGAAGATCTATCAGCCTATGGGATTTTCCAATTATAAGATCGAGGGTCGGGGACTGGGCAGTGCACTGGTTCTGGAATTTTTACTGTACTATATGACGAAGCCGGAGTACCAGCTGCAGGTCAGAGAAGAAATCTATCTGGATAATATGCTGGATCTGTTTTGACTATTCATAACCGTGATTTTGTACCGGCAACATATGCTGCTGGTGTCATATGATACTTCTTTTTGAATAACTGGATAAAATGGCTTTCATTGCAGAAGCAGAGCGTATAGCTGACGGCGTTGATCGTCATCCCTCGGGTAAGCATACGTTTTGCTTCTTCCATTTTTTGATCCAGAATATATTGGTGGAGGGGAACTCCAGTCTCCTTTTTGAAGGCCTGCGATAGATAATCCCTTGATACATGAAGACTTTTGGCGATATCTTCTATTTTAAGACGGCTGTGAAGGTGGATATGTATCAGATGAACACATTGATTGATCAAAGGACTGTAACATTGAGGAATGGATTTCTCCTTTACTTTTGTGACCAGTTCGATTGCTTTTTCACATAAATAATCAATACACTCTTCCATGGTCTGAAGAGAATCAATCTTCTGAATATAGAAATCGCTTAACTGATAAGCTTCACTTTCATCCAGTCCGCCCAGAATAGCATAATGAATCGCTACGGCAATGGTGGATACTGCCCAGTAGTGTATTTTCCGGGAAGGATTGTCGGACATATGCCCGATGATCAGACCGGATTGCCGATACAGATTCAGGGCATTTTTCACTCCTGTCAGGTCACCGCATTTTATCGATTGGAACAATAAAATTTCCGAAGCAAAGGGAGTATGTGTTTTTCCGGTCTCCCGCGCTTCGTATATAAAATTCCCGGAAGCATCTAAAAATTCGTATCCAATCTGCGCTTTTTTCTTAGTCATTGCGTATCCCTTCTTTCTATAATAATTTTAACATAATACAACATAAAAATGATATAGCAAAAAGAAAAGAGATGCTAAGTTTTTCTTAGAGGAAATCGAAGAAAAGGAGGTATTTTATGAGGAAAAGTCTGGAAGAAATGTGCAGGCTCGTGACGGGTTACGGAGCGTGGCATATCGGAGATATTCAGGTGTCGGACGGACCGCACGGCGTCCGCGCCCAGGAGGATGGAGCGAAGAACAACGACAGCTATGAAGCTACCTGTTTTCCGACGGCGAGCAGCGTAGCGTGCTCCTGGAATCCGAATCTGATTGGACAAATGGCGGAAAGCATTGCGCAGGAGGCAAAGGAGCTTGGCGTTTCCGTGGTGTTGGGACCCGGAATAAATATCAAACGATCCCCTCTCTGCGGAAGGAATTTTGAATACTATTCAGAGGATCCTTTCCTGACAGGAGAATTAGCGACGGCCTATATTAGTGCAATGCAGGAGCAGGGTGTGGGCACTTCGCTGAAGCATTTTGCGGGAAATAATCAGGAGACTCACAGAATGACCTCCAATTCCATGATTGATGACAGAGCATTGCATGAAATCTATCTGTCGGCATTTGAGAAAGCGGTGAAAAAAGCAAAACCGGCGACAGTCATGGCAAGCTATAATTACATAAATGGTCTTCCTGCATGTGAAAATTCCCACCTGCTGACCGAGATTCTCAGAGAAAAATGGGGTTATGAGGGTCTGGTAATGAGTGACTGGGGAGCCTGCGTGGATCTGCCGGCCTGTGTGGCGGCGGGAATGGATGTGGAGATGCCGGACAGCTGCGGTAACCATTATGCGCAGATTCTGGAGGCTATACAATCAGGAAAACTGCCGCAGGAGACTCTGGAAACTGCTATAAAAAGAATAGAAAGAGTAAACACAGATTATGCCGGGAATATTTTGCCGGAAAAACGCAGAAAAGAGGTCCTGGCAGAGACCAGAGAACGACATCATGATTTGGCAAAAAGAATTGAGGAGGAAAGCGCTGTTCTTCTTAAAAATGAAGAGTTTTTCCCATTGTCAAAAGAAATAAAGGAAATTCTGATCATAGGGGATATGGCATCAACGCCCCGGATCCAGGGAGGCGGCAGCAGCCATATCCATACAGAGAGAGTTATTTCCTTTGTGGAGGCATTTGAAAAAAGAGATATAAAAGTATGTTATGCCAAAGGATATAAAAATTCTACTTTTCATAGGAGCCACAGACTGGAGAAGGAAGCCTGCAAAAAGGTAGAGGATGCGAAAAAAAGACAGATACCGGTGCTGTTTTTCGGTGGGCTCACGGAGATGGCAGAAGGAGAAGGCTATGACAGGGAAAGTTATGAACTGCCGTTAAATCAGAGCATTTTACTGGAAAAGCTGCTGAAAGTAAATGAAGACATCGGTTTTGTATCTATAAGTGGGGCCCCTTACAATATGGAATTGCCATCAAAATGTAAAGCGTTGTTACAGATGTACCTTGGCGGAGAAGCAGTTGCGGAAGCCTGTGCCGGGATCGTCCTGGGGGACACCAGTCCCTCCGGCAAACTGGCAGAGAGCATTCCTTATAGGGAAACGGATGTGCCGAGCTATGGATATTTTGGTAGGCAGGGCGAGCAGAAAAACCATTTGGATGATGTAGAATATCGGGAAAGTATTTTTGTGGGATATCGATATTACGATACCTTCCGGATTCCTGTGCGTTACTGCTTTGGGTATGGATTAAGCTACACGAATTTTGCGTATACGGATCTGAAAGTCCATCGGGATGTAAAGCAGAATTGCCGGATTACTTTTGCAGTGGAAAATACCGGAGATACCGCCGGATGTGAGATTGCCCAGGTATATGTGAAGAACCCGGAAACGGGAGATTTCAGGGCGAGAAGGGAACTGCGAAGCTTTCGGAAGATACATTTGCAGCCCGGAGAGAAAAAAGAAGTAGAGATCATGCTGGATACCGGAGCTTTTTCGGTATACCAGGATTCAGAATTCCGGGTGATCGGTGGGGAGTACGAGATTCAGGTAGGTGCATCGCTGCAGGATATCCGGCTGTCGGAAAGTATCTGTGTGGAGGGAGTGAAACTACAATGCCCGTTGACGATCCATACATCGATACCGTTGTCGGAAGAAGATTTTGATGCTGTCTATACCTACCAGCGTACCTGCTTTTCGCATACGAAACCGGGTGAGTTCACAACGAAAAATTCGTTGCGGCAGATGCAGCCGTATTCAGCCCCGGCAAGAAAGTGGAGCCGTATAGGAATGCTGGCTGCGCGAGTGCTTTATTTTTCCAAACCATTCAATGACCCGGAAGTGAGGATGATGTCAGAAGGGATTCTTGAAGGAAATATTGACAGCGTATGTAATCAGAGTGGCGGCATGATAAAACACAGTACGATTCAGAGAATTGTGGATTCCGCGAACAGGAGGGCAAAAAATGAGGGATAAGTTAGATGCAAGAACGAAATGGAGCTATTGTATCGGAGCAACGGGAAGAGATGCGGCATATGCTCTGGTAAGCATGTATCTGATCCTATATGTGCAATATACCATGAATCTTACAAGTGCGCAGTTTGCCGTGATCAGCGGGGCAATGATCCTATGTATGGTCTGGGATGCGATAAATGATCTGCTCATGGGAATTATTATAGAAAATACGCATTTTAAAATGGGAAAATTTAAGCCGTGGATATTAGCTGGTTCGCTTACAAATGCGATTGTTATTGTGTGTTTATTTACTATCCGACCGAGTGGGTGGGGATTTGTCGCATTTTACAGTCTCTTCTACCTTCTGTGGGGAATGACTTACACCATGAATGACATTGCCTATTGGGGAGTGCTGCCCTCCTTAAGTTCAGATCCCGGAACGAGAGATTCTCTGGTAACGATTATGAGCATTTTTGTATGTATCGGACAGTTTTCCGTGGCGGGAGTAGTTCCTGTTGTGATCGCAGGAAATGCGGTGAAAGCATACAGAATCGTAGCGGTTGTGGTAGCACTCTGCCTGATTGCATTTCAGATGCTGACTGCCTTTGGAATCAAGGAAAATGACAGAGAAGAACAAAAAGATAAACTGTCATTAAAGGACATGTATCATATTTTTATGAGAAATGATCAATTGGTGGCAGCGGGAATTGCTTCTATCTTTTTTAACATTACCTGCAATATTCTTATTATTTTTGGCGTGAACTTTTTTTATATAGAATACGGATATTCGGAAAGCGGTAATCTGGTATTTTATTTTACGGTGATGTATGGTCTGGGAATGCTGATCTCCCAGGCGAGCTATGCGACTCTGGCAAAACATTTTACGAGACAGAAAATGCTTAATGTGTGTTTTGCAGCATTATTCATTGGATATGCCTGTTTTATGGGATTTGGTTACGTGCTTCCGAAAAATGTAGTTTTATTGAATGCGATAGGTTTTGTTATTTTTTTCTTTCAGGGGCTGATGAATCTTGTGATCATCGTGATGATTAACAATACGATCGAATATGATGAGGCGAGATTCCACGAAAGACACGATTCGGTAATATCTGCGGTGCGTTCTTTTAGTGTGAAACTGGCAGGCGGAATCAATCAGGGGTTATCTACACTAGTATTGATCGTGAGCGGAATTTATGCCAAGAGCCGGAGCATCAGTGCCCTGGAGATAGAAGTGAACCGCGGCGAGATATCCAGTGAAGCGGCACTGGCAGAGGCGAATCGCTATATCGGAGAAATTACGACTGCGCAGGGAATCCTGTTCCGTGTTGGAATGGTACTCATTCCGCTCATGGCGCTGGCGATATCCTATATGATTATCCGAAAAAAGTACCATATTGATGAAGCAGAGTATGCCAAATTAGTGGAGAAAACCAGAACCTAATTAATAAATTGAGAGTTACGAGCCATGCAAAGTTAAAACGAAAACAGCGATCTGGGAGCTTGCTCACAAGTCGCTGTTTTTGCTTTTTAACTTTATACTGTGCGTCCAACGGACACACTCGACAGCTGTCAATGAAATAAATGTGGGACGTCCTATGCGACACATTTATGAATTGAGTGCATGGCTCGTAACGTAGGGCTGCCCGCCCCGGACTCGGATGCTAGCTACAACTGTGGGAGCAGTCCTTTTCTGCTGGGTTATGAAAAACATCCCGATTATTTAAGCAGAGCATTTGATAATACATGTGCGGAAGTTAAAAACAAGGATTTAGTGTGAAAGAAAGTAGAGGAAAGCCATAAACTGGCGCACTTGAATAAGCTGTCTAAGGCAGGCAACTTTTTGAAGTGTTATAGAGTTAAAAAATTGGATTAAGAAGCTAATGGCTCATCAGGAGGAAGGAGTCCCTCCCGCTGCAACAGTTTCTTAGCCTGCTTGATAGCTTTTGCCTTTTGTTTTTCAACAAGAGCTACAGGCATATCGATTTTATAAAGGTCGCTCGGATTCCACTGCTCGCCAGTAGACAGCATCTGGTAGATGGCGGTAAGAATCATACGGGCAATTGCGATAATGGCTCTTTTCTTGCCACGACGTTTAACAAGAGATTCATATTTCTTTTTGTAGTAAGGAGATTTGTCAGATTTTACGGCTGCATGAGCACACTGTACTAATGCAGGTTTGAGGTAGACTCCGGCACGTGTAATCCGAACAGATTTCTTCTTACCAGCAGATTCATTGCTGCCAGGTGTTAAACCAGCCCAGCAACATAAACGTTTGGAACTTGAGAACTGAGACATATCCGTACCGGTTTCGGAGATGATAGTGATTGCACTATCACGTTTGACACCCGGAATGGTACAGAGGAACTGGACAGCATTTTCAAAATCAGGATTAGAAGAAATCATATTTTCTATCATTTTATCAACATCGTTGATTTCGGCTGTGATATAATCCATATGTGCGCGGACAAGACGCATACGGTATTTTTGGGCATCAGTCATCTGATATCCTTCGACGGATTCTATAACAGCATCTTCTTTGGATTTGAGGCTCCGAAGAAGTTTAGATGCGATTTCTTCGTGGTTAATGGATGTACCCGATTGTTCAAGCAGATAGTCGATAATAGACGTGGATGACTTCCCAAAGATATCGGAAACAATAGAATCTAATGCAACATTACAGACAGTAAGAGCATTCTGGTATCTATTCTTTTCACTTGAACGGCAGGAAACAAGCTTGTAGCGATAGCGAGTGTATTCCCTGAGAATACGGACTTTCTTACAAGGAATATAGCTGCCCTTGACAAGGCCAAGACGGAACAAATCCCCAATCCATTTAGAATCTTTGGTATCATCTTTGTTGCCTTTCACTGCCTTTACCCATTTAGGATTGGCAATGACAACATTGATTTTATCTTCCAGAAGATTAAAGACAGGAACCCAGTATTTACCAGTGGATTCCATACAGACATCATGGCAGTGATTGTCAAGAAGCCATTGCTTGAATTCAAGAATTGAATTGTTAAAGGTGGAAAAGCGTTTCTTTTGGTAAGAGGGTTCAATGCCACCAGTAGTTTTTACAATTGTGGCAACGAGAAAAGATTTATGAACATCGACACCACAACAGGTTTGATAAGTAACTTTCATAGACGGACTCCTTTCACAAATGATAAGAAGCCATTGACTGAACTGCCACACAATTAAACCAAGGTGCTTAAACAATTCTTAGTGTACGGATTCATAATACCACTTATTTGTGCTTGAAAAGGCAGAACTTACACTGATTAGTATGCTGTCTAAAACGAAGAAAGTTGTTACAACTTATCCTCCCGTGCTTTGTAGTGTAGCTTCTTACAAACTATTTTAAAGCACAACGTAAAGAGTTAAAACACTTTCATTACTATTTGTGCCGCCGGCTGAAGGCGGCGGAATGGAGATTAGTATGAATATTGTATTTGATTTTTTGAAATATAACACTCTTTATGAGAGGTGTGTGATGGCATCAGTAGCACATGCAATTATGGTTGGAAAATATAATTTATTATCATCTGAACAATCATGGGATGGTTTTAACTATAATTTTCAAAATATGGAAGGGATAAGGGGAGTAATATCTTTTGCTGAAGGCGAGTATATATGTGCTATTCAAAATAATGAGGAATGTGATGAATCTATTGAACAACATGTGCCAGAGATTTTGAGTGGAGCAAATGCAAAGATTATGAATTTAGCAAAAGAAGAAGCTTTGCAATATATGCTGGTCAATTATAATGGGAAGTCAGTTCCGTTTATAACTTCTGCATTTTGGGGAAGCGGAGATACTAATTACTCGAATCAATCAGAAGAACAGTTAATTAAAAGTTCTGAAAAAACAATCATGCCATTTTTATATAGCGAGGATGATGCAAAAAAATATTGGAAGAATTACTATGAAATGACAGATGAACAGATAGAACTGGCAGAAGATATATACCAAAGAAGGATAAGTGTAAGTGGTAGAGTAAACCTGTCAATAAACGAAGTAAATAAGTTAAAGGAATGGTTTGACGATATTGACGAATGTATAGAGTCGTTCCAAGAATTAGGTATATATTTGCTTTAATTTTGTCTTTGTTTAAGGTCACCAACCACCTAAAAATTAACTATGGACTTTGAAATAATAGAAATGGCTCTCACATACGATGATTTGACCATGGAGTAGTTTAATGACCATAGGGCGAAATTTGCCATTCGGTGCACATAAGGGTATCTAAAATCAAATGTAACAATTTTGTAACATTTCTCTTGACGATCTCAAAGCCTCCATGTTACAATGGCACGCACCAGGGGGGTGTAAGGGGGATGAAAAATCCCCGTAATACCCTAAACAAAAACATAGAATCGGGAATGTTTTATTGGCGACAACCGCCATGGAACATTCTCGATTTTTCTGCTACATGGCAATCCTGACAAAATTATCCAAAGGTATAACACATTTTTGAACAGCAGAAAAAGTTATTCCATACCACATTTCTCCCAACGGCTCTGCCGGTGGGGGTTTTCCGGCTTATGCCATCTTTTGGCGGCATAAGCCCTTTAACCTGCACTATTTTCGACCCTATTTATTTTGGCACTATCTTAAGAAATCAAATCTCTCACATTTCCCCAACAAGCCTTAAAAAGTTTATCATGGGTAACTACCTCGACTTCGCTCTTAAAATTGCACACAGGGGCAACACAGGCTCTCACAAGGGCAAGAGAAAGTTGGCTTGCCTGCCTGAAAATTATATTTGTGCATTATTACTGTTTTTCTCTGCTTTTGGTCTATGGCATAAAGCTAATTCTGCTCATTTTAGTGGTTCATATGAAAAAATCTGCTCCCAAATCAAAAAATTGACTTGTAACTGTTCTTTTTCAGAGTTAACATCACACACCACGAAAGCGATTCGTAAGTCTTTTGTGAGTCCTGTGTTCTGCAGGATGTATCCATCTCCATGAAAGTCAGCGGTATCCATTCGGGATATTTTGCGTCTGACCAGAAGTGGATAGGCTATACCACTCTTGCACACTTGGTTGCTGAAAGATGCGTAATTCCTAGAAAGATGCTTAACAGTTGAGATTGCCACTATTTTGCCAAACATTGAGAATGGAGCAGATTTTTATGATTAAAGAGAATTATATTTATGTGGGTATTGACCTACATAAGGAGACCCACACAGCAGTTATGATTGACTGCTATAATCAAAAGCTGGGAGAGATTACTTTCCCAAACAGACCAGCCGATTTTCCTAAGCTGGTAGCGAAAGTGAAAAAATGTAATACGGATGGTAAGACTATAGTTTTTGGTCTGGAGAATGCTTACGGTTACGGTAGAGCCTTAGCAGTGTGGTTGATTGACAAGGGGTATCTGGTTAAGGATGTAAATACCGCCATATCCCATCGACAGGCAAAGCACCGAGGTGCCATGTACCGTAAAAGCGACAGTGATGACGCGGAAGCCATTGCTCTGGCAACGTTAAACATGCTGGATAAACTTCCAGATGCGTATCCGAATGATGCGTACTGGTCACTTGGACAGCTGGTGCATCGTAGGGATAACATCATGAAACAGCGAACGAGGTTGGTTAATCAGCTTCATGAGCAGTTGTGCATTGCGTATCCGTCTTACAAGCAGTTTTTTAACGATATTAGCAGACCAACAGCATTATATTTCTGGGAGCATTACCCATCCAGAAAGTACTTAAAGGGCAAGTCTGTGGAAGATTTACGGGCAGAACTTGTTCCAGTCAGCCACAATAAATGTTCTACAAAGACCTGCGAGAAAATCTTGGATGCGGTAGCCAGTGATAAGGTAAAAAACAATGCTTATCAAGATGCAAGGGATATGGTGACACTCAGTATTGTCAGTGATTTACAGCACTATGACAGCCAACTGGCAGAGGTAGACAAGATGCTGGAACAGATGTATAAGATGCTTGGCTGCACGCTTACAACCATTCCCGGTGTAAATGTTATCACAGCAGTGAAGATTCTTGCTGAGATTGGTGATATCAAACGTTTTAGTAATGCCAATAAACTGGCACAGTTCGCAGGGATTGCACCACTTCATTTATCCTCCAGCGGTAAGGGGAAGGATGTAGCTACCAAGCAGGGAAACAGACGACTGCAGGCCACTATTTATTTTCTTGCAATCCAGATGGTGCAGCTATCCTCAAAAGGCACACCAAGAAATCCAGTAGTGCGAGCCTACTACGAGAAGCGTAAGGCAGAGGGAAAAACCAGCCAGCAGGCACTGATTTGTATTTCCAGACGATTAATCAGTATCATTTATGGAATGTTAAAAAACGGCACGGAGTATCGCATGCCGGTAGTGGAAAACGCTGGCGAAAAGTTGTAGAGCAAATGGCAAATATATGGTAGAATTTCAAGCAGATACAAGGGTCGGCGTTGGAGAGTTTACTCTTTTTTCGATAGTGGATCATCGGCTTGGATTATTATAAGGGTAAAGAGTTTATGTCAAGAGTGGTAGATACTCTAAGACTTATTATGAGGGAACAACAAAAGTTGGAGGTCAGATAAATGACATAAGCAGAATTGTATATCAGCGAAATGACATAGATTGGAATAGAATTGACCCTGCTACAGGATTAACAAATAAACAATTGGCGCAAGCAGGCTCAGCACCTTATGCTAATGATGGCACCAAAATTGAACTACATCATTTATTGCAACAGGAACCAGGACCAATGGTTGAAATTCCTGCTAGTTTACATGATAAGTATTATAAGACTCTTCATGGACTTGTAGGAGATGGAGAAAGTTTTAGAAATAATCCAGACTTAGAAAAACAGTATAATAATTTTAGAGCTAAATATTGGAGATGGAGAGCAAAAAATTTGTAATTATAAGGAGATTCATGAATGTTGAAAGAGTTAGAGGAATTTATACAGAATAATCAAGATGATATTATTGTTACAGGAGGGATTACAGATGAAAAAATAAATGATTTGGAGGAGAGTTTGGGATTAGAATTCAGAAAAGAAATAAGAGAATATTTACATCAATACGGTATCATTATAGGATATGGTGTTGAAATATTAGGATGTGGGAAAAATGGTGAGTCTTCTTTAGTCAAGGAAACGGAGCGATTTAGGAAATTAGGATTATCAGATGAGTATATTGTGATTAGAAATTCAGATGAATGGATTTATTGTTTCAATAATAATGATGGTATAATATCAAGCTGGGATAGAACTGAAAAAACACATTTGATAAAGTCAAATAACTTTGAACAGTATATTCTAGATGAAATGGTAGATGCGAAAGATGAGTGGGATTGATATTTATTATATCTTCATGTAGATTAATTTTGAAGACTTTAGGGCAAAATTCACCATTTGGGTACATATAAGAACATCCAAAACAAAAATAGAATATTGATTCTTTAAAAATGTAGAACGCATTGTTTTCATAGTACTTGGTACTGCGGGGACAATGCGTTTTTTCTATCTATTGCTTCAATCAGGCAGGTACTCTCGTTGTATGCCTCGAAAGATATTTTTT
>ERZ833515.361-NODE-361-length-41385-cov-8.654827_pt1 | contig 41385 bp, 28 predicted proteins | sample MGYA00519949_ERZ833515 | MGnify/ENA primary metagenome ERZ833515 (study PRJEB31850, sample SAMEA3708741) | human gut metagenome | biome: human gut; feature: human-associated habitat; material: faeces | place: China | collected 2014 ...
CCCAGTTTTTCGTCACGTCGGTGAACATCTGCGTCACGTCAACGCTGACGACCGGAATAGACTCCGTCTTCGTCTCATGGCAGCGCGTGCAGGTATAGGTCCGGATGCCGGTCTCCGTCGCGGTCGGCTCCTTCGTCACCGTGCCGCTGTCCCAATCATGGCCGAGCGCCGGATATACCGCCTCATTATACGAGCTGTCGCACGCGCAGACGTACTTCACATATCCATCCTGCGTACAGGTCGCTGGTCGTTCCTGCCTGACGTAATTGTGCTCATGCGGAAGCTGCTCCCAGACCGCATGGAAGGTATACGTGCTCACGGTGCTGCAGCCCTGTGTCCAACTGCTATCAAATACATACTGTGCGCTGCTGTCATTGGCATAGAGCTTCTTCTCAAGCTTTTGCTCCGTGATCTGCTGCTGCGTGAGCCAGCCGTGCTTTACCACGTACCATGTCTTGTCGGCATTTCTGCACACATTCCAGCCAATGCACCGATACCCTTCGCGCGTGAAGGTGCAGGACGGCAGTGCAAACTTATCTCCCATCGTCACGACCTGATTGCTCATACTGCCGCTGCCGCCATTGCCGTCAAACAGCAGCGTATATTTCTGCTTGGGCGTCTGGCTGGTCGTGTTCATGCTGACGAACACGACCACGCTGTTGCTGCTGCTTCCGCACCGGCTGCACTTGAAGTAAGACGCATAGTTTTTCAGATACCCGAACGTCTTTGTCACGCAAAAACGCGACTCGTTCTTTGCGCAATAGGTGAACTTCTTGTTCTTCTGGTCGACCGCTGTGACAAAAATCGTGTGCAGACCCCAGTATTTCGATTTGTCATGCCCTTTGCCGCAGTACACCATCACAACGTCTCCGGCCTTCAGCTTCTTGAGGTTCGCGTCGTTGATGCGATAGGTCGTGCCGTAATCGCTCTTCTCAAGAAAGCTCACCATAGCGCCCGGCTCGGAATAGCTCACATCCTTCAGCCCGCCCTCCCGCAGGCAGCGGGAAACAAAGGCTGCGCATTTTCCGCCGTATTTATCAAATTCTGTTTTATTTGTCGCCCACGCAATGGCTTTCGCCGGATCATAGGTATACTTTGCATATGCGGACGTCGGCAAGAGTGCAAAGACCATGATCAGCATCAGGAAAAATGACAAAGCTCTCTTTTTCATGTGGATCGTTCTCCTTCTGTTCGCATTTTAGACAGGGCAGGACATAGTGTATTCATTGTAGCATCCCGGCTCAACGATCACAATATCGGGTATTTGTACGAACTTCATGGGACGAAACTGGTGAATAGCAACAATTGGCAGATAAAAACTGCACCCCGCGATATTCACGGGGTGCAGCAGCAAGATAGGTGGTTACTTCTTCACGTTCTTGCAAAACTCCATCCGGATCGTTGCGACCTGCTGGCAGCTCAACTCAACGAACTCCGTGTTGTTGTACAGGTCGAGCGAGGTGTGCTTGTTGAAGCCGCAGTTGAGCAGCCTGAGATTGTAGAAGTAGCCGATGCCGTGCAGGGTTTCGGCATTCGTATCCGTGAAGTATATTAGCGTGATGGCTTGAAGCTCCGCCGGCTGGAGACTGCCATCATGGTTCTTGTCAAAATGATCCGCTGCGGCCGTGTCCGCCGCCGGAATAACTGCTCGAGCCGCTTGAGCTGTTCGAGTCGCTCTTGCGCTCGATCTTGCGGCGCACCGTGGTCGTGTGGGTGAACACGTCCTCGCGCGTCGTCAGGTTCAGTCCCTCCGCCGTGACGTAGGCCGAGGCCTCGGCCTGACGGTAGACGGAGCGCATCTTCATCTTCAGCAGCTGGCACACGAGCAGCGCGACCACGAGCCCGATGCCGAGCGCGATGCCAAAGTGGCGCAGAAACTGCGGCCACGTGAATTCGCCCGAGTCGATGCTGAGGATCCTGGCGCAGCCCTCAAGATAGTCCGAGAAGCCGTCGTACCAGTCATCGTCCGCGAAGTCGTCGAGAAAGGCGTTCTCGAGCTTGATGAGCTTGGCGTCCGGGAAGATGGACTCTGCCTTGTCGCCGTAGACAAAGGTGGCGAACTTGCGGTTCGACATACTCAGCAGCAGGAGGATGCCGTCGCGCCCGCTGCCATAGCCGAGCGCCTGCGCATGGTAGATCGAGTAGCACGCGGTCGCGGCATCGGAATAGCCATAGTCGCCGAAGTCATCAAGTATGCAGATGTACACGCCGACGCCGTAGTGCTCCGAGATCTCGGCGGCGCGCGCCTCGAGCGTTTCAACCTCCGAGAGTGTGAGGATCGCGGCGTCATCGTCGACATAGGGCGCTGCCGCCATGACGGGCAGCACGAGCGTGACAGCCAGCAGCAGCAGCACGAGCAGCAGCGCGGTCAATTTTTGTTTCATGGTGTCCGCCTCCTTACATAAACTGCAGGATGACCGTCAGCGCGACCGTGATCGCGCCTGCGATCGCACCGAACATGCCCCAATAGCGGCCACGGTCGGTCGGCAGGTCGCCGACGAGCTTGCCGGTCTGTCCGTTCATGGCGAAGAGGAAGCTTTTTCCGTTCCATTTCGTGCTCAGCATCCACACCGGCAGCAGGGCGTAGTGCACCTTGCCGCGGTGCAGGCGGATGTCCGAGCGGTCAATCACGCACGTGCCGTAGCCGGTCACGGTCTCGCGCAGAGCGTTTTCGAGCGTCTCGCTGCTGCGGCGGTCGGCGCGGGCACGGCTGTCATCCACGGTGACGTCATACTTGTCGGCCAGATAGCCGGGCAGGTACGCCGTGGAAAACGGCTGCAGCTGCGTGTAGTCAAACGGTTCGATGGAGTCCATGTGGTCGTCGGGCATCTTGGAGGATGCGTCCACCGGGATCTTCTCGAACGCGAGCGACCCGGCGCGGAATACGTCGTAGTGCATGGTCTCGGTGACCTCATAGTCGCCAGTCTCATATACGCTCGTGTTGCTGGCCCGGTAGCTGGCCGAGCCCTCTGCCCCGCCGTCAAACAGCCAGAACGGGACGTACACGCCCTGGATCTGCTCGATGTGGTTGCCGGCCGTGAACGAGCGCGGCAGGAAGGGCTTGCCCCGGTAGTGCGCCCGGAGCGCCTGCACCGCATCGTCCTTCGTCATCTTGAACGGGAGCACGAACTCCGGCTTAAGCGCGCCGGAAAACTGTCCCGGCACGACCGTCGGGTTGCCGCAGTAGGGGCAGGAGGTGGCGGCGGTGGTCTCGTCGCAGATCAGCTCCGCGCCGCACGACGGGCAGGTATAGACCCGCAGGCTGTCGGCATCCGCGCCCCAGTCGCTGCTGAGACCGGAGGTGTCCCAGCCGCCGTCGTCGGCGGCGTCCGCCTTCGCCGTCTCCGCCTTTGCGTCGGCCGCCTTTTGCGCATAGAGCGCCTCGATCTCCGCGACGTCATACGCAGAGCCGCAGTAGTCACACTCCAGCTTCCCGCTCTTGGCCGAATAGTGCAGCGGGCCGGTGCACGCGGGGCACTGATAATTCGTTACCTGGGTGGGCATGGTCAGATGCCTCCTTTCGTCCGGATGGCGTTACGGCTGGATGTCCCAGTCGTCAAACGGGTCGCCGCACTCGGGACAGAATTTCGGCGGGTGGGTCGGATCATCCGGCTCCCAGCCGCACTTGTCGCATTTGAATCTCCGCACGGCGGCCGGGCGCGGTTTGCCGCACTCGGTGCAGAATTTGCCCTTGTTCACCGCACCGCAGCTGCACGTCCAGCCGTCGGCCGCGGGGGCCGGTTTCGGCTGGCCGCAGTTGCCGCAGAATTTTCCGGTGTTGCCGCTCTGACCGCAGGCGCACGTCCAGCCATCGGCCACCGGTGCTGCCGCCGGGGCAGCGGGCTGCTGCGCGGCCTGCTGCTGACCCATGGCGTAGAGGTCCTGCGCGCGGACGCCGCCCATCTGCCCGGCCATACCCATGCCCATGAACGCCATGGCCGGGCCGGTGGCCGTGTTGGACGCGGCCGCCTTCATCGCGTCGCCCTGCGAGCGCGAGAGCATTGCCGCCGCGCGCGTCGGGTCCATGTAGGCCGCGTCGCGCTGCATCTCCTTGATCATCTGCTCGTCGGCCTCATTCGCCTTCACGGACGAGACGCCGAAGGCCACGATCTCAAGGCCGCGGCGGTCGCGCCACTGCGCCGAGAGCTCCTCGTTGAGCGCCGCGGCGATCTCCTGCGTGTGGCCGGGCAGTGCCGAGTAGCGGATGCCCATGCCGCTGATGCGCGCAAACGCCGGCTGCAGCGCCGTGAGCAGCTCGCTCTTGAGCTGGCCGTCGATCGTGTCGCGGGTGTAGTCCTCGGTGACGTTGCCGCAGACGTTGGTGTAAAACAGCAAGGGGTTTGTGATGCGGTAGCTGTACTCGCCGAAGCAGCGGATGCCGATGTCGATGTCGATGCCGGCGCGCTGATCGACCACGCGGAACGGCACCGGGCTCGGCGTGCCGTACTTGTTGCCGGTCAGCTCCTTGGTGTTGAAGTAGTAGATGCGCTGATCCTTCGGTGCTTCGCCGCCGAAGGTGAAGCGCTTGCCGATGTTCTGGAACACCTGCCCGATGCTCTCGCCGAGGTTTCCGGCGAAGATCGTCGGCTCGGTGGACGCATCGTAGGTGTACTCGCCCGGCTCGGCGCAGACCTCGACGACCTTGCCCTGCTCGACGATGAGCATGCACTGACCGTCGGCGACCGCGATGCGCGAGCCGGTGGTGATGATGTTCTCATCGCCGTGCGTATTGCTCGAACGGCGGGTGGTTTTCTTCTGTCCCTTGACCGCCAGCACGTCGGCCGGCAGCGCCTCGCAGGTGAAAAATTCCTTCCACTGGTCGGCCATGACACCGCCGGTCGCACCGGCGATCGCTTTGATAAGTCCCATAAGCAAGCTCCTTTACGCAGATGTTTTTCATCAGATATAACTGCTTTTGATGTTTTTTCAGCTATGCCAATAGTATAAGGCATTGGGGCCGGAAATGCTAGGTTTGCGGCGCAAAAACCCCGCTGAAACCGCAAAACACGACTGAGTAGTAGACAAGGTGCACAGCCCGACGACGGTCAGGTTGTGCACCTTGCAGTATCCTCTGCCTGCGGCGCGGCGATCTCATCGAGACGTCCGCAGCGGCGGAAGAGGTCGATATACAGCATGAGCTCCTCGCGTGAGGTCACGCCAAGCTTGCGGTTGATGTTCGTGTTGTGCTTTTTGGCGGTGGAGACGCTGATGTACGCGCGCGCCGCGACCTCCTCGAGCGAGCAGCCGTCGATATAATACTGCAGCACGGTGCGCTCCATGGGGGTGAGCGTCTGCACCCGGTCGCGGAAGCCCGAGAGCAGCTCCTCGATATTCGGCGGGAGGCTGCCGGCCGTGAGCTGCTCGGCCGCGCGTGAACGCACAAAGGCCAGCAGCTCGTCGATCTCCGAGATGCCGGACGGGTGCTCGCCGGGGGTCTGCTCGCGGATGGCCTGCAGGCTGTGGGAGATCGGCGTCACGAACCGGCGCGACAGGTATGTCGACAGCAGCAGCATCGCCGCGAGAAACACGAGCGAGACGATGATCCACACCGTGCGGCTGCGCGCCTCGAGCGCGCGCAGCCCGGCATCCGGCAGTGCCAGCACGGTCTTGGGATAGGACACGAACATATCCGGCAGCGCCGTGGCGCCGGGCTCGCCGTAGGCCGAGGCAAGCACGGCCTCGTGGATGGTGTTCGTGTTCGTGACGCTGCCGACCTGCACGCGGATGTTCTGCGCGCGGCCGATGGTATCATTGAACGTGTCGATGAGGTCGTTGAGCGGGGACTCGGTCTCGCCGCCGTAGACGTGCCAGATTGTCACGGTCACGGGCTCCTGCTTCTCTCCGCAGCCGGTGCAGCCGAGTGCGAGCAGCAGCGCCAGCAGCAGGGCTGCCACGCGCGGTATGCTGGAGGCGGCGGGAATGACCGCAAATTCTATATTCAGGAGACATTGTTTGAAACAGACAAGAACATCGGAGCGTGTGCGCTGACCGGGAGGCCGGCAAATCCACACACGCCACGCCTCCCGGCGCAGGAATGCCTTTGGGAGGAACCAATGAAGCACGAAAACAAACGACAGCAATACCAAGCAGGCTACTACAAAACCCACCCCTGCCGCGACAGCTTTCCCTGCAGAGTCTGCGGACGGCTCGTAACACCGGAGGGTGCCGGGAGCAGCCACCGCAACCACTGCCTGTACAGCCTGCACGTCGACATCACGCCCGGTGACCGCGCAGCCGACTGCGGCGGTATCATGGAGCCCGTGGCCGTCTGGGTGCGCAAAAACGGCGAGTGGGCGCTCATTCATCGCTGCCGACGCTGCGGTGCGCTCAGCGCCAACCGCGTGGCTGCCGACGACAACCCCATGAAGCTCATGAGCATCGCGCTCAGGCCGCTGTGCGCCCCGCCCTTCCCGCTCGAGCGGATCGAAGAACTGGCAGCGTGCATGGGCGGCGACAGTCACCTGCCATGACCCGCAAATAAAAAACGGCCGGCGCTCCGTATCGTTCGGAGCATCGGCTGTGATCGTTGCCGGCCTTTGTGAGCAGCAAACGCCCTGCACCCCCGCTGCACACGCAGATCCCACACTGACATACGGAGAAGCCGTTTCCCTCATGCACATGCTGCGAGAGAAACGGCTTCCTCTTTTTTGCCGAGGGGCACATGACAGGTCACGGCAGATCCGGCAGCCAGTGCTGGCTCTGCCGGTAGCGGAGTGGGGTGCACTGATATTCGCTTCGGAAGCACTTGGTATAATAGCTGCTCGAACAGAAGCCGACGCTCTGCGCGATCTGCGCGATGCTCCGGTCGGTCTCCGACAGATAATAGATGCTGCGTGCAAGCCGGTAACGCACAAGGTACTGAAACGGTGTCATGCTGTACAGCCGCTTGAACATACGGCAGCACTCGCCGCGGCTGATATGTGCCGCCGAGGCAATGTCGTCGAGCGAGATCTTCTCGCGGTAATTGTCCTGAATGTACTGCCGGAGCGTCTCCATGCGCTTTTTCTCCGTTAGCGAGACGCCGCGCGGCCCGTCCGGTGCAGGGATGGTCTGCTCGTACAGACTCAGCCAGATCTCCGAGACAAGGATATGCGCGCGCAGCTCATAGCCCGGCCGGCGCGCCGAGAGCACCGACGGCAGCAGCTGCAGCCGGTCGCAGATATCATTGGCCCAGCCGCTGCCGCGCAGCAGCATACAGTCGCGCTCGCGCGCTTTGACGATGGGGTCGGCATAGCGTGCGGTCAGGCGCGGATCCTCCGCACCGGTGACGTATTCCGGCGGAAAGGTCACCTGCAGCACCGCGGCATCCGCACCAACACTCTCCATGCTATGCAGCACACCGCTGTTGACAAAAGCACCTTCGTTTTCGCGCACCGTGATCTCCCGCCCCTGAAGCAGGACGCGGATGCACCCATCCGTCACCAGATAAAAGGATACCGCGCTGCGGCGATGATATCCCGTTGTCCGCCCGCCCGACGGGACGGTCTGCGTGCAGACCTTCAATTTTGCGCTCGACTCCTGCATGCGGATCCCACCTTTCACAACATTGGAAACATTGAAGCACGGCAAGCATCTTTTGTAGTTTTTAGTACAAAAAATACTACCACACTTGATGGGATTTGGTCAATGACATTTGCGAATTTTCAGAAACAAAAAAATATTATCTTCTTTTACGACAATTTTGTCTGTTCCGTCTGGAAAGATTGACACGCACCGCGCCGCACGGTAATTTTGATACATAGCATCAATATATTGCATATCAAAAGGTCCGGGACAGCCCCGGCTTTTTGAGAAAGGAGAACAAACATGGCACACAAGACCGAATTCCTTTACTTGTCCGAACCCGATACCATCGCGGCCGGCGTTCTGGATGTGCCCAAGTGCATCAATAACGCAGAAGAGGTTTTCACCCTTCTTGCCAAGGGCGACTATCTCATGGGCGGCAACAACCATAACAATCACGGTATGTATATTGTTTTCCCCAAGGAGAGCCCGTTCCCGAATATGCCCGTCGCCGGACCCGACCGCCGCTTCGTTGCCATGCCCGCTTACCTCGGCGGCCGCTTTGACATCTGCGGCCAGAAGTGGTACGGCTCCAATGCCGCCAATAAGAGCAAGGGGCTGCCGCGCTCCGTGCTGATGGTCACGCTGAACAACAAGGACACCGGCGAACCGCTTGCCTACATGAGCGCGAATCTTCTCAGCGCCGCGCGCACCGGTGCCGTGCCCGGCGTCGCCACGCGCCACCTCGCACGCAAGGACGCAGAGGTGCTGCTGTGCATCGGCTGCGGCGCGATCGGCACGTCCTGCCTCAACAACGTCATCACCCAGATGCCCAACGTCAAGAAGGTCATCTGCAACAATCACTCCGTCGCCCCGGCCGAAAAGCTGGCCGCCCACGTGCGCGAGCAGTTTGGCATCGAAGCCGTCGTCGAGCAGGATCTCGAGACGGCCGTGCGTCAGGCTGACGTCATCAACGTCGCCGCTTCGCGCACCGCGTTTCTGAACATTCAGGGTGCGTGGGTCAAGCCCGGCTGCACCATTCTGGCATCCGGCCCGGTCCATTTTGACCAGCAGGAGGGCGGCTCCTACGAGCAGGACGGCGGTCTGTGGACGAAGATGAAGGTCGTCTATGACCACATCGGCCTGCACGAGGCCTACGTCGAGGACGCCATCGCCACCGGCGATAAGGAAGCGTACTACGCCGGTGTCATCGGCGGCCCGGTGTACCACCTGATCGACAAAGGCATGAAAGAGCCCCTGCAGGATTCGCTTGCGATCGGCAAAATCATCGCAGGCGAGCAGCAGGGCCGTACCAGCGATGACGATATCATCTGCTTCATCGCCTGCGGCATGTCCGTGTTTGACCTCGGCCTTGGCTACGATCTGTACGAGACCGCTCTCGAGAAGGGCATCGGCACTAAGCTCCTGCTCTGGGAGAACCCGGCGCAGTGCGAATGAGCCGCGCCGCCAGCATCGTTATTCTCACTTTTCCCCATACCGCCGTGCCCACGTGAATGGGCACGGCACAGACCCTCAGCGCAAAAGGCGGATGTCCAAAAGCATCCGCCTTTTGCGCAGATTGGATAAGCTGTCGTTTTTTGGACTTATCTCGATGGAAATGGCGGTTATTTTTTATTTTTTTGTACTAAAAAAATCGCTATTTTTACGATTATTTGAACGATTTTTTTGTGGAAAACGATTATTTTTTGAATGGCGCGCATTTGTATGATCCCGGAAAATAGAACAGTATGCACAAAAAACAGCAGATTATGCAGATGCAATTGACTTTTTCGCCAACTCAATTTATAATTTTGTATAGCGTACATCATTTTTTCGAATGCATTTTCATTCATGTCGGAAGTTTGGCGATATATTGCTCATCTGTTCACAGCCTGCTAATATATTGCCATTGTCACCGGAACGGTGCTGCAGCATGGCATGCGGCAGGAATGCGTCTCGTGTGGGTGCGCGCAATCATAAGGAGTGAAACTATGCAAATCAAGGTCAAGAACCGTGAGGCCCTGCTCAGCCACGGCGATGCCGAGGGCCGAAAGATCGTTCTGGACATCACGGAAAAAACCCTGCAGCAGCTCGACGCCTACGAGCGCATCAAGCGCATCACCCACATGGAGGGCGATGTGCTGTGCATCGGCAGCCGCCGCTGGGATCTGAGCAAGAAGCGCAACGTCTACCTGCTCGGTGCCGGCAAAGCCTGCAACCATATGGCCATGGCGATCGACGAGATCCTCGGCGACCATCTCACGCGCGGCATTGCGATCGTCAAGATCAGCGAGCCGACGGACGTGTTTCATAAAACGGAAGTGTACGTCGGCGGCCACCCGCTGCCAAACGCGGAGGGACTGCGTGCCTGCAAGGAGATCATCCGCCTGATCGACAGCGCCACGGCCGACGACCTGTTTATCGTCGTCATCAGCGGCGGCTCGTCCGCGCTCATGAGCTGCCCGATCGAGGGTATCTCGCTGCAGGATGAGATCGACACGACCGACATCATGCTCAAATCCGGTGCCGGTATTTATGAGATCAACGCGATCCGACGCCACATCTCCGCCATGAACGGCGGCATGCTCGCAAAGCGCATCCGCGACCGCGGCGCCGAGCTCATCGGCTTCGGCATCTCGGATGCCGTAGGTACGCCGGCCACCGGCGATATCGGCGAGCCGTACAAAAATTATAAAGGTACGCCGATGGGTCCCGACCAGACGACGCTTGAAGAGGCACGGCAGGTCATCCGTGACTACGGTGTAGCCGACCGTCTGCCGAAATCCGTTGTGGACTATCTCATGCACGTCGGCCCCGAAGGTGAGACGCCCAAGGCCTTCCCCGAGAACACCTACTTCCTGCTCAACAGTCTGCCGGATTCCTGTCTGACGGCCAAGCGCATCTCCGAGGAGATGGGCATCCCGGCCGTGATCCTCACCTCGTACCTCGAGGGCGAGGCCAGAGAGGTCGGCTCCGTATTTGCCTCGCTCGCCCGCGAGATCCAGAACTACGGCAATCCCGTCAAGCCGCCGTGCGTGCTGCTGTGCTCCGGCGAGGCGACGACGCAGATCCTCGATAATTCCACCATCACCGGCCACGGCGGCCCGGGTCAGGAGCTGACGCTGTCCTACGCCATCTCCGGAAAGAAGGCGCCCGGCTGCGTGTGCCTGTCCATCGACTCCGAGGGTACCGACGGCACGACGAAGGTCGCCGGCGGCATCACGGATTCCACAAGCTATGATGCGGCGGAAGCCAAAGGCATCAACGTCTTTGACGCCCTGCGCGGTCACGCCTGCTTTGAAGCGCTCGACGCCATCGGCGACGCAGTCTTCACCGGCAACACCGGCACAAACCTGTGCGACCTGAACATCATGTACGTGCCCGAGCTGCCCGGCAACCCCCGCAAGGGCAGCCGCATCCGCAGCGTGCATGCCCGCCAGATCATTGACTGCAAGTGCCGGCCGATGGTCGAGGTCGACGTCATCACCGAAGACGGCTCTATTGGCACGGCCGCTGCGCCGACCGGTTCGTCCGTGGGTATGTACGAGTCGTTCGTCCTGCGTGACAATGATCCCGCCGAATACAACGGCCTGTCCGTACATAAGGCGGTCGCCAATGTCAACGATATCATTGCCCCGGCACTCATCGGTATGGACGCGATGGATCAGGCCGCGATCGACCGGTGCATGATCGAGCTCGACGGCACTGAGAACAAGACGAACCTCGGCGGCAACGCCATCTACTCCGTGTCCGTGGCGTGCTACCGCGCGGCGGCGGCAAGCTGCAAGCGCCCGCTCTATGATTACATCGCCGGCGGCAGGATCAAGACCGTACCCATCCCGTCGTTCAACGTGCTCAACGGCGGCATGAATGCCGGCATCCGTCAGGCATTCAATGAGTTCATCGTCATGCCGTACCGCGCCAGCGACATCGAGCAGGCCGTTGAGATCGCCGTTAAGGTCTTCAACCGGCTCGGCACGGTCATCCGCGCGTATACCGGCGCGGAGCCGCGCGTGGGCGGCTCGTACGGCTGGTGTGCCCCGTCGGAGGATCCGGAGGTCTGCCTTGACCTGATCCAGAAGGCCATCGACGACTGCGGCTACAGCGAACAGTGCGCGTTTGCACTCGACTGCGCCATGACCGAGATGTACGACCGCGAGCACAAGACCTATTACCTCAACGGCAGCCAGGTCACAAACGATGAGCTGGTCGCCTATGTCAAGCGCCTGACCGAGAAGTACAACTTCGTATTCATTGAGGACATGCTCGATGAGGACGACTGGGACGGCTTCGTCAAAGCACACCGTGAGATCACGCGCACCTACATCATCGCCGACGATCTTACCGTCTCGAACCCCGCGCGCATCCGCAGGGCTTACGAGCTCAAGGCGATCGACGGCTTCATCCTCAAGCCCAATCAGGTCGGCACGATCACCGAGGCGCTCGCGGCGCACAAGTTCGCCAGCGAGCACGGCATGTTCTCCGTCACGTCCGGCCGCAGCGGCGGCGTCGTGGGCGACGTGGTCATGGATCTGGCGGTGGGCCTGCAGATCCCGTTTATCAAAAACGGCTGCCCGCGCAGCGGCGAGCGCATCGACAAGCTCAACTTCCTCATGCGCGTGAAGGACAATTACCCCGGCTGCCACATGGCAAAGATCGACGACATCGTCCGCTTCTGAACGGGACGGCTCCCAACACCCGGAATTCCCGGCAGGCAACTGCCGTGTAATTTAAAACGATCAAACGTGACTTGAAGCACTGCTTTGAGGAGCAAAGGAGGAAAAACTATGAAAAAAAGACTCACCGCACTGGTACTGGTCCTTGTCATGGCGCTGAGCCTCTGCGCATGCGGCGGCGATAAGACCGATGGCAACCAGGCGACCGGCAACAGCGATTACACCGGCCCGAGCTACACGCTCACGCTCGGCCATGTGATCGCTGACGGCACCCCGACGGACGAAGGCGCTGACCACTTTGCTCAGCTCGTCTCCGAAGCTTCCGGCGGCAAGATCAAGATCGAGGTCTACCCGAACTCTGCGCTCGGCGATAACCGCGCCATGATCGAGTCCGTGCAGCAGGGCACGCTGGACATGGTGCTGCCCGCCGTGGCAAACCTTGCCGCGTTCACGACGGCAACGAAGCTCTTTGACCTGCCGTTCCTGTTCAAGAACGACGCGCACGCCGAGGCCGTTCTCGACGGCGAAGTGGGCACGAAGATCCTCAGCGATCTCGAGTCCTCCGGTCTCATTGGCCTGGCCTGGTGGCTGCAGGGCTGGCGTGAGCTGACCACCGACAACATCGAGTTCCACAAGGCCGGCGATCTCAACGGCTGCAAAATGCGCGTGCAGGACAACGAAGTGCACATCATGACCTGGCAGCTTCTCGGTGCCAGCCCCACGACCCTTGCTTACTCCGAGCTGTTCACCGCGCTCCAGCAGGGCACCATCAACGCACAGGAGAACCCCATCTCCAACATCAAGCTCTCCGGCTTCTCCGAAGTGCAGAAGTACCTCATCAAGACCGATCACATCTATGACCCCATCCCGGTCGTCATGTCCAAGAAGACCTGGGACAAACTTGATCCCGCTGCACAGGAGATCATCAAGAAGGCCGCCAAGGAATCCGCTGACTGGGAGCGTGACTACGCTGCCGATTACGATGAAAAGACCCTCAAAGAGTGGGAGCCCGACGGCAACGGCCCGAAGGTCATCTTCCTCACCGACGAGGAGAAGGCCGCTCTGCGTGAGACCGTTCAGCCCGTGTACGATAAGTACGCCAGCGCCATCGGTCAGGATCTGATCGACGCCGTTGCCGCGGCTGAGCCGAAAAACTAACATCTGAACGCGATCTTAGCACCGGCTAAGCGAATTCAGGCAATCTTTTGGGGGTGTTCCGGCCGGGAACGTGCTGTTTCAGCACACGGCGGGGCACCCCCGCGTCGAAACAGACCCAAATCTCTATCATTTCAACACTTCTACACCACATCCCATATGCCGCCCCGGCGGCAGTGAACAATACCGGCCGCTTCGGCGGCGGCAGAATGGAGTCTGACCAAATGAAAACGAAAACAAAATCGCCGGGTACAACCACATAGAGGAATGGATCCTTGCGATTTGCTTCGGACTCATGACGGCGATCGTCGGCGTGAACGTCGTTTTGCGTGCGTTCAACCACTCGCTGTCCTGGGCCGACCAGGCGGCGCGCATCCTCTTCGTGTGGTGCACGCTCATCGGCATCAGCCTCGGCGCCTTCACCGGGCAGCATCTGAAAGTCGAGGCCATTGATAACTTCCTGCCCAGAAAGATCACCTACTGGATCGATCTGTTCGGCGACTTCGTGTCGTTTGTGTATGCGATCGTCGTGTCCTACATGATGTGGGTCTACATCCAGAACATCATCCAGTTCCCGCAGTATTTCTCGTCCATGCCGTGGCTGAGTGCGGCGGTCATGTACATTCCCGGCCTGATCGGTATGATCGGTTTCTGCATCCGCATCATGCAGGCCTCCCTCATCCCGAACCTGAAGCTGCTGCGCGGCAAGGCCTACCTGACCAACACCATCAAGGGCCCCATCCCGCAGGAGGAACTCGATAGGCACAACAAGAAAAAATCCAAGAAGAAGGAGGAAGATCAGTAATGGTAGTTGGCGTTCTTTTCGGCGTTCTGGCGATCTGTCTTCTTCTGACGGTTCCCATTGCTGTCTCGCTCGGCATCGCGACTATCGCGGCCGGCTTTTCGCTCAACGCTGTGACCGGCAACCAGATGCTCACCATGCTGGCGCAGACCACGATCACGGCATCAGACAACACCTCCCTGCTGGCAATGCCTTTCTTCATGCTCTGCGGCTCCCTGATGGACCGCTCCGGCATTGCCAAGCGCCTGATCGATGTCGCGGAAGCGATCGTCGGTGAGGCGACCGGCGGCCTCGGCGCCACGACCATCGTCGCGGCCATGCTCTTCGCCGCCATTTCCGGCTCCGGCCCGGCCTGCGTGGCCGCACTCGGCGGTATCCTCATCCCCGCCATGGTGCGCCGCGGCTACTCCACGGAGTACGCCGCCGCAACGACGGCCTCCGCCGGTACCATCGGCCCCGTCATCCCCCCGTCCATCCCGATGATCGTCTATGCGGTCTCTGCCGGCACGTCCGTCACGGCACTGTTTCTCGGCGGCGTCGGCCCCGGCATCCTCATGGGCCTGATCATGATCCTCTACAACTTCCTCATCAGCAAGAAGCGCGGCTACAAGGGCACGCCCCGCGGCGGCGGTTTCCTCTGGGTGCTCAAGCAGATCTGGAAGGGCCTTCCCGCACTGCTCATGCCCGTCATCGTGCTCGGCGGCATCTACTCCGGTCTTGCCACGCCGACGGAGTCCGCCGTGCTCGGCGTTATCTACACGCTGATCGTCGGCTTCTTCGTGTTCCGCACGCTGAACTTCAAGCTGCTCAAGGAAGCACTGGTCGAGGCGGCCATGATGTCCGCTCCGGTCATGTTCCTGCTCGGCGGCGCGGCTGTGTTCGGCCGTCTGCTCACCCTGCAGCGCATCCCCGAGCTGCTCGCTACGGCAATGCTCGGCCTGTCGGACAGCAAGTACGTGGTCATGCTGCTGATCATGGCGTTCCTGCTGGTCGCCGGCATGTTCATCGACACCACGTCGAACATCGTGCTGTTTGCCCCGCTGTTCTGCCCCATTGCACAGAAGCTCGGCCTGGATCTCGTGTATTTCGGCATCCTCATGGTCGTCAACCTCTGCATCGGCTTCCTGACGCCGCCGCTGGGCGTCAACCTGTTCGTCGCAAAGAATATATCCGGCGCGCCATTGGGAGGGTTGGTCAAAGAACTGATGCCATACATCGGCATCCTCGTTCTGGCGCTCGTCCTGATGGTCTTCTTCCCGCAGATCGTCATGTTCCTGCCAAATCTGGTAGGCGGATGACGCCGGACACCCAAGAATTACTGACGGTAGCGTGAGGCAGACGCCTCATGCTATCGTCTGTTGTCAATGTACCGCCGCCGCATCCGGCGGCAGAAGGAGCTATTTATGATTGAAAGAATTCGTGAACTTGCAGCCGAAATGAAACCGGCCATGATCGATCTGGCACAGCGCCTGATCCGCACGCCGTCGCTCAGCGGTCAGGAAAAGGACGTGGCCGACCTCATCCTTGCCGAGCTTGAGAAGCTTGGCTATGACGAAGTGTTCCGCGATCCCTGGGGCAGTGTCTGCGGCATCATCCACGGCACCGAGCCCGGCCCCGCCATCATGTACAACGGCCATATGGACCATGTCGACATCGGCGACCCGTCCGAATGGCACGGCTATGATCCCTACGGCGGCGTGATCGACATCGATGAGATGTACAACGAGGCCGGCGACGCGCTTGAAAAGACCGAGGTCATCCACGGCCGCGCCGCCGCCGATACCAAGAGCGGCATCGCCTGCCAGATCTACAGCGGCGCGATCCTTGCGCAGCTCAAGAAAGAGGGCATCGGCTTCAAGGGCGACTATATGGTCAGCTTCGTCGTCATGGAAGAGCCCGCCGAGCAGATCGGCATCATCGGCCTGATCGACAACGAATTCCCGAAGCGCGGCCTGCACGTCGACGGTGTCGTCTCCTGCGAGGCCACCGCGCTCAAGATCTACTGCGGCCACCGCGGCCGCGTTGAGATCAACGTCGAGGTCGCCGGTGTGACCAGCCACGGTGCATCCCCTTGGCTCGGCATCAACGCCGTCAACAAAGCCACGAAGCTCATCGACGCCGTCGAGGCCTACTATGCCGAGCACTATCAGGTCGACGAGAAGCTCGGCAAGTCCAGCATCGCATTGACTGTCATCAACTGCACGCCCGGCACGATGTGCATCGTGCCCGACCGCTGCAATATCACCTATGACCGCCGTCTCGTCCCGACCGAGACGCCCGAGGACGCCATTGCTGAGATTCAGGCGATCATCGACCGCCTCTCCGCCGAGGATCCGGACTTCCACGCCACCGTGAAGGTCTCCGCCGTGCCGCGCACGACCTACACCGGCATCACCGAGACGAAGCCCAACATCAAAGAGGGCTGGCGCATCGCCGAGGACCACCCGTTCGTTGCTGCGGCCTCCAACGGCCTGCGCAGCATCGGCGAGCCCGTCAGCTACGGCTACTGGGACTTCGGAACCGACCTTGCCATGGTCAGCGGCCGGCATCACATCGCCTCCATCGGCTATTCCCCGATGCAGGAGTATTACTGCCACCGCCCGGTCGACAAATGCCGCATCGACTTCATGGAGCGCGCACTCGTCGGCAACATCGCCATCTTCCGGGAGCTGACGAAGCTCAGCGGTGACGATTTCAAGATTTAACGCGAAAGGAGCACCTGCCATGAATTACAGCCCGATCGAAGAAGTGGCGCTCACGCAGAAGCTCGTCCGGATCGAGAGCACGAACCCCGGCGCGTTTGAATACAAGGTGTCGGATTTCGTGTACGATTTTCTGGCGCAGACCGGTGCGGATGTCCTGCGCCACGAGGTGAAGGACGGCCGCTGCAACATCGTCGCCACACTCAAGGGTGAGCAGAGCTGCCCGCGTCTGGTCTACATCTGCCATCAGGACACCGTCCCGCTCGGCGACGGCTGGCACCATGACCCGCTGGCAGCCGAGATCGTTGACGGCAGGATGTACGGCCGCGGCTCGTGCGACATGAAGTCCGGCCTCGCAGCCGGTATGCTGGCGTTTCGCAGCATTGCTGCCATGGGCAAAAAGCTGAAGCATGACTTTCTGTTCATCGCCTCGATGGACGAAGAGGACATCATGATCGGCGCGGATAAGCTCATTGCCGACGGCATCGTTCGAGCCGACGACTATGTGCTCGATGCCGAGCCGACGAACGGCGCCATTAAAGTCGCCCACAAGGGCAAGACCTGGTTCCGGCTGGACGCAAAAGGCGTCGCCTGCCATGCAAGCACGCCCGAAAAGGGCAGCGATGCCGTCGCCGCACTTTCGGAGGTCATCTGTGCCATCAACCGCAGGCTCAGGGCGCTGCCGGTGCACCCGGAGCTTGGCCCGTGCGCAGCCACGTTCGGCATCATCAACGGCGGCCTGAACCTGAACATCGTGCCCGGCGAGTGCTACTGCACGATCGATATGCGCCTGACCCCGCCGACAACGAACGAGCAGTCCATCCGCCTCGTGGAAGAGGCCATCGCCGAGGGCTGTGCAAACGTACCCGGCACGTCATGCACCTACACCGTACTTGCGCAGCGCCCCGCCGTGGAGAAGGATAACGATTCCTACCTGCTCAAGATGCTTCGCGCCGCGACGAAGGATGTCACCGGTGAGGAAGCCCCGGTCGATTTCTTCCCCGGCTACACGGACACCGCGGTCATCGCCGCCACGACCGGCAACCGCAACTGCATGTCCTACGGCCCGGGTGATCTGTTTTATGCCCACAAGCCGGACGAATTCGTCGAGCTTGACGACATCACCCGCTGCACGCGGGTCATGACCCGGCTGGCCGAATCCATCCTGATCGACGCCTGAGAGGAGCCGCACCATGCACGAAAAAGCCGCAGCCCTGCTGCAGAAGGTGCAGCTCCCGCCGATGTTTCGCGTGCAGCAGGTATTTGACCGCACGCACATCGCGCCGGAGGACATCCCGGACTGCATCGCCGGGATGCTTTCAGACGCGCCGCACACGCGCAAGATCCGTCCCGGCATGCGCATCGCCATCACGGTCGGCTCGCGCGGTGTGGCCAATATCCCGATCATCACGAAAGCGATCGCGGACTTCGTCAAGAGCCGCGGCGCGCACCCGTTCGTCGTCCCGGCAATGGGCAGTCACGGCGGCGCGACCGCCGAGGGTCAGCGCGCCGTGCTCGCCGGCTACGGCGTGACGGAGGAGACCATCGGCTGCCCGATTCTCTCGTCCATGGAGGTCAAGAAGATCGGCGTCAACGCCGACGGTATGGACGTATTCATCGACAAAAACGCGGCCGAGGCGGACGGCATCATCGTCAACTGCCGCATCAAGCCGCACACGTCGTTCCGCGGACCCTTTGAGAGCGGCATCATGAAAATGATGACCATCGGTCTCGGCAAGCAGGTCGGTGCCGAGACGTGCCACCGCGCCGGGTTCAAATACATGGCCAAGTATGTGCCCATGTTCGGTCAGGCCATCATCGAAAACGCGCCGATCCTGTTCGCGGTCGCCACGATCGAAAATGCCTATGACCAGACGGCGGAGCTCGTCACGGTCGACGCACCCGACGTTTACGAGCAGGAGCCGATCCTGCTGCAGCGCGCATTTGCAAACATGCCGCGCATCCTCGTCGACAGCTGCGAGCTGCTCATCGTGGACGAGTGCGGCAAGTATTTCAGCGGCAACGGTATGGATCCGAACGTATCCGGCAAGTTCCCGACCCCCTACGCCTCCGGCGGCATCGAAAGCCAGCACATCGTCGCACTCGACATCGACGAGGCCTCGCACGGCAACGCGCAGGGACTTGGCCTCGCCTCGGCCACGACCGTGCGCGCGGTCAAAAAGCTCGACCTCGACGCCATGTACGTCAACGGCATCACCTGCAAAATGCTCTACGGCTGCGAGATCCCGCCGTTCATGAACAACGACCGTGAGGCCATTCAGATGGGACTGGCCATGTGCGTGGATTACGATGAGGCACACCCGCGCATCGTGCGCATCCCGAACACGCTGCACCTCGAGCACATCATGCTCTCCGAGGCGTATTACGACGAGGCGCGCCGGAACCCGGATCTCATCATCGAGAGCGAGCCCGCGCCGCTGGCCTTTGACGCCGACGGCAATCTGGCCTTCGATCTCGACAACGCGCCGTAACTTCCCCGTCATAGCGCCGCAGCAAAAACAGAAAAACCTCCGGCATCTCTGCCGGAGGTTTTTTTAAGCGGCGGCCGTGCGGCGCGTCAGTGCTCGTATTCGTATGCGCTGGCCGACGCTTCCACAGCCAGCATGGAGTAGTTCCAGTTGTTTTTCATGGCCAGCTCCGCGCCGAACGGATCGCGGATGCGGAAGCTGTCAATGATCGTTCGATGATCCTGCGCGGAGGACGCCATGTGATTGTCGCGGAAAAACAGATAGTCCAGCCGCGCGATCGGCACCCACAGCGCCGAGCAAAACTCCTGAATGTAGGCATTGCCGGCGATGGCAAGGATCTTCTCGTGAAAGGCGTGGTCGGCCATGAGCAAGCCCTCGGTATTGTTGTCCGCAGCCATCCGCCGGAAGATCAGGTTGCGATGCTCAAGCTCGTCGATGTCCTCATTGGTCGCCAGATCCACAGCCAGTCGCACAGCCAGACACTGCAGCGTCTGCATAGGCAGATAGTAGCTCTCGATCTTGTCCAAATCCAGATCCGCCACGACGGTGGCCTTGCCGGGATAGGTGAGGATGAGCTTTTGCTGCTCGAGGATCTTGAGCACCTCGCGCACAGGCGTACGGCTGACATGAAAATAGTCGGCCAGCTCCGTATCGGAGATCTTTTCACCCGGCTTCATCTGCATGAGGATGATCCAGTTGTGCAGAGTCTCGAGGATCTCCGCCTTTGTGCAGGGCACCTCGGTCGGGTAGGGAGAATCAGGCAGCGGCATGGTCGGACCTCCAGATGAAATCAAATTCGCGCGATCGACAAATCATTATTTTTTTATTATATCATCGTGACCGGGACACGTCAAACCGCAGTTTGCGCGTGTCTGCCCGTCGCGGACAGCCGCTTGCAATGACAGGAAAAATGTTGTACACTGGGTACATCTTGTCACAAGCGATCAACACCCAGAGGGAGGGACTCACGGATGCTGTTTGACGCAAAGATCAGCGCCGCTTATTCCGGCCTGACGTATTCCCAGCGGAAAGTGGCAAACTATGTGCAGGAGAAATATGAGGACGTCGCGTTCGAGACCCTGGAAAAGCTCGCGGCCAAGGCCGGCGTGAGCACGACGACGGTCATCCGCTTCTCCCGCGCGCTCGGCTACTCCGGCTATTCCGAAATGCAGGAGGACATCAAAAAAGAGATCCAGACAAAGGGCTCGCTGCCCGACCGGCTCGAACGTGCCGCCGCAGTCAGCGACAACGATCTGCTCAGTGACACCTTCACGACCGATATCAACAACCTCAACCAGACGTTCGCCGGTCTGCAGCCGGATGAGCTGGAGGCGGCCATCCGCCTCATCAGCGGGGCAAAGAACATCTATGTGCTCGGCATGCGCAGCAGCTTTTCCCTTGCGCACTACATGGTCTCGCGCCTCGGTGAGATCAAGAAAAACGTGCACTTTGTCCAGCTCACCGGCCTGATCTATCCCGAGGAGATCGTCAGCGCCGACGTGGGCGATGTCTGCATCGCCTATATCTTCCCGCGCTATTCCAAGACGGGCATCAATATCCTTGCCTGGATGCGCAGCCGCGGCGTGAAGATCGTGCTCATCACGTCCAACAACAATCTCCCCGTGCGCAGCTATGGAGATATCTGCTTTCGCTGCGCGATCCAGAGCGTGTCGTGCAAAAACTCGCTCACGGCACCCATGTGCCTGACCAATTATCTGGTTGCCGAGCTGGCGCTGCGCAATTATGACGAAGCACATGAGGTGCTCTCGCGCACCGAGGATATCCTCAGCACCGGCTTCTACCTCGGCATCTGACACGTGCCTGCGGCGCGGCGGACGGCATCCGCTGCAGGGCCGGTTCCTTGCACGCATCTCGGATCGTTCTCCCGTTTCACTGTACAAGTATCCCGGACATCGTTTGCGCTCTCCTTTTGAATGGCCGTGTGGCGGCCGCATTCTGCCGGAGCCTGCAAACGATGTCTTCTTTTTTGTTTTTCATTGACGCAAACGGTTGTACCTTAGCCGCCGCACGTGCTACAATTTATCATCATCCGATTCACACAGGAGGTGCCGCCATGCAGCCGAAAACCCGCGCCGTCATTGCGCTCGATGCGCTGGGCCTTGCCGCGCTCGCGGCGCTCTTTGTCCTCTGGTGCGTGCGCACGCCGGACCTCACCGCTGCGGGCGGCATCGCCGCCGGATGCAGCGCGGCGCTGTTTGCCGCCGTGGGGCTGCGGTTCGTGCCCGCGTGGGTGCGCTTCTGGCAGCGGGAGGACGCCGCGCCCGCCGTCCCGGCGCAGGAGCCGGAGCACATGGCCGCGCGCATTTTCGCCGCGCTGCTCGCGCTCGATCTAGCGCTGCTCGTGCTCACATGGGGCGTCCGCGCCCTCACCGGACGACCGGAGACGATCACGCAGGCGCTCGAATTCTGGCGCTGCCTCGACAGCCGGCACTATCTCGACATCGCGCGCGACGGCTACATCACCGCCGGTGATCCCGACCGCGTCGTGCAGCTCGTGTTTCTGCCGGGCTACCCGCTCGTGGTGCGCGCGGTGATGCTGCTCGTCCCGTCGGACATCTGCGCAGGGCTTCTGACATCGGCGCTGTGCTTTGCGGGCGCGGGGTGCGTGGTCTACCGGCTGCTGCGGCTCGACCTGCCGCACCGCGACGCCGTGCGCGCGCTGCGGTTTCTCGTGCTCGCACCGGGCAGCTTTTTCTTCGCCGCACCCATGAGCGAGAGCCTGTTTCTGCTGCTGACGGCGGCGGCGCTCTACCTCGCGCGCACGCGCAGGCCCGTGCTCGGCGGGCTGTGCGGAGCATACGCCGCGTTCACGCGCTCGCTCGGGCTGCTGCTGATCGTGCCGCTGCTGTGGGAGCTGGTGCACGACGCCGTGCAGCGCCGCCGTGTCAGCATCCGGCAGGTTGTCGGGCTGCTGCTCGTGCCGCTTGGCTTCGCGGTGTATTGCTGCATCAACCGGCACGTATCGGGAAACCCGTTTCAGTTTCTCATCTACCAGCGCGAGCACTGGAACCAGCGCACGGGACTGTTTTTCAGCACCGCCGCATATCAGACGGACTACCTGCTGCGCTGTCTGCGCAGCGGCAATTGGCGCGACGCGCTCGGTCTCTGGCTGCCGAACCTGATCGCGTGCTTTGCCGCGCTCATCCTGCTGGCGAAGGCCGCGCCGCGGCTGCGCGCAAGCCAGACGGCGTGGTTTCTCGCGTATTACATCATCGCCGTCGGCGCGACATGGCTGCTGAGCGCGCCGCGCTACCTGCTCGTGCTGCTGCCCGTACCGCTGGCGCTGGCACAGTGCGCGCAAAAGCGCACCGCGAACATCGCCCTCACCGCCCTGAGCGCGCTCGCCGCGCTCGGCTATCTCGCCGCGTTCGCCCTGCGCTGGCAGGTTTGGTGAGCCGCGCCGCCGGGCACTGTCCTTTTATCGGGACACCAGATATGCTACACTTTAGAAAACACACAAGGAGGCAATGTTATGCTGCATCTGCTCTATGGTCCTGCCGCCAGCGGCAAGACCGATCTGCTCATGGGGCGCATCCGCGCAGCCGTCGCGGCGCGCACGCCGGGGCAGGTGCTGCTCGTGCCGGAGCAATACAGCCACGAGGCCGAGCGCGCGCTGTGCGCCGCCTGCGGCGACAGTCTGAGTCTGTACGCCGAGGTGCTGAGCTTCACGGGACTGGCGCGCCGCGTCGCGGCGGAGACCGGCGCGGGTGACGCGCCGCTGCTCGATCAGGGCGGACGGTTGCTGTGCATGGCGCTGGCGCTCGATCAGGTCGCGCCGCGGCTGCGGCTGTTCGGTGCGGCTGCCCGCCGGGCGCAGATGCAGCAGACGCTGCTTGGCGCGGTCGACGAGCTCAAGACCGCGTGCGTCACGCCCGACGCGCTCGAGCAGACCGCCGCGCGCTGCCCCGGCTATCTGGGCGACAAGCTGCGCGATCTCGCGCTCGTACTCGCGGCGTATGACGCCGTGACCGCGCAGGGTCACGCAGACCCCACCGACCGCCTGACGCACCTGGCCGAGCGCATCCCTGAGAGCACGCTCGGTCGCACGGGGCAGTTTTATCTCGACGGCTTTACCGACTACACGCGGCAGGAGCTTGCCGTTGTACGCGCACTGCTGACGGCGGGCGCGGATGTGACGGTCTGCCTCACGCTCGATGCGCTCACGGACGGCAACGAGATCTTCGGCACGGCGCGGCATACGGCGCGCGTGCTGCTGGACATGGCGGACGACTGCGGCGTGCCCGCCACCGTTGAGGCCTGCCCTGCCCGCGCCGCCGACACGCCGCTGCGCGTGCTCGAGCAGCAGCTGTTTTCCTACACCTCCGCGCACTTTGACGACCCTGCGCACACGATCAGCGTGCGCACGGCGGACGATCTCACGGCCGAGTGCGCATGGGCGGCCGCCCGCGCACTGCAGCTCGTGCAATCGGGCTGCCGCTGGCGCGACATTGCCATTGCCGCGCGCGGCTTTTCCGACTACGCGCCCGCGCTCGAGCGCATGTGCGCCTACTACGGCGTGCCGCTCTATTTTGCCCGCCGCACCGACCTGCTGCAAAAGCCGCTCGTGGCGCTCATCCGCGCGGCCTACGACATCGTGACCGGCGGCTGGGACGCCGAGGACGTCTCGGCCTACCTGCGCACGGGGCTCGCCGGGCTCACGCCGGAGGAGACGGACACGCTTGAAAACTACGTCCTGCTCTGGTCGCTGCGCGGCGGCGCATGGACGCGCCCCGAGCCGTGGCGGCAGCATCCCGACGGCTACGGCGCGCCGGACACGGACGAGGCCGCTGCCCGCCTTGCCGAGATCAACGACCTGCGGCAGCGGGCCGCAGACCCGCTGCGGCTGCTGGGGGCGGAGAGCCGCGCCGCCGCCACCGCCGAGGCGCAGGCCATGGCGCTGGCGGATTTTCTCGAGCGGCTGCACCTGGCGCAGCGGCTCGACACGCTCGCTGAAGATCTGCGCCGCGAGGGACGCAGCGTGCTCGCGGCCGAATACGCGCAGCTCTGGGAGCTGACGGTCGGCGCGCTCGAGCAGTTTGCCGCCATCCTCGGCGACACGCAGATGGACGCCGACACGTTTGCGACGCTGTTTTTGCGGATGCTCTCGTGCTACGACATCGGCACGATCCCCGTCGCGCTCGACCGCGTGACCGCCGGCGACCTTGACCGGATGCGCCGGCGCGGCATCCGGCATCTGATCGTGCTCGGCGCGTCGGACGACCGGCTGCCGCGCGCCGGTGAGCCGGACGGCGTGTTTTCGCCCGAGGAGCGGCGCGAGCTGCTGGAGCTGGAGCTCGACATCGGCGGCGGCACGGACGACGTGCTCTGGCGCGAGTATAACCTCATCTACCAGTGCGTGACGCTCCCGTCCGAGACACTCACGGTGACCTACCCGCTCTTTGACGGCAGCGGCACGCCCACACGCGCAGCGTTTCTCGTCACGCGCATCGGGCAGCTGTTCGGCACGCTGCCGCAGCCTGTTGATCCCGATGCGCAGCGGCTGCTCGCCCCCGCACCGGCGCTGGAGCTGGCTGCGCGCACGCTGCGCGGCGCAACGGACGCCAACGCCAACGCCGCGCGCGCATGGTTCGGGCAGCACGACCCCGCCGCGCTCGCAGCGCTCACACGCGCGGCGCACACCGCCCGCGGCCGGCTCTCGCCCGAGCGCGTGCGCGCGCTCTACGGTCAGCGGCTGTATCTCTCGGCATCGAAGGCCGAGCGCTTCAGCGCCTGCCGCTATGCCTACTTTCTGCAATACGGGCTCAAGGCCAAGCCCCGCCGCCCGGCGGCGTTCAGCCCGCCGGAGATCGGCACGTTCTTCCACTATGTCCTGCAGCACACGGCGCAGGACGCGACGGCCGCCGGCGGCTTCGCCGTCGTGACCGACGAGGAGCTCGGGCGCTTCACTGACCAATGGACGCAGCGCTACATCCACGACGAGCTCAACGATTTTCAGGAGAAATCCGCGCGCTTCGTCTACCTCTTCCGCCGCCTGTGCCGGCAGGTGCGGCAGGTGGTGACCGACATGGCGCACGAGCTGCGCGCGGGCGATTTCGTGCCGCTGGACTTTGAACTCAACTTCGCCGATCCCGAGCAGATCGCGCCGATCACGCTCTCGGACGGTGAGGTGACGCTCAACATGAGCGGCGTGGCCGACCGCGTGGACGGCTGGCTGCACGACGGCAAGCTCTACCTGCGCGTGGTCGACTACAAGACCGGGCGCAAGGCGTTCTCACTCTCGGACGTGTGGTACGGCATGGGGCTGCAGATGCTGCTGTACCTGTTCGCACTTGAGCGCTCGGGTCCGGAGCGCTACGGTCACGAGATCGTGCCGGCGGGCGTGCTCTACGTCCCGGCGCGCGATGTGCTCATCCCGGCCGACCGCCGGCTCTCGCCGGAGGAGACGGCAAAAGAGCGCGCCGGCGCCGTGCGCCGCTCCGGGCTGCTGCTCGACGACAGCGCCGTGCTGCACGCGATGGAGCACAGCGACACGCCGCAGTACCTGCCCCTCTCGACCCGGCGCAATGCGGACGCCCTTGCCAGCGCCGAGCAGCTCGGTCTGCTCGCGCGGCACATTGAGACGACGCTGCTCGACCTCGCGCACGAGCTGCGCGGCGGCAGCATCACGGCAGACCCCTATTTCCGCTCCGGGCAGGACACCGCCTGCACGCACTGCGACTATCTGAGTGTCTGCCACTTTACGCCCGGCGTGGAGGGCGACTGCCACCGCGTGCTGACAAAGCTCCCCGCCGACAAGATCTGGAGCAGCCTGAAAGGAGGCGAGCCGCATGCCTGAACTGAACTTCACACCCGAACAGCGCGCAGCGATCGACACGCGCGGCAGCACCGTGCTCGTGTCCGCGGCGGCGGGCAGCGGCAAGACCCGCGTGCTCACCGAGCGGCTCATGGCCTACCTTACAGATGCGGAAAACCCGGCCGACATCGACCGCTTCCTCGTCATCACCTACACGCGCGCGGCCGCGGCCGAGCTGCGCAGCCGCATCCTCGACGGGATCTATGCGCGCATTGCCTCCGACCCCGAAAACCGCCGCCTGCGGCGGCAGGCCGCGCTGTGCGCCCACGCCGAGATCGGCACGATCCACAGCTTCTGCGCCGACTTCCTGCGCGCCAACTGCGCAGCCCTTGCGCTCGCGCCGGACTTTCAGGTCGCCGACACCGAGCGCTGCATCGCCCTGCGCACAACGGCGCTGGAGCACACGCTCGAGCGCGCCTACGCCCGCATGGATGCCGACACCGGCTTTCGGCTGCTGGCCGACACGGTCGGCAACGGGCGCGACGATGCGCGTCTGGGCGAGCTGGTGCTCACGCTCTATGACAAGATGCAGTGCCACGCGCGGCCCGAGCAGTGGGCCGCACAGCAGGTGGAGCTGCTCGCGCTCGACGGCGTGACCGACGCGGGCGCCACGCCGTGGGGCCGGTCGCTGCTGGCGCGCGTGCGCGAGAGCGCGGCGCACTGGTGCGGCGTACTTGAGGCGCAGCTCGAAGTCATGGCGGACGCGGGCATGGAGTGGCTCTACGGCATCTACGGTACGAGCTTCGGGTCCACGGCAGCCGGTCTGCGCGCCGTCGTGCGCGCCTGTGATCAAAGCTGGGACACTGCCGTGGCAGCGCTGCAGGACGTGCCGTTCCCACGCCTCGGCAGCGCGCGCAAGCCGCCCGATCCGGACGTGCGCGACCGCGTCAAGGCGCAGCGCGACGCGGCGAAAAAGGCCATCCAGACGCTGCAAAAGCAGATCAACATCCCCTCCGCGCAGGCGCTCGCCGACCTGCACGCGACGGCCCCGGCCATGCAGGCGCTGCTGGCGCTGACGCTGGACTTCGGCGCGGCCTACGCCGCCGAAAAGCGGCGGCGCAGCCTTGTGGACTTCTCCGATCTCGAGCACATGACCGCGCAGCTGCTCACGGACGACGACGGCGCGCCGACGGAGCTTGCGCGCCAGCTCTCGGGGCGGTACACCGAGATCATGGTCGATGAATATCAGGACGTGTCGGAGGTGCAGGATCTCATCTTCCGCGCCGTGTCGCGCGAGGGCAGCAACCTCTTTTTCGTCGGCGACGTCAAGCAGTCGATCTACCGCTTTCGTCTCGCCGATCCGACGATCTTTCTCGACAAATACGCGCGCTTTGCGGATTTCCGCGAGGCCGCGCCCGGTGCGCCGCGGCGCATCCTCCTGCGGGAGAATTTCCGCTCGCGCCGCGCGGTGCTGGAAGCGGCCAACCACGTCTTTTCCAACATCATGTCGCGCGCGCTCGGTGAGCTGGACTATGACGATGCGGCGCGGCTGCGCGCCGGAGCAAGCTACCCCGGCGACGATGTGCTGCCGGAGCTCGCCGTGCTCGAGCTGCCGGACGCGGACGACGACGCACCCACGCCGGAAAAGGCCGCGCTGGAGGCGGACTACGCCGCGCGGCGCATCCGCGCGCTCATCGACGGCGGTGCGACCGTGTGGGAAAACGGCGCTAAGCGCCCCGCGCACTATGGCGACGCGGTCATCCTGCTGCGCAGCGCCAACAGCATCGGCCCCGTGTACCGCGCCGCGCTCGAGGCGCACGGCATCCCCGTGTCGGCGGAGACGAGCGGCGGATTCTACACATCCGAGGAGGTGTCGGTGCTGCGCTCGCTGCTGGCAGTGGTGGACAATCCGCACCAGGATGTGCCGCTCATCGCAGCGCTGCGCTCGCCGCTGTTCGGTCTGACGGCGGACGATCTGGCCGCCGTGCGCACGTGCGACCGCGAGCACGATTTTTACACCGCCGTCACGCTCGCCGCCGAGACGCGCGGCGACTGCCGGGACTTTCTCGACCTGCTCGCGCGCTACCGCGCGCTGTCGATCGAGCTGCCGCTGAGCGAATTTTTGTGGCACGTCGTGGACGACCGGTCCGTCATGGCGCTCACGAGCGCGATGCCGGACGGCGAACTGCGGCGGCGCAACGTGCTGCTCCTGCTCGACCTGACGCAGCAGTTTGAACAGACGGGTGCGCGCGGGCTGCACCGCTTCCTGCTCTGGATGCAGCGGCAGGAGACCGAGGGTGTGGAGCCCGCCACCCCCGGCGGCGAGAGTCGCAGCGTGCGCATCCTGAGCATCCACAAATCCAAGGGGCTGGAGTTCCCGTTCGTGTTTTTGTGCGACACGGCGCGCCTGTTCAACAAATCCGATGCGCGCACAAGCGTGCTCGTGCACCCGGCGCTCGGTCTGGGGCCGAAGTGCACGGATCTCGAGCACGGTGTGGAATACCCGACCATCGCGCGGCAGGCCATCGCGGCGCAGCTGCTGACCGAGACGCTCTCGGAGGAGATGCGCCTGCTGTACGTGGCCATGACGCGCGCAAAGGAGCGGCTCGTCATCACGGGCACCGTGCGCGACATCGGCAAGACCGTCAGCACCCTGACCGCCACGGCCACCGTGCCCCTCGCGCCGGAGCTGCTGCGCGCTGCGCAGAGCCCGCTGCACTGGCTGCTGCAGAGCGCGCTGCTCGACCGGGATGAGCGCTATCTGCGCCGGAACTACGTCTACCTGAAGGCGGACGCCGCGGCCGGCAGTGCGGAGGCGGAAGCCGAACCCACGCTGCCGGAGCCGGATCCCGCCCTGCTGGCGCAGCTCGAGCGCACGCTCACGTTCCGCTATGCGCACGCGCAGGCCATTGACCTGCCGTCGAAGGTGACGGCGACGGAGCTCAAGCGGCTGGAGGCGGAGAATACGCCGCCCGAGGACGCCGGTGCGCCGCTGCTCAAGGGCGCGCCGCGCACGCAGACCTTCCGCCGGCCGGATTTTTCGGCGCGGGATCGCAGGCTCACCGCCGCCGAGCGCGGCACGGCCACGCACCGCACGCTGCAATATCTGCGCTTTGCCGACGCGCAGACGCCCGAGGGCATCGCCGCGCAGGTGCAGGCGCTCGCTGCGCGCGGTCTGCTCACGGCGCGCGAGGCGCAGGCCGTGAACACGGCCTCGCTCCTGCAGCTGATGCGCACACCGCTCGGTGCGGCGCTTGCGGCGGCAGAGGCCGCGGGCACGCTGCGGCGAGAGTTTCGCTTCTCGCTCCTGTGCCCGGCGGAGACGTTCTTCCCCAGTGCGGATGCGGAGCAGGTGCTGCTGCAGGGCGTGGTAGACGCGTGGTTCGAGACAAAGGACGGCCTCGTCATCGTGGACTACAAGACCGACCGCATCCGCCCCGATGCCGTGCCGGAGCGCACGGCGTACTATGCCGCGCAGCTGCGCGCTTATGCCGGGGCAATGGCGCGCATCACCGGCCGCCCAGTCTGCCGGAGGACGCTGTATTTCCTGCACTGCGGCTGCAGCGCCGACGTCCCGGAGACGGACGCATAAAAAAATTACAAAAACGCTTGCTTTTCTGTCATCGGCATGGTAGAATTCAGGTTGCGTCTTGTAACCACGGACCAGCCCGTGCTCAAGACAGCTTATTATGAGGTGAATGACTATGAAAGACGGTATCCATCCGAATTACCAGCCAACCACGATCCGCTGTGCCTGCGGCGCCGTGTACGAGACCCGCTCCACGAAGCAGAACATCTCCATCGAGATCTGCTCCAAGTGCCACCCCTTCTACACCGGCAAGCAGAAGCTCGTTGACACCAGCGGCCGTGTGGATAAGTTCAACAAGAAGTACGGCATCAAGTAAGATCGGATCTGCGTTCCTGCGAAATCAGCCCGCGTGCAATGCACGCGGGCTTTTTCGCGCCCTGCAGCATTTGTGACGTCATAAAGCCTCGTCTCCGCCCGTACCCGCGGTCGAGCCTCCGCAGCCGGACGACCGAAAAACTCCGTAACGTCACAAAACCCCGCTGCCGAAGCAGCGGGGGGTGCAGCTTGCCAAAAAACCTCGTAGAATTTCGCCAATGGCGCGGCGAAAGAAAGTCCCATCATTTTTTCCGCCAAGGACCCAGCGAAGCGGTCCTCTGTGGAGCGTGTGCCGCAGGCGCACGCAAAAACCCCGCTGCCGAAGCAGCGGGGTTTGCTGATTTGCGGTTGCACTGTGGGCGCTCAGACGATACGCTTATCGCGCACCTGCGCGTCGTAGTGCTTGTTCAGGAAGGGACGCAGCACATAGTAGATGAGCTTGTTCTCCAGATTGAACATATAGATCGTGAAGGTCGCAACGAAGCCGATAAAGCCGACAAGGCCGACCTTGCCCATGATCTTTGCAGCGAGTTTCATATTCATAGTCGGTACCTGCCTTTCTTAGTACGCCGCGGAGTCGTCGAAGTCGACCAGCGTCGGGTCGAGCGGCTGCTCGTTGAGCACGATGGACATGTACTCGTTGACGCACTTACGCATATCGCGGCGCGGCACGGTGCGGCAGTCCTCGAGGTCGTGCTCGATGAAGATGAAGTGGAAGCCAAGGTCGCGTGCCTGCTCCTCCATCATGGCGTGCACGCCGAGCATACCCTTGCAGGCGATGTTGTCGTTCATGAGCACCATGTCGCAGTTGAAGTTCTTGGCCCACTCCCAGACGGAGTTGACGTTGTCCCAGCCGCCGACGGCCATGTGACGCATAACGCCCTTTTCGCTGAACAGCGCCAGATCCATGAGCGCCTGATCGGGGTCGGTCGTGCTGATCATGTTGTGACCCATGGTGGAGTCCATGTTCAGGACGATGTTGATGCCCCAGCAGTTCTGCGTCCAGGTCGGGAAGTCGGTGTAGTACACGGCGGACGGTCCCCACAGGAACGCACGGTGACGCGTGGTGCCGCCGTACGGGACGTACTTATTCTTGTAGCACTTGCGCAGGATCTTCATGACCTTGCGGTCGTTCTTGGTGAAGTAGTCCTCCTGGCCGTTGGCGGAGGCCCAGGCATACAGACGGTACAGGGTCTCGCTGATGCCGGTCAGCGGGCAGTAGGGAGTCTTGAAGTAATCCCACTTCTCGAGCTCGAGACGGTTCTGCTCGTTCATGTGCTTGGCGCGCTTGAACAGGGCGTTCCAGTCGTACTCAACGCCGTATTCCTTTTCGACGAATTCGATGCAGTCGCGCAGGACCTGCGCGGAGTACGGGTGGGCAGCCGGCTCGTTGTGGATCATCGCCATGGTCGCCTGGAAGTCAGGCAGGCCGATGCGGCGGCGCTGGAACATGGACGTCGCCTCGGAGGCGTTGCAGGGCATGTTCGTGGAGATCATGGCCTTGCCGAAGAGCGGGAAGTCGTCGTTGAGGGCAACGCCGGTCTCCGCCGCGCAGCGGGAGCAGACGTCTGCCGGCAGACCGAAGGACTCGGCTACGTCGATGTAGTACGGCTCGAGCTGCTGGTCAACATCGCAGATGATGAACTCCGGCAGCGTCTGCAGCGGGATGGGGATCAGGTCTTTGAAGCCGGTCAGGAACAGCGGCGGCATGACCTCGTCCACAGGGATGATCTTGTCGCTGTCCTTGCCGCCGATGCGCAGGTCGTGAGACAGCACAAGGGCGATCTTCTTGGTCAGGCTCTGCACGATGGCGTGCATATTCATGTGCGCGATCACGAGCTCGGGGCCGCGGTAGCCCTCAAACAGACGGTCGATGAACATGAACGTGCCGAGGTAGGAGCCCATCCAGCGGTATTCCCAGAAGCCCTTCAGGCACGGGATCGGCGCGGAGGCGACCATGGCAGCCATGGACATGACGTTTTTGAGCCATGCACGGTAGTCGACCATGGTGTCGTGCAGACCGCGCCACTCACGGTACTTGGCGACGCCGGTCTTATCATAGTAACGGCTGCGGAGACCGCCGACACCGTTCTGAGCCTGCCAGAGGGGGTCGAATCTCTGCATCTTGGAATCAATAAATTTCGTAACAGGGCAATTCATAGTTTTCATTCCCCTCCTGTTCAAGAATTGATTTTCTTGATTTCCAGACTCTCAACGAAGGCCTGGAAACGGGTACGGAGCTGGCCGACGGAGCCGAGCGCGTATTCCTTCTCGATCGTGCAGCACGGCACGCCCATCTCCTCGGTCAGGATATGGGAGGCGAGCACCTTCTCATAGCTCCAGAACTCGCAGAACTTCATGTTCTCGTAGATCACGCCGTCGGCATGGAACTCGTCGACAAGGCGCTTGACCTCAGCATGGCGCTGGTCGATCTTCGCACCCTCCATGAAGCGGGCGCACTGGTTCCAGTGCAGGTAGTGGCGGACGATGGCATCGAACGCGCTCTCGCCGTCGCGGATCTCGATGCGCTCGCGGCTCGGGAAGCTGCCAAAGCAGTAGCGGTCGGCCACGACCATCGCGCCGCAGCCCTCGAGGAGCTTCGTGAACTCGGGATCGTCGATCTCGGAGCCGGCGACCACGATGCGCGCACGGAACGGGAACTCCGGCTCGGGCTTGCGCTTTTTGATCTCGGCAAGCGTCTCCTTCAGGTAGGGGAGGATCAGGTCATGCGGGCAGACCTGGCTCACGAGCTGGATGACATGGAACTCATAGCCGGTAATGGGCGGGTTGGGCAGCTTGCGGAAGTTGCCGATCTCGGTGATGACGTCGCACAGCTCGTTGAACTTCTCGATGGTCGCGCGCATGGCGGCATCGGAGGTGTCCACGCCGTAGCGCTCGGCGAGCTGGTCGACGACCTTGAGCTTGAGCTGGCCCTTGTAGTAGTCATAGCTGGTCTTATCGCCCTTGAGCGGGGGATCGATCTGCGTGACGAAGAAGCGATCGTTCTTCACGGGATTGATGAGGAAGAAATGCTCTTCCATACGCTCCATGGATGCGCAGCACTCGGCGCCGAAGAGCGCGTTGAGGTAGTTGTAGCCGCCCTCAATGGCACGCTCGAGGATGGAGCGGACATACGGGCAGACACGGCTGGTCATGTAGTAGGTCGCAACGTCGGTAGACTCGCAGCGCGGCGCGCGCAGGCGGCTCGAGAAGCAGCCCGGCAGGTTGAGCAGAACCTCGGGGATGTAATAGCAGTTGTACCCGAGGGCGATTTTCCCGTCATTGACCGCCTGCGTGACGAGCTCATTCTGCGCATCCTGCAGGAGATTTTCGAAGAAAATCAGATGTTTCAGGTCTTTCATATTGTCCCTTCTTTCAAAATAATTCCCATTGCAGCTATGTAAAAAGACGACGGAATGCGGATGCATTCCGCTGCCTTCGACATACAAAAAAGCGGTTGCGGCACACGCTGCCGCCGGTAAAACAGGATAACCGCTCCACCCCACGGTTATTACAAAAATACTACCATGTGTTCCATGCGGTGTCAACCGCTACACGCTAATTCTTTCACAAATCCGGACAAGAGAGTGACTTCCGATACAATCTGCGTGCACCGTGCGCAGCCGCTCAGTCACGCCCCGCGGGACGCAGCACGCGCAGATACGCCTCGCTCTGACGCACGAAGGCGGCCGCGTCAAAGTTATCGTTGCGCAGCGCCTCCTGCACGATCATCCCGTCGGACGCCAGCAGGATCAGCTGCGTCAGGTAATCGGCGGAGACGGCGTCGGTGCGCTCGGCGATCTTCTCAGCGATGAGCCGCTCAAAGGCAGCATAGCGCTCGATGAGCTTGGCGCGCAGTGCCTCGTCGCCGAGCATGGCGGCGTGGATCAGGTGCAGGCGCATCCCGGCGGAGGCGGTGTTGCGCTCGACCACGTACTTGACCAGACGGTGCACGGACGTATCCTTGTCCTTATTCTCCGTCCACGCGATCAGATCGTCCCACTGGCGGTCGAGATACCGGTTGGTAATGCCGAAGAGGATGTCCGTCTTGTTCTTATAATGGTAGTACAGTGTCCCCTTGGACACACCCGCCGCCGCCGCGATCTCCGCCAGCGAGATATCGGCAAACGTCTGTGTATCGAGCAGGCCGGTCGCGGCATCGAGAATCTTTTCTTTGACATTGTCATTGCGCGGAGCGGCCATTTCGTGTCCCTCTTTTCTGCATTTGTGTAATCATACGCATTTGATTGTACGCGTTTTTGGTCGTTTTGTCTAGTATGACAAAAAAATTTCGGCAGATTTGCCGCAGACCCCGTTCTTGACTTTGCACCGGAAAAAGGGTATATTTGACCTATTCAGTCGGTCGGCCGACCGACTTACCGTTTGGGAGGCACCTCTGTTATGCGGATCTCCGTTTTGAACCGAAAACTGCGCAAAGCCTTCGGCGGCCGCGTCACGGCGGCGCTGGAGGACAACTGCATCGTCCTGCGCGGCACGCTTGACCGCTGGGACGACGTTGTGCGCGCCGGCCAGATGGCTGCAATGAAGTATTCCACGTGCCATGTCGTCAACGACATCACGTTCACAGGCGGCAAGGATGCGCCCATGCGCGTGCCCGCGCTGCGCGACGACGCGCTCGACGGGCAGACGCCCGACGTGCTCATCATCGGCGGCGGCATCTCGGGCGTATCGATCGCGCGCGAGCTTGCGCGCAAGCAGCTCGACATCCTGGTCGTCGACAAGGAGTGTGACCTCGCGCTCGGCGCCTCCGGGCGCAACGACGGCGAGGTGCATCCCGGCATCGACCTCGGCCGCGGCAGCGTCAAGCACAAATACATCCGGCGCGGCAACGCCATGTTCGATCAGGTCTGCAAGGAGCTCGATGTGCCGTTTTCCCGCGTGGGGCAGTACGTCTGCTTCCAGCACGGCTGGCTGCGCCCGGCCGTGTGGTGCTACTGTATGTGGCGCAAATACCACGACGGCATCTCGGACACCCGCCTCATCTCCGGCAAGGAGCTGCTCAAGCGCGAGCCGAACTTCAACGAAAAGACCAGCTTCGCCATCTCCAACCCGGATTCCGGCTGCGTCTGCCCCTACGGGCTGACGATCGCCTACGCGGAAAACGCCGTGCAAAACGGCGCGCGCATCGCGCTCAACACCGCCGTGCTGGGCATGGACGTCGCAGACGGCCGCATCACCGCCGTGCACACCAACCGCGGCACGCTGCACCCCGCGCTCGTCATCAACGCGGCCGGCGTGTTCGCCGAGGAAGTGGCGCGCATGGCCGACGACCGCTTCTTCTCCATCCACCCCCGCCGCGGCACGAACAGCATCCTCGACCGCAAGGCCGGCGCGTTCATGCACTCGATCGCGTCCGTCAAGGGCACCGACACCGTCTCCAAGACGCACTCGAAGGGCGGCGGCATCCTGCACACCGTGCACGACAACCTGCTCATCGGTCCCGATGCCGTGGAGACCTACGAAAAGGAGAACACCGCGACCCATCCCGAGAGCATCGCGCACGTGTTCCAGAAGCAGAAAGAAACGATGCCCGCGCTGACCGAGCGCGACATCATCACCTATTTCACCGGCGTGCGCGCCCCCACGTTCGAGGAGGACTTCATCATCGAGCGCGGCCGCCGCACGCACAACCTCATCCACGTCGCGGGCATCCAGTCCCCCGGCCTGACGACGGCGCCCGCCGTCGCGGTGGATGTGGCGGACATGGCGGTCAGCCTCCTCGCGCACGACCGCCCCGTGGCCGCGAATCCCGACTTCGACCCCCACCGGCCGGGCATCCCCGTGCTGCGTGAGATGGACGACGCCACGCGCGCGGCCTACATTGCAAAAAATCCCGACTACGGCGTCATCGTCTGCCGCTGTGAGGAGATCAGCCGCGGCGAGATCCTCGACGCGCTGCGCTCGAATGTGTGCGTGCCGACGGTCGACGGCGTGAAAAAGCGCGTGCGTCCCGGCATGGGACGCTGCCAGGGTGGATTCTGCTCGCCGCAGGTGGTGCGCATCATCGCCGAATTCCTCGGCGTGCCGCTCAGCGAGGTGCGCAAGTCCTCGGCCGACGCGCCCATCACGTTCGGCCCGACGAAATCCGGGGAGGTGCAGGCATGATGTACGACGTCATCGTCATCGGCGGCGGCCCGGGCGGGCTCGCAGCCGCCATCTCCGCGCACGAAAACGGTGCGCGCGTGCTGCTCATTGAGCGCGAGGCGCGTCTGGGCGGCATGCTCAAGCAGTGCATTCACGACGGCTTCGGCCTCGCGCGCTTCGGCGAGCGGCTGGCCGGGCCGGAATATGTCGAGCGCTTCATCGACCGGCTCGAGGATCTGGGCATTGAGGCGCGCACGCAGACCTTCGTCACGCGCGTGGAGAAATCGTCCGGCGGCTTTGCGGTCTACACTGTCAGCCGCGACGGCGTCGCCCGCGATGAGACGCGCACGCTCGTGCTGGCCACCGGCTGCCGCGAGCGCACGGCAAAGCAGGTCTTTATCCACGGCACGCGCCCGGCGGGCGTGTTCACGGCCGGCACCGCGCAGAACTTTACGAACCTGCTCGGCGAGCTGCCGACCCGCCGCTGCGTCATCCTCGGCAGCGGCGACATCGGGCTCATCATGGCGCGCCGCCTGACGCTCGAGGGCGCAGAGGTGCTCGGCGTGTACGAGGCCAAGCCCACCCCCTCCGGCCTGACGCGCAACATCCACCAGTGCCTGCACGACTATGACATCCCGCTGCACCTGAGCCACACGGTCACGCGCGTGTTCGGCGCAGACCGGCTCACGGGCGTGGAGGTCGCCGAGGTGGACGCGCATATGCGCCCCATCGCCGGCACGGAGCAGCGCATCGACTGCGACGCGCTCATCGTGTCCGTCGGCCTCATCCCGGAAAACGAGCTGGCGGAATCGCTCGGCGTCCCGCTCGACGGGCACACCCGCGGTCCCGTCTGCGACGGGCAGCTCATGACCGAGATCCCCGGCATCTTCTCGTGCGGCAATGCGCTGCACGTCAACGACCTTGTGGACTACGTGTCCGCCTCCGGTGAGCTGGCCGGAAAGAGCGCCGCGCACTTTGCCGCGCACACGCGCGACGAGCTGGCCGTCACGATCTCGGACGACTTCGGCTATCTGGTCCCGCAGCGGCTCGACCGCACGCAGGACAACAGCGCCGTCACGCTGTATTTCCGCAGCGCGGAGGTGCTCGGCCCCTGCCGCGTGGTGCTGACCATCGACGGCAATGAGGTCTGGTCGCGGCGCTATCCCTTCCTGCGTCCGCCCGAGATGCAGCAGCTCACGCTGGACTTTGACAAGCTCGGCATCGCAGATGCAAGCGATGTCCACTTTGAGATCGAGGTGGCAAAGGCATGAAAGAACTCACCTGTATCGGCTGCCCGCGCGGCTGCACCTTGAAAATCGAACGCGACAGCGACGGCTGGTCCGTCACCGGCAACACCTGCCCCCGCGGCAGGGAGTTTGCCGTCTCGGAGATGACCGCGCCCAAGCGCACCATCTGCTCGACCGTGCGCACCGCCTTCGCCGACGCGCCGGTGCTGCCGGTGCGCGTATCGGCGGACATCCCGAAGGACCGCATCTTCGACGTCATGGACGCCATCCGCGCCGTGACCGTGACCGAGCGCATCGGCCGCGGCGACGTGGTCATCCCCGACGTACTCGGCCTCGGCGTGGACGTCATCGCCACGAGCAGTCTGCTCAAGCACAAACCCGATTGAAATCCGAGCGAAAATCGCTTACAGTATAGGAGAGAGAGCAAACTATATCATAGGAGGGAATCAACTTGAGCAAACCGCTGGTGCTGACATGTGATATCGGCACACAGAGCGCGCGCGCCCTGCTCGTCGACCCGGACGGCCGGATCGTGGACGTCGTCCAGAGCAAATACGCCGAGCCTTACTTTTCAAAAGAGCCCGGCTGGGCCGAGCAGAAGCCGGACTTCTACTTCGACCGCCTGTGCGAATGCTGCCGCGAGCTGTGTGCGCGCAGCAATGCCCTGCTGCCGGACGTGATCGCCATGACGATCACCGTCATCCGCGACACCGTTGTGTGTCTGGACGAGAACAACAATCCCCTGCGCGACATCATCCTCTGGCTGGACAAGCGCACCGTCGATCCGAACGGCGCCATGCCTGCCAAGAACATGATGGTCTTTAAGGTTGCCGGCATGGAGCCGACGGCGAAGGTAGTCTACGCCGCCTCCGTCGGCAACTGGATCATACGCCACGAGCCGGAGATCTGGGCCAAGACCGCCAAATACGTCATGCTGCCCACCTACCTCAACTACAAGCTCACGGGCAATCTCATCGACTCGGCCTCGAACCAGATCGGGCACATCCCGTTCGATTACAAAAACCGCCGCTGGATGAAGCCCGGCAGCCTCACGCGCTGCTTCTGCGACGTACCGAACGAAAAGCTGTGCGACCTCGTGCCGTCCGGCACGGTCATCGGCACGGTCACCGAGGAGGTCTGCGCCCTGACCGGCATCCCCGCCGGACTGCCGCTCATCTCGACCGGCTCGGACAAGGGCTGCGAGACGCTCGGTCTCGCCGTGGTCGACTCCGACAAGGCGTCCATCTCGCTCGGTACGACGGCCACCATCCAGTTCAGCACGACGCAGTACGTCGAGCCGCAGCAGTTTCTGCCCGCCTACCCCGGCGTGCTCAACGACCACTACAACCCCGAGATCGAGATCTACCGCGGTCTGTGGCTGCTGTCGTGGTTCGTGAAGGAATTCGGCACAGCCGACGCCATTGACGCCAAGGAAATGGGCATGGCGCCCGAGGCCCTGCTCGACCAGCGCATCCGCGACCTGCCCGCCGGCAGCGACGGTTTGCTTCTGCAGCCGTACTGGACGGCCGGCATCCTGCATCCGGATTCGCTCGGCGCGGTCATCGGCTTTTCCGATTACCACACGCGCTACCACTTCTACCGCGCCATCATCGAGGGCCTGTGCCTCGAGCTCTACATGGCACTGCGCATCATGGAGGACCGCTCGGGTCTGACCATCCATGAGATCCGCATCGGCGGCGGCGGCGCGAAGAGCGACGTGGTCTGCCAGATCGCGGCGGACGTGTTCGGTCTGCCGGTCGTGCGCTCGCAGACGCACGAGGCGTGCTCCATCGGCTCGTCCATGGTCGCGTTCGTGGCCAAGGGCGTGTTCGCCGATTTTGACGAGGCGGCCAAGGCCATGGTCCACGTGAAGGATACCTTCCGCCCCAACGAAAAGAACCACGAGACCTACAACGAAATCTACGAGCAGGCCTACCGCAAGATCTATCCGCGCCTGCGCCCGATCTATCAGAAACTGATCCAAGTCAAGAGGAGGATTGCACAATGAGCAACAAACCGTACAAAGGATTCGAGCCGAACTGGCTGCTCACCCCCGCCCCCGAAAACAGCTACCGCTCCATCTTCCGCTGGGGCGACCCGAACTTCTTCAAATACCCGAAGGAGTCTCTGTACACGCTCATGAAAGAGAAGTTCCAGATGACGGACGACGACTTCAAGGCGTATTCCGACGACACCGGCTTTGACCCCGTGGAGCTGCCCGATCACCCGGTGCAGCTTGCGCCCGAGCACATCGACGCGCTCAAGGCGATCGTCGGCGAGCAGAACCTCTCCACCACGGACTATGACCGTCTGAGCGTGGCCTACGGCGCCACGGCCTACGACCTGCTGCGTCTGCGCCACAAGCGCATCGACAGCGTGCCCGACGTCGTGCTCTACCCCGAGACGAGCGAGCAGGTCGAGCAGATCGTGGCCTATTCCACCGAGCACCACATCCCGCTGTACGTCTACGGCGGCGGCAGCAGCGTCACCCGCGGCGTCGAGCCGACCAAGGGCGGCATCTCGCTGGATATGCGCCGCAACTTCAACAAGGTCATCAGCTTCAACGAGATCGACCAGGCCATCACCGTGCAGGCCGGCATGTCCGGCCCGGATCTGGAAAAGACGCTCCAGAGCGCGCCGGAGCTCTTCGGCGCCAAGCGGCAGTACACCTGCGGCCACTTCCCGCAGTCGTTCGAGTATTCGAGCGTCGGCGGCTGGACGGTCACGCGCGGCGCGGGCCAGAACAGCACGTATTACGGCACCATTGCCGACATCGTGCTCAGCCAGAAGTACGCCACGCCCATCGGTACCATCCAGACCAGCCACTACTCCCGCGAGGCCACCGGCCCGAACCTGAACCAGATCATGATGGGCTCCGAGGGCACGTTCGGCGTGCTGACGGAGGTCACGCTGCGCATCTTCCGCTGGATGCCGCAAAACCGCAAGCGCTTCTCCTACATCTTCAAGACGTGGGACGCGGCCATGAAGGCCGCCCGCGAGATGATGCAGTGCGAGTGCGGCTACTCGTCCGTGTTCCGCCTGTCCGACCCGGAGGAGACCAACCTCATGCTCAAGCTCTACAACGTCGATGAGACGCCGCTGCAGCCGCTGCTCGACAAGTTCGGCTACAAGGACATGGAGCGCTGCCTCTTCCTCGGCTTTACCGACGGCGAGAAAGGCTACAGCCGCAACGTCGCGCGCAACATCGCGAAAATTGCGCTCAAACACGGCGGCATGCCGCTGACCGGCTACGTCACCCGCAGCTGGGAAAAGGGCCGCTTCAACGACCCCTACCTGCGCGACACGCTCATGGACTTCGGCATCACGACCGACACCCTCGAGTGCACAGTCAACTGGTCGAACATGGAGCAGGTGCACGCCGACGTGCGCAAGATCTGCCACGCGCTTCCGAACACCGTCGTCACGACGCATATGTCGCACTGCTATCCGCAGGGCGCGAACCTGTACTTCATCTTCCTCACCCGCATGCAGGATGAGGACGCCTTCAAGGCCTACCACACCACGATCCTCGACGCGATCCAGCGCTCCGGCGCGGCCGTGAGCCACCACCACGGCATCGGCAAGATGTTCGCGCCCTGGCTTGAGGGCTACATCGGCGAGAAGGAGTACGGCGTGTTCCGCGTGCTCAAGAACTACTTTGACCCCGACTACAACATGAACCCGGGCGGCACGATCGGCCTGGATCTCAAGCCGGAGGAGAAGAAGTTCCTGCGCGAATACACCGACTACCTCGAGCAGCCGAAGTTCGACTGAGTATCGTCATCACCCGGCGCCGGATTGGATGCCCGGCGCCGGCTCACTGGCCAAGTGCCAATGCTGCTGCGTAGATCGTTTGTGCAGCAGGGGGGAGAACCGGGGCACTGCGCCCCAATTGGATGGAGCAGTCCGGCATGAACCATGCCGGACTGCTTTTTCATGCCGCCGCGCAAAAAGCCGCCGCTCATATCGAGCGGCGGTTTAAGGCTGTCAAAAAGTATTACTTTTTGACAAAGAGGTGGGCTGCCTG
>ERZ833515.372-NODE-372-length-40367-cov-199.941258_pt1 | contig 40367 bp, 31 predicted proteins | sample MGYA00519949_ERZ833515 | MGnify/ENA primary metagenome ERZ833515 (study PRJEB31850, sample SAMEA3708741) | human gut metagenome | biome: human gut; feature: human-associated habitat; material: faeces | place: China | collected 2014 ...
AGCCTTGACTAACAAATGCCGACGCGGGGACGCGTCGCCCCCAGGTTAGCTTGCGTTCGTGGCGCATAACTGTTTGAATAAGTCGAGCGGTGGTGATATTATATTCGCATTTTTGTATATCTAAAGCACTGCAACAGATTTGCGTATCTGGTCTAAGAGAACAGATAGCTTTTTACTTTTCTTGGCTGTCCAATAGTTATATTGGGTTTGTAGTTCTACCCAAATATAAGCCTTGGTTCCCGTGGCTGCTTCTATTTTAAAAGCCAATTCAGGAGTAATAGGGCGTTTTCCTTTTATCGTTTCATTAAGCACAGAATAGGAGATGCCTAAAGTATCGGCAAACTTTCGTTGCGTAAGACCGCGCGCCTCTAATTCATCCCCCAAAAGTTCGCCGGGATGAGTAGGTTCAAAAGGCTCTAATTCGTAAGGATTATATACTTTATTCATATTTACTGCTTATTTATAGTGATTACTTAACTCTAAAATGAGGCAAATTGTAATGACTTGTTCATCGCCAACTGTACTAACTTTAAATTCAACGCGATATTGTCCATTTGCTCTAACCGAGCAAAGACCAATTTTATCGCCTTGTAATGCTTCAAAGTTCAGTCCTTTGAATGGAAACAAATCTTCAATTCGTCTTGCCATTTTCAATACGTCAATTGCCTTTTTATATCCCTTGATTACTTGAGGCTGAAATCGATGTTTTTTGTCACTCGTCTTACCTAATTGGTAAAGTTCGCGCAGATATTCTTGGTCGAATTCTATTTGCATAATGCAAAAGTAATAAGGATCTCTTATATTCGCAAATTTGCGAATATTTATTTTAAAGTGTATGGTTGTTCGGCTCTAAATTATCGTTAATATTCATTCTCGTTAGGCTGCTAAATTGCAGTTTACAACAATCCCCACGAGCTATCAAGCCCGTGGGGATTATATTTTGTATGATGTGCTATGTACTACAAATTAGAAGATAGCCTTCTGTGAAGTAGTGTTACCACCCTTTGTTACACGGATGATGAATACGCCCTTGCCAAATGTAGGCAATGAAGCTTCACCGTTAACGGTTGCACTGCTTACCAAACGGCCTTGAGCGTCGTAAACCTGTGCTACAGCACCATTAGCCTTTACGGTGAATGCACCATCGGCAGCAGTGATGTCTGCTACGTCAGCAGCGTCAGCCTTTACATCGTTGATACCTGCAGTGAGGTCAGCCTTATCGTTTGAAGTAACCGTCTCACCAAGAGCTGCTTGACAACCCGTCAAGATCTTACCTGATCTGAGGTCAATCAAGAGGGCAGCATACTTCAAGTTTTCATTGTTGACAGCAGGCACCTCTGAAGTGTACTGCAAAGCATTACCATAGTTATCCTTACCTGCAGTACGTGTGGGGTTCTTCAACGTATAAGTGTGTGCAACCTCTTGACCCTTAACGATTGCGGGCAAAACCAACTTGTTGTAAACTGCTTCAGAAGTAGCGAAAGTAGGATCGTCGATGCTGCAACCTACGTGGTTCATCGTGAAGTCTGACCAGTAGCTGATATTGTTGCCGTCTTCAATGGTTGTAAATTTGCCCGTAGCGAGAGGCTTCACGTCAGAAGGCAACCCGTTGAACCATGTAACGTACTGTGGGTTACCTTTCTTGGTTCCCTCGTTGTAGTAGAGTGAGAAGTAGTTGAGCTGCGATACATTCTCAACATTGTCTTCCGTCACTGCGTAAGCAATACCATATTCACCTTCAGCGGCATCGATGGTAAAGTTGAGTTTCGTATTCATTTTGATACCCTGAAGTGTCTTCTTCGGGGTGAAGGTCATGCTGGCTTCGCAAGGCTTTTCTGCCATTTCCTTTACAACATCTACAATACCAGTGTAAGCGTGGGTCATCTCCTCACGGTTAACGAAAGCTGAGGGGACTGAGCTTGCATACTGATAAGCTACGTTTTCGTAAGAACTTGATACCAAGGGATCGTAGCCATAAGAGTCAGGATTGAAGTCAGTATGTACGGCAACAGCTACAGCCTTGCCATTTACAGCTTCTACGGCCTTAGGCAAACCTACGATACCGAAGGGGCACCAACCGCAAGTAGTGCTGGTAAACTCTTCGATAACGGGCGTACGCTTGTAAGCTTCGCTCAATGCTACAGTGTTAACGTAAGGATATTCGTTGTCTTGAGCCGTTGTGTATTCGTCGTCCTTACCATTTGCCTTGGTAATAGTGAGCTTACCATTGGTGTAACGACCTGCAGCTTCATTGACAGGAGCATCGAAGTGGAAAGTTGAAGCACAGTAGTACTTCACAGGTTCGCGGAACTTAACTGTACCTGAAGTGGTCTTGCCACCATTCTCGTAAGTGTAGTCTATTGAGTAGATAGAGTCTGTACCGAAGTTGATGAACTGACCGAGTATTGACTGCGTAGAACCCACAGCACCACGTGCTTGGTCAGCAGCGGCAACGCAAACGTCCTCTGTATGGAGGCCCGCATCACCTTCTGTTTCACACCAAAGGGCATTGGCAAGTCCTTGACTTGAAAGATTTCCTAAGAAGCCTTCTGCTTGAGCGCCATGACCCCAGAGGTAGCCACCTGAACCAGCTTGGGTTCTGTCTTGATAACATACGACGTTGTAGTAGTCTTTGTATTTGCTATTATCGCTTGAGGCAGCCTTGACATTGGCATAGAAACCTACGACAATGCCTTGTTTCAAGCCTTCAGCAGGAATTACATAGTCACAGTCTACACTGTTGACGGTATTGCCCTTAATAGTAATATCCTGGCTCCAAAGTGCTTTACCCACAGTGCCATTTACTTGGTCGATGGTAGAAGCATCGTAAACGAATACTTTGGCATTTGAGTAGACTCCCAACCAAGGGAAGAACTTAATCTTGCCCAACTTGTTGCCAGCGAAACGATTGAGTACGTCGCGGCCGAACACTTGTGCATAACCTACGGCAAAGCCTGCTTTCTGAAGGTCAGAATGTGAAAAAGTAGGAAAAGCAACTAAGTTGTTTAAACTTAACTCATCACCAGACACTTCGTAGCTAAGGTTCTTAGGATTACGTGTTACGCCAGTGGTGGCCATAGGCTTAATGCCTTTAGCATTAATCATGGCGTGTTGGCCTACTTGAGGATTGAAGGTAAGACCCGTCTTAAGCACTGGCATGCTCTTGGTTATCTTACTGCTCATAAGGTTTTGCGCACCAGCGGGTGCTGCCAAAGCAGCAGCTGTTGCCAAAGCAAGTAAAATGTGTTTCATTTGCTTGAATATTTAGTGGTTCTTGTTTCTTTCTTGAGTTGACGAGCAAGTTTGTTTTTTGGGTAACTTACCTGTTAACTTGTCAACTTGTTAACTTGTCAACTATCTTACTTCACAAGTGCCTTACCTGTAGCTACTTGTTGGCCACCTTGGCTGATAGCGTAGAGGTAAACGCCTTGTTGCAAGCCGTTGAGGCTGAGTTGGCCTTGTTGGCTGTTCGTATGAAGGCTCTTGGCTAACTTACCGTCAATGCTATATACGTTGATCGTGCGTGCAGCAGCTGCGCTGAAGCTATAGCTGAGTGTGTTATTCTGAACTGAGACGCTCTGGCCCTCAGCCTTTACGTCGTTGATGCCACTATCTTCGGTGTAGATGTACTCAAGAATAACCCAAGCTACTTCTTCTGTATCATTTACCCAAAATTTGATACTTGCTGTATATTTACCATAAGCACCTTTAGCAGGTTCTACATGCAATTCTAATGCTTTGCTTTCTCCAGGTGCTAAAGTTGTCTTTTTTGTTATAGTTGCTTTTTTAGGGTCATCAAAAGAATCGCAACTATTACCAAATCCACACCATGAGAATTCTTTATTAAAGGTATTCACCGTAACAAGAGCTTCAACTGTGATATTATTGTCACTAATGTTGGTAATAGTTGGATCTTCACGTGAACCCAAAGAGACCTTATCCTTACCCATAGTCATAGCATTAGTATAGCTGTACTTTGTGAAAGGTGGATTGTGTAAATCATCAGACTGGCTGTAGCAAATAACCTCACCGCCATTCGTAATTTGCAACTTCTGTGCAGAGAGTTGCATCACGCAAGCCAAAGCAAGCGTAAGGAGTGTAAAAATTTTTTTCATATCGTTGTTTTGTTTGTTTCTGTCATAAAAAGGATTGCGCAAATTGAACATTCAATTTGCACATTTGCACATTCTCACATTTGCACATTAGCCAAGCATTTGCACATTAGCCAACTACCGCATGGTCAACGACCTGCATCACACCATCTGTAGCGTTGTAGAAGAATACAACGACAGAGAGTTTAGTGGGTTGCCAAGGCGTTTGATTTTTCCACGAACTGAGGTCGGGCAAGGTGTAAGTGTACTCCTTTTCTACCTCTTGCTCTGCATCGAGCGTGAACGCATCACCATCCATGCCATTGAGCGTAGCGCGGAACACATGGTTATGTTCGTAAGTGTCAGTATACCAAGGGGCAGTAGGCAATACTTGCCATGCCGTTACGCCACTCTCAGTGAGCCATACTTGCAAGTTACCCTTTACGGCCTCGTTGGCTCTTACCTTTACATTAAGGTTGATTTGCTTTGCCTCGGCATCGTAGGTTACGCCGTCGCCCTCAAAGCTGAGGTTCACCTTGGGCTGCACCTGCATACGACTGGCTACGGCAGCGGGCCATGTGCTATATGCTTGTACGGCACCACGGTCAATGCTGCCCATGGGGTAAGAGTTGCTGCCCATATAGCGCGTATTATAGTCACGGCTCTCAGAAGTAGCAAGACCAGCCTCGTCCGTTTCGACCGATGATGACAGTGGGCCACCATGCAAGGCTACTACCACTACGCGGTCAGTGCCAAAGGTTTCTTGCAACTGGTGCGCCGTTTCAGCAGCACGCGGACAGTTCGAGCAGTCCTGACCAGTAAAGTCCTCCAGCAGCACGTTCTTTTTGGCCACAGTCGTTATGGGGTCGTCCCAACGTTCGCCTTCGGCATGTTCGTCACAAGCCGTAAAGCTCAATGCGCTGAGACCCAATAATAGAATGATGTTATGAAGTTTCATAAAAGATTTTGCGTTTTTGATTCAAGGATTTTAAGCAACGTAATAGGCTGGAAGCCTAACATTTATATAGCCTAGGGTTTTAACCCTAGGTTATGTATGTCCCTTGAATGCTGTGCTGAAAGTACAGCACATCGATATACCATATTCTCGCACGTGCTGTACTTTCAGCACAGCTCGAAATAGCAATGGGATACCTAGGGTTAAAACCCTAGGCTATTTAAATGATAGGCTTTCAGCCTACCTTTTCCCCTTAGAAGTTAAACGAATACGATGCGGTCAAGCCCTTTGAGGCGGGCACGAAGCGACATACACCACCCGAACAGTTATAACCAGCGCGCGTCTTGCCATAGCTTACTTGCAGACGGTGCGCACGATGGGTAAAGGTGACGCTACCCGTAATGTAATGTACCTTGTTCGTCTTGCCGCCCGTAATGGCAGAGCCATCGGCATTGTGCATAGGCACGTGGGCATTGAACTGATCGCTCACCGTAAACATAAAGTTGGGCAATACAGAGAGTTCGAGCAAGCCAAACCACCAGTCCTTTTGGTCCTGACGGGTGTGGAGATATTGTGCCTCGCCACGGAGCGTTACCTTGGGCGAGAACTGATACTTACCTTCGGCTACAAAGATGTGACTCTTAATCGCATCGTCGCCATGACCCTCTACCACGCGTTGGTTGTACTGCTGGTAGCTATACATAAAGTTGAGTTTGAACTGGCGGGTCAACTTCTTCTCCAATTGCACATTAACATCTTGATAGTACGTCTCATTGCCCATTTTAAAGAAGTGTGACGTAAAGCCGTCTGTACCCATAAGTTCGCCTTCAGGTTGGTGTTGGTCAATAGCGCGAATGTGTGAGAAATTCACCTTTACATTCGTACCATACTTACCTCCTAAGGCCGTGCGACGCTTGAAGTTGTAGCCCAACTCGGCTTGAAAGGCCCATTCACCAGGTGTCATCTGAGTGGCATAGGGATAGAGAGCAGCCAAGGTGTAGGTGTGCTGCATGGAGAAGGCGGGCAGGTGGTTGATGTAGCAAGCTGAGGTGGACTTGAGGTCGCGGCGTGAACGGAAGGCCATATCCTCACTGCGCTTGGCTTGCAACAACACGCTCATGCCGCGCTTAGAGTACGAACCTGAGAGCAAGAGCGTCTTGCCACGCTTATAGATATAGGAGTTGAGTGCAGAAGGATCTTGACTCTTCCATGCGTATTCGGCTAAGAAGTTATAGTCGCCCTTTTGCAAGTTGGCGCGCACATCGAAAGCTGCCACGTCTTTGGGCAAACGAAGGCGTTGTGTGGTGGTCTCGAACTCGTTGGTATCGGGATTGAAGCCACTGCCAACGGTCTTGACGATATCGCCCTCTTTCTTGCTATAATGGTTGCTTACGGCTGAGAAGCCGAGGGTGAGGCGTGTGCCCGACTCGTCCATGCGCTTCGACCATTGGTCGACGTTGAGTTCGAGGTCGCCACCCCACGTCCAAGGTGAACAGTCGTCCAGACTGCGGTGCTTCCAATAGTAGCGTTGCTGACCGCCTAATAGTTTGAGGCTGACACCCTTAATAGGCTTCAAGGCCAAGCGGGCACCGCGCAAGGAATTATCAATGCCTAACGAACGCTCTTCGTAGGTGCGGAAGATAAGTCCCGAGCCGAATTGGTCGTAGTAGTCGCCCAAGGTGAGTTCGGCCCACTTGTAGTTGCCCTTTACATAAAAATAGGGCAAGCCCCAACCCTTAAATTCATTGTCGAAGCCAGGCAGGGGGTGGTCAAGATATTCAAGACGCACACCTGCTTGCACATACTTATTTAAGAGGTGGAGTTCGGCATAAGTGTTGGTCATAAACTTGTCGTCGTAACGACCTGTACCAATTTTATCGTCTTCGCTAACGGCTGTGAGTACATCACTTTGTATGCTACCATGTAGTGTAACGCGCTTAGCATCGTCTGCGCCCTCTGTACTTTGTGCATGTAAGGGGAGTGCAGCCGATGCTAAGGTTAAAGCCGTTAATGCGGCAATGTGTTTCATATTTTTTATTTAGAGAGGGAAGAGGAATGTTTTGAGTTTGGAGGTTATGAGTCTTAAAAGTACATCTAAATATAAACTAATTTTGAAGACCTACATAACCTAAGAACTTGAAACGAACCGTCCCTATTACTTCTTTGCAGCTTCAATGAGTTCTTTTACCTTTTCGATAAGGTGTTGTTCACCGCCTTCGGTGTAACCACTACGGCTTTCGGCTATCTTGCCATTGCCGTCGATGACGAATACGTGGGGAATCATGTTGACACCCATTGCACGACGGAAGTCTGAGTTGGGGTCGAGCAATACTTGGTATTCCCAACCTGCGGCGTCAACCATAGGCTTTACCTTCTGCGCATTTTGTGCCTCGTCAATGCTCACAGCAATTACGCGCACACCCGTCTCGTCTTGCCAATCGGGATATACTTCGTTAATGGCTTTGAGTTCGCGGTTGCAGGGCTTGCACCAAGTGGCGAAGAAACTAATGATAAATGGTTTACCATCATTGCTGAGGGTTGCTGTATCAATTACTTTACCGTTAATATCCTTCAACTTAACTGACGGCAACTGCGCATAGGCGGTGTTGGCTACCATGCATAAAAGCAAGAGCACGGCAGCAAATAAGTTTTTTACTTTCATTTTGGTTGATTTTTGTCGTATCGTATGGCAAGACGTTGATTATAAACGCCTTTTGCCTACAATTTTGCTGCAAATGTACGCTTTTATCGTGTATCAACAAATTTTATGCAGTTAAATATGCAATAAGGACTGATTTTTATAACATTTAAGGCGATAAGCTACAATTTGGAAACTTAACATGAATGAACATTAACGAAAAAAATTAATGAAATAATTAATTTTTTTCGTTAATTGTTTCGTTAATTGTTTTCGTTAATTGTTTCGTTAATGTTCATTCTTGTCTCTTCGAACCGAGTTACCCACACGATGCGTTACAGCGCCTAAAATGGGAAGAACAAGGGGATAACCAATATGGCTACAATACCCATAATAATCTGAAGAGGAACACCCACCTTGACGTAGTCCATAAAGTTGTAATGGCCTGCATTCATCACCATGGCATTCGGTGGAGTACAAATCGGTGTGGAAAAACAAGCACTGGCTGCCACAGCAGCTGCCATCATGAAGGGCGTAGGCGATACACCTAATTGTGTAGCTGCAGCCCAAGCGATAGGAGCAACCAAGATAGCAGTGGCTGAATTGCTAATAAAGGTACTTAGTACGGAAGTAACGATGTAAACACCAGCCATGGCTGCTATCGGGCCGTAAGCGTGTAGCCCCTCTACCAATGAAGTGGCGATCCACTCCGATATGCCCGTTTTCGACAAGGCCGTACTCATCGGCATCATAGCTGCAATGAGCACAATGCTCTCCCACCCTATCATCTTGTAAGCCGCATCGACACTGCGCACACAGCGCGTCAAGACCATTAGCAGACCAGTGATAATCACTACGGCTACGGGCTTAACACCTATCTGGTCGGCAAAGACCATGAAGAGTATCATCAGTGCCATCAAAGCTGCTGCCAAGGGGGCTTTGTGGTCGAGCGCAACACTCTCGGCATCTTCGGTAGGCGAACCGATAACGATCCACTCACGATTCTTCTTCGCCATACTTTCTATGCCTTTCCACTCTCCGTGCACCAATATCATGTCGCCATTCTTCACCACGTTGTCTAATACGCTGTCGAACAGATACTTACCACTTCGCTTTATGGCCAATACGTTTACGCCAAAGCGTTCCTTGAAGTTGGCAAGACGCAAGGGGCGATTGATAAGTGAAGAGTCGGGCGAGATAAGCACCTCGGCCAATCCGATTTCATAAAAATCGAGTTTCCCCTTACCCTCACGTTCTTCATCTTCGAATACGGAAAGGTTGTGGTCGGTCGCAAACTTCTCTACTTGCTCGCGATGCCCTAACACGTAGAAGGTATCGTCGGCCTGCAATATCGTATCGGCTGACACGGACTCTTGTATATTGGAACTAAACACGGTGCGATTGGCACGACGCACCTCTAAAATCGTAATGCCATACTGACGACGAATATCCAACTCGCCTACGGTCATACCCTCTAAGTGTGAACTTCCGCTCTGAGCCTGAAGGCGAAATACGAGGTCGGCAATGTGATACTCGTGCAGCAAAGCGGCCAAGGTGTCGTCATTGCTTGCTTCGCTCGTCTCACGCGCCTTCTTGCCCAAGAACAAACGGCACAAGGGATAAAGCAATATCAATCCTACGCCCAAACAGATAATACCTATAGGCAAGAAGTCGAAGAAGGCAAAGCCCTCACGTCCATTGTCGCGTAGATAACCGTCAACGATGAGGTTGGGCGGTGTACCGATGAGTGTCAATATGCCACCCATCGAACTGGCAAAGGCCAATGGCATCATAAGTTTGGCAGGACTCGTGCCTGCCGACTTCGACATAGCCAGAATAATCGGCAACAACAAGGCTACCGTACCCGTATTGCTCACAAAGGCGGCCACCACGCTGGTGACAATCATGACGAGGAAAAATAGTTTTACTTCACTCGTCCCCGCGAGTTTGAGCAAACGACCTGAGATAATGCGTGCCAAACCCGTCTGAAACACCGCTCCGCCTACGACGAATAAACCTATCATCATCACTACGGCTGAGTTGGAGAAACCCGCCAAGGCCTCAGCTGGGGTGAGTACATTGGTTACAAGCAATAGGGCTAAGGAACAAAGTGCTACAATGTCGCTACGTACTTTGTCGGCAATGAATGCGACAATGGTAAGTGCAAAAGTGGCTATCACAATCGCCACTTGTCCCGAGGGAGAACTTAACCATTCGGTTAGAGTGTTGAATATTTCCATGGTAGGTTTAAGTATTAGGTTGCGACAAATGTAGGCTTATTCTTCTATATGACAAAAAAAGAAAGTCGTATTTTTGCACACAAATCAATCAACAAGCTATCAGTCATGCCACTACAACGTAAAAAAGGTACTTCTAATCCTTTCGCCTTCAAGGCCAAAAGCGCAGGTAAGAAAAAGTCTACTGGCAAACGTGTCGGAAAGTCGAAACGCGAAAAAGCCAATAATCAATTGAATAGAAGGGTGAAATAGCCTATCTGAGTGACGTCTCTACAAAATGTGTCAGAACGCCCTAAATAGGCATTGGGCTTACGTATATTTTACCTACGATGTTTTTTGCTTTCATGTTTCATTTTTATGTTTCATCTTATTGATTATCAATACTTTAGAAGGCTGAAACATCCGACTTTTATGTTTCATTTTTAGTTTCAATGTTTCACTTCAAAAAACACTGTGGGAGCGATTTAAAAACACTGAGGGAGAGATTCAAAAACACTGAGGGAGCGTGCAATCGCTCCATCAGTGTTTTGAAAAATGAAACATGAAACTTTAAATGAAACATATAGGGCTAATGTTTCATTTTTCTAAACAATTGATAATCAACTATATAATGAAGAAAAATGAAACATGAAAGATAAAGTAAGACAATACAAATAGTTACGCGCTACGTAGGCGCGTTTCGTGGCGCGAAGCTCTTCTCCCAATTGCTGCATTATAGAACACTCTTTAAGCTTCTCTTTTACTCAAATTTCACCCTTTCGTTTGTAACTATTTATTTTTTTGTACCTTTGTCGCTATCAGAAACGAAAACATCCATAACACCTATATAAATTATGAAAAAGATCACTACTCTCTGCTTGGTGTTGGTGCTAACAATTGTTGGCGCTATGCAAGCACAAGCACAATCATTTAGCTACGGTATTACGGCTGGTTATAACTTGACCAAAATGAAGTTTTCGGGCAATTGGAAGGAGAGCTACAGCTCTGATAACAAGTCGGGTTGGTTCATCGGTCCGAAGGTGGCCTTCAATACTGCTTTGGGCATCGGCATCGACGCTTCGCTGCAATACTCTCAACGTAAACTCAACATTACGGAACTCACTTACTATAGCAACGGAGAGGTATTCGGTGGAAAGTCACAGTCAAAGACGTATCGCACACTCGAAATTCCTATCAACTTGCGTTATAACATCGGGTTGGGCAAGATAGCTGGCATATACGTGTTTACAGGTCCACAGTTTGGCTTTGCCTTTAAGAACATGGAGTGGAGCAACTTTGGCTCTGGCACGAACTTTAGCAAGGAGAATATGAACACGACCTGGAACATTGGTGCTGGCATCCGCCTCATGAAGCACCTCGAAGCCAGCATCGGTTATAACTTTGCCCTCGGTAAAGCGGGTAAGGCTATCTTCAACAACTTTGGTGGCGAAACGGGCAATAGCCAAGACCTCGAACTGAAGTATAAGACTAACACCTTCCAGGTGCAAGTAGCATATATGTTTTAATCCCATTTCTCAGTTGACGAGTTGACGAGTAAGTTACTTTATGCAAGACTTACCTACTTGTTAACTAAAAAACTCGTCAACTAAGAAACAAAAGAATCAAAGAGATGCTTAGATTAAATTGTTTCTTTCAAGCCAATGAGGGCAAGTACGACGAAGCCCTTCAGGCAGCCATTGCCCTTACGGCAGCATCATTAAAAGATGCAGGCAACATTGCTTACGACACATTCGAGAGCGCTACGCGCCCCGACATATTCATGATCTGCGAAACGTGGCAAGACGAGGCTTCACTCAAGCAGCACATGGCCGCTGACCACTTCAAACAATACGTCGGCGAACTCGAAAAATTGGGTACACTGAAGTTAGAACAATTCGAGTTTTAACACCTTATTAAAACCCACTAAAATAAAAAGCGCATTGTCGGTTTTGGCAATGCGCTTTTATCGTATATAAAACACAACTATTTTTTTTGTGCGTTTGATTGAAAGTTTGTACTTTTGCCACACGAAAAGAAACAAACACTTTTTAAAAGTTAAACTATTATGGCATTTTTATCAAACGAAAAGCTTTTGATCGTCGGTGCAGGCGGTATGATTGGTTCTAACATGGTACAGAGCGCCTTGATGCTCGGCCTTACTCCTAACATCTGCCTTTACGATATCTACGAACCTGGTGTACACGGTGTGTTCGACGAGATTCAACAGTGCGCTTTCCCTGGCGTAAACGTAACTTACACAGTTGACCCCGCTGAAGCTTTTACTGGTGCTAAGTATATCATCTCTTCTGGTGGTGCTCCTCGTAAGGACGGCATGACTCGTGAAGACCTTCTCAAGGGTAACTGCAAGATCGCTGCTGAGTTCGGCGACAACATCAAGAAGTACTGCCCTGAGGTAGAACACGTAGTAGTTATCTTCAACCCTGCTGACGTAACTGCTCTTACAGCTCTTATCCACTCAGGTTTGAAGCCCAACCAACTTACTTCACTCGCTGCTCTCGACTCAACTCGTTTGCAACAAGCTCTCGCCCTCGAATTTGGCGTACAGCAGGATAAGGTAACGGGTGCTCACACTTATGGTGGCCACGGTGAACAAATGGCAGTATTCGCTTCACAAGTGAAGGTTGACGGCAAGCCCCTTTCTGAAATGGGTCTCTCTGCTGAACGTTGGGAAGAGATTAAGCACCACACCGTACAGGGTGGCTCAAACATCATCAAGCTTCGTGGCCGCAGCTCATTCCAGAGCCCTGCTTACAACGCTGTTAAGATGATCGAAGCTGCTATGGGTGGCGAACCCTTCACTTTGCCCGCAGGTTGCTACGTTAACTGCGACAAGTGTGGCTTCAAGAACGTAATGATGGCTATGCCTACTACTATCGACAAGACGGGTGTTCACTTCACTGAACCCCAAGGTACTCCCGATGAAATGGCTTCTCTCGCTAAGTCATACGAGCACCTTTGCAAGATGCGTGACGAGATCGTAGAACTCGGCATCGTTCCCGCTGTTGATAAGTGGACTGAAATGAACCCTAACTTATAATAGTTAGGAAGGTTTGATACTTTTCATAATGTAAGTTTGCTAGACGTGAGTCTGGCAAACTTTTTTTTGTAAACCTAAATTCATTTTATTAAACTGCAATTTGTCGAAGAGATAGGAATAAACATTAAGGCGCGCTTCGCGCTTTGGATTTTGAACATTAATGTTTTCATTAATCGACCATTAATCTTTTTCGTTAATCTTGTTCTATATATAGTCTACATTGAACAAATTCTCTTCTTATGTTTTTCAAAACTTAGCGATTTGAGCAGCTTATTTGAATAAGACAGGCTGCGCCTCAGCAATTGAAGAAAACTTCATTGCATTCGACTTGCACTGTCTTTGACGGTAAAAGAACAGGAAAAGGCGGTATGTATCTCTGCTATAAGATATTATTATTTGTGCAACCATTTCACAGCCCACTCCGCTAAGGGCGAGGGACAAGCTAACATTCCGCAGTTTTGCTGTAAATTGAGAAACGAGAAACGTATGCGGTTCTTGGGTTGGTAACGTTCGTTGTACACAACAATACTTCTTCCACTGACACAATTTTCTGCCTTTACCTCTACAGGGATTATCTCATTCTCTCGCTGTAACAGAAACTCAATCTCAGCCTTTCCTTCCGAAGACCAATAGTAAGGCATTGAACCATACGATGGCAACAGGCTTTGCAGCACTGCATTCTCCGCCATTGCGCCTTTAAATTCTGTGTAATTAACAGTCGGGTCAATGACAATGCTTCCCGGTAGTCCAGCCAATCGTCGCAACAGTCCACAGTCACTGGCATAAATCTTGAATATGTCTGGTTCTTCGTAGGCACTTAAAGGCATTCCCGGTTTCGACACCGCATTCACACGATATATCATACCAGCATCTTCAAGCCATAACAAAGCGTCTTCATAATCACGACTTCTTGCTCCTTTTTTTATAACCTTATATATAAACTTTCTATTTTCCTTGGCAAGTTGAGATGGAAGTGAATGCCAAATAGCATGGATACGCGGTATTTCGCGAGGTTCTGCATACTTGGCAAAGTCAAGTTCATACAAGTCTAATATGCCTTGCAAGATGTCGTCCACAGCTTGCATTCCCTGATTTTCAAGCATACTCACGACAGCTTCTGGCATTCCTCCAGACACCATATATCTGCGGTATTCAGACTTCAACTTGTCAAGTATAATAAGAGGCAATTTCTCTGGCTGTTCTATCTGTTCAACAAAATTGAATGTCTGAGAATCGCTGGCTCGCAGATACTCTTTGAACGTAATCGGATACATACGCATAACCTGCACCTTTCCTACCGGTACGGTCATTCTCCTCCTTTTAACAGCCACTCCTAACAGCGAACCTGCTGCAATAATATGCCATTCGGGAGCATCTTCACAAAAATACTTTAACGAGTTAAGCGCTTCTTCACATTCTTGTATCTCATCGAATATAAGTAGTGTCTTGCCTGGAACAAGAGGAACTTGGCTATAAAGGGCGAGTTCCTTTATTATGCGTGCCGGTTCCTTTGACTCAGTGAAGGCTGACAGCAACTCTTTCTGACGGTCAAAGTCAAATTTCGCTGTATAGTCGAAGCATTCTCTTCCAAACTCCTCCATAGCCCATGTCTTGCCAATCTGACGGGCTCCTTTCAACAGGATTGGCTTATGCTTTTCAGCATCTTTCCATTCCTTGAATTTATTTATTATGTCTCTTTCAATTCTCATATTTGCACCAATTACTTCTGTTTTGTGTCAAGCACAACACTTTTCCGAACTTATCAGGTGCAAATATGCAATATATAGAGGAATACTACAACTTTTCTGAAAGTTATTTTTATTTATTTTCCAACATTAGTGTCCCGTTAAAATCGGGACACTAATGTGATGATACTTTTAAGGTGTCTCTTTAACATGAAGCCCAAATTGGTACAACGAACTGGACTCTCTATTTTTTTACGCAATCCTTATCCCGAACTCGCGTTATCATATTATTCTAAAAATTGTCACTTGTGACAAAATTCGGAAGCTAATATAATGCTTTTTGTTTGGAAATGAGTACAATATACTGCTTTTTCATGTTTGAAATATTCTTTTATTTGGCGGTAAAAGAACGGAAAAAGCGGTATAGGAATGTTGTTGTATAATTCCTATACCGCTTATATTCAACGCTTTGAGCTATACTCGATAGCTGTTAATATTCGTCCTCGTTGAAGAGGAACAAGGCGTATTGAGTATCAAGTGATTATATTACCGTGTCAACCTTTTCGATCATTTTATTTCGTAGTGAAAGACCATAAAAGGATATTCCTTATTTGAAAAGCTGCTCCATTGTAACTTCGCTATGTACCAAACTATGATGTGCGCCATCTGCTACGCCATAGGTGGTAACAAAGGTGATGACCAATGAGAACTTTGTTTTGGTAGAACTCTGAAAGAGTTCCAATCGTTGTCTTAATAACTGTTCGTATGCCTCCGTAATGCGGTATTCAGATTTACTAAATTTCATCTCGCACAGATGAATGATGCGATCAGCGCGTTTGATGACTAAATCAATCTGTCCTCCTTTCTGGTCTTCACTTGCAGCCTTGCGCCATGAAGAAACTTCTGTTGCCATCCCCGAAATGCCCAAGGCACGTTTTATGCAGTCAGTGTGCATAAGGCACACTATTTCAAATGTAAGTCCCTGCCATGTCGAGATTTGGCGTGACTCAAAATTATGACTCCACCAATGTTCGTCGCCTGAAATATCCTGCAAGATAAACTTGTAATAAAACAAAGTATAGAAATCCACCAAACGATAGATTGTATCTTTCACCTTATGACCAAAATTCTGATTTCGGGAGATGAAGTCACATCTTTCAAGATTGGTCAGCACACGGGTAAGAGTGCCACCAGTGATTCCAATTGTCTTGGATATTTCTTCACGTGACATGCCATCATGATGTGCAGCCAAAGTCTTTACTACACTTATATATAAGTCGGCATTTGAAAACAGGGCGTTATACAATTCATCAAACTCGCTTCGCATAATACCTCCTTGGACAAAGAATAGTCTGTCAACATTCTGCACGAGGCTTTCTTTGGTATTAATGAGACTTAAATAAAAAGGGATGCCTCCAAACACCATGTAGCACTGTAATATTTGGTATCTGTCCCATTTGCAGTGTTTTCTATGAAGATACTCCTCTGTCTCATGCAAAGTAAATGGTCTAACATAAATGCTGCTTGTAATGCGAGCATGCAGCCCTCCTTGGTTTTCAATCAGATTGTCTACCATCCATGAAGTTGCCGAGCCACTGGCAATAAACACAATATCACTGCGACGGGCAGCCCAGCCATTCCAGAAATTCTCCAATGCAGCAACAAAGTTAGACTTCTGTGTGTCAATCCAAGGCATCTCGTCTATAAATACCACTTTTTTTCTGCTTGTATCAAGTGATTCAAGATATTCTTCAAGAGCATCAAATGCGTCGAACCAATCGGCAAACTTATCCGACTTTATGCCTGAGAACTTTTTCAATGCACGCGCAAAACTCGTAAGTTGTCGCTGGCGTGATAGATTATGTCCTCCAACAAATGTAAAGTCGTATTGTCCGTGGTAGTATTGGTCAACAAGAAAAGTCTTACCCACTCTTCGCCGTCCATATACTATAACAAATTCTGAGCGATCCGACTCCATCACTCTGTGGAGTTCTTGACACTCTCGCTCTCTACCAACAAGTTTGCTTGTCATAATCATACCATTATATCTTAACCCTTGCAAAGGTAATGGTTTAATTGCAATTAAAAGAAAAACATGGTGATTCTTTACCCAAATCTATGTTGCAAGGTTAGATTTGGGTAAATAATCTGCCTTAAATTCTTTTACATACTCTGACGATGACTATTTAGTTGCAAGGGCTGTATGCTCTGATTTGAGCAGTTTATTTTAATAAGATAGGCTGCACCTCAGCAATTGAAGAAAACTTCATTGCGTTCAGCTTGCACTGTCTTTTTTTTTTTTTGGGGGGGGGCGGTAAAAGAACGGAAAAAGCGGTATAGGAATATTGTTGTACAATTCCTATACCGCTTATATTCAATGCTTTAAGCTATTTGAGCGATTAGTATTCGTCCTCGTTGAAGAGGAAGTCCTCTTTCGTTGGGTAATCGGGCCAAACGTCTTCTATCGTTTCGTAAACTTCGCCTTCGTCCTCCAACTCTTGCAGGTTTTCGACAACCTCCATCGGAGCACCCGAACGCATAGCGTAGTCAATCAGCTCGTCCTTTGTGGCGGGCCAAGGTGCATCTTCAAGTTTTGATGCTAATTCCAATGTCCAATACATAGTGTTAGTTTTATTTTATAAGTTTGCTTTTCTTAATTTGCGCGCAAAAATACTGTTTTAATTCAAACACGTAACATTTCGTGTGCACTTTTTTCATCGTGTTGTGTTAAATAGTTTAAATTCCGCGCTAAAGCAAACAAAAAGTCCGACAAACGGTTGACGTAAGCCATTGTTTCGCCCTCACTAATGCGCCAATTCTCATCAGGATAGCGTGTCACGAAGCTTATCAACTCCCGTTCGGTACGTCGACACACCGTGCGCACCACATGTGCTGCAGCCGCCACCGTATGTCCGCCTGGCAAGACAAAACCTCGGAAGAGTCCGCCTATGGCCTTACTTATAGTGTCTATCTGATGTTCTAACGCTGCCACATCGGCGTTAGAGGGAGCGGGGTATTGCTGCAACAGAGCCTTATCGGTGCCTTCCACACCTAGATTAAACAACAAGCGTTGTGCCTGAATTAGCAACTCACGCTCTTTTGTTAACTGATCTACCACTTTAGGCGGCAGTACATCACCCTCTACTTGTGCGATAAGCCAACCCAATTGGGATGAGAGTTCGTCTAACATACCATAATATATAATGTGTGGCGCACTCTTTGAAGTGCGCTCGCCCGTAGCAAGTTGGGTCGTGCCACTATCGCCTCGACGTGTATAGATTGACATAACGTATTTGGGGTTAGAGGGTTAGGGGGGAAGGGTTAAGAAGTTAGTCTAATTGGGGATGTATCATAGATTTTTTTCAAAAATATACTTTTTTACTCCTAACCTCTCCCCCTCTAACCTAATAATAATTGATTACATAATTTTGTTTGTTCAGTTCGGGCCGTACCATTACAATGCCAAAGTCGGCCAAATTAAATGTCACGACGGCACGAGGGTGAGCGATTACACTGCGCCATACCTCGCGATTGCGCCCTATGGTGTGTGTCACTACCAAGGTGCCTCCTGTAGGCAAATTGGCAAGTATCGCCTCGGCCTGCCGAGCCTTCATAGCACTGAGCAGTACAAAGTCAGCTTGCGATAGTTCGTCGTCCTCCACTATCCGCGCATGACGGCATCCTTCACTGAGGCAGCGTGCCGCCCAGGAGTCAATCCGATAGCCTACAAGTCCTATCACATGAGGCTGTGCAAAGTTGGCCAATCGGAAAAGCAATCTGCCATCCTTCAGTCGCACCCCATGTGGGCGGAGCTTTTTATACATCGCCTTCAACTCGGGATAGGCATAATACGTGCCTTGCTCATAGACTACACCTGTGACGAAGCTGAAAGCAAAAGGGGAATGTATGCCATACCCTCGACGATGACGAAAGCGCAAGAGCCAACGTAGGGGACGAACTATGGAGGATTTATTCATTACTTCTTGACTATGTTTATTTATTACTTGCCCTTAACTCGTTAACAAAAGAACGTCAACAAAATTAACACTCTCTTTTGGTATAAATAGCTTAATATTAAGTCTATTCGTCAGTTTTAGGCTTTTTTTAGCTTAAAAGTTTGTATGCCCAAGATAAACTATATACTTTTGCGCGTGTGTTTTTCATTACATTATGATTGAAGGTGGGTTTGAAAGAGTCCAGAGGGACTTAATTAATATACTCATTATTAATAGTAACACCTTATGGACGTCAAATCTTTGACATTTATCTTTTGCTGTGAAGTAATTGCAATCATAATAAAGTGCGCCTGTGCAACAGTGTGTGTTGCACAGGTTTTTTTGTGGATAGGGGAAAGGCTACCATATTAATTTCGTGGCAAATGCTCCAACACTTGTTGTTTGAGGAAGGAGCGGTCGAGGTGGGTGTATATCTGCGTCGTATCAATACACTCGTGTCCCAACATAGCTTGAATGGCACGTAAGTTGGCACCGCCTTCGAGTAGGTGGGTGGCAAACGTGTGGCGAAGCGTGTGAGGCGATATGGTGCGTGTAATGCCTGCACGATTGGCCAGAACTTGCAGCACGTGGAATACGGTGATGCGCGAGAGGTGTTGGCGGCGGCGATGACTCAAAAATACGTAGTCCTCCTCACCAGGTTTGGGCTCAATGCTCTCTCTATCAGAAAGCCATATCTTGAGTTCCGTTACTGCACGGGGCGAGATAGGCACTAATCGCTGCTTCCTGCCCTTACCCATTACTTGTAAGAAACCGTCGTCTAAGAAAACGTTCGTCAACTGCAACGAACAGAGTTCGCTCACGCGCAAACCGCAACTATAAAGCACTTCAACAATAGCACGGTCGCGCAGCGCCTCGTCTTGACTCCTATCCACCGCGTCCTCAAGAGCATCAACCTCTTCTACGGTCAAGACTGTAGGAAGATGCTCACCTCGTTGGGGCATTTCGAGCAGTTCGGTAGGATCGTCGGTGATATAGCCGTCCTCTAATAGATAATGAAAGAACGAACGCACACCACTTAGTATGCGCGACATTGTAGTGGCGGTCAGCCCGATGTCGTAGAGTGAAGCGGCAAAGTGGTGCAAATCGTCTAACTTCACGTCACGCGCTTCAAGTCCTTCGTCCTCCATAAAATTGAAGAATTTCAGCACATCTCCTACATAAGCCTCAGCCGTATTGGGCGAAAAGCCCTTTTCGAGCAGTAGGTAATTATTATATTTGTCAATAATCGAAGTCATAAGTGTACGTCCATATACATGAAAATTACTAACTTTGCACCATATTCTTTTGAAGCAAGTAGCACAAAAAGTGCTGCAAAGTTACCGCTTCTTTTATTATAACACAAAAAACAATGAAGCTCTTAATTATCAACGGCCCCAATCTCAATCTTTTGGGCCAGCGCGAGCCTGGCATCTACGGTCACGGCACCATGGAAGAATGCATGACTGCCTTGCGCCAACGTTACCCCGACCACGAGCTCGAATACTATCAAAGCAACGTCGAGGGCTTCTTAATAGACCGCTTGCAACAAGCCAATGCTGAAGGCATCGAAGGCGCTGTGCTCAACGCGGGGGCTTATACCCACACAAGCATTGCCTTGCATGACTGCATTCGTTCTCTCCACTTCCCTGTGATTGAGGTACATATCAGCAATGTTCACCAACGCGAGGAGTTTCGTCACCACTCTATGATATCAGCCGCTTGTCGCGGTGTCATCTGTGGCTTCGGACTCGACTCTTACCGACTTGGGGTGGAAGCACTCTTAAATAATGTGCTAATGAGCTAATGTGCTAATGAGCTAATGTGAGAATGTGAGAATGTGCAAATGTGCAAATGTGCAAATGGTCGCCATTTGTTGCTAAGATATACAAACTTACTCGTTAACTTGTCAACTCGTTAACTTGTCAACCCGTCAACTCGTTAACTTGTTAACTTGTCAACCCGTTAACTTGTCAACCCGTTAACTTGTAAACTAAAAGAAAACAAACAGACTCAACTATACAATGTACAAGAAAACCAAAATTGTAGCAACCATATCGGATATGCGTTGCGATGTAGGCCTTATACAGCGCCTTTATGATGCCGGCATGAACGTAGTTAGACTTAACACTGCTCACCAAGACGCTGTTGGCATGAAGCGCGTTATTGACAACGTGCGCGAAGTGTCAAGCCACCTTGCCATACTTGTCGACACAAAAGGCCCAGAAGTTCGTACTACCAAGACCGAACAACCCATTGAATATCATAAGGGCGATATCGTAACCATAGTAGGACGTCCTGAGCAGCAAACGACTCGCGATGTCATTGCCGTTAGCTACCCAGGCTTTGTGGCCGACGTTAACGAGGGTGCACAAATTCTTATCGACGATGGTGATCTTGGCATTCGCGTTGACCATAAAGAGGCCGACCAACTCATCTGCCACGTTGAGAATGATGCTACGTTGGGGTCGCGCAAGAGCGTCAATGTGCCAGGCGTGCGCATCAACCTACCCGCACTGACCGAGAAGGATAAACGCAACATTGAGTTTGCTATCGACTACGACGTAGCCTTTATTGCTCACTCATTTGTACGTTCAAAGGAGGACGTTTACGAAATTCGCCGCATACTCGATGCACACGATAGCGACATTCGCATCATTGCTAAGATTGAAAACCAAGAGGGCGTTGACAACATCGACGAAATACTCGAAGCTGCTGACGGCATTATGGTGGCTCGCGGCGACCTCGGTATCGAAGTGCCTCAAGAATTTATTCCTGGCATTCAGCGTCGCTTGGTCGACAAGGCCATTCGTGTTCACAAGCCCGTAATCGTAGCCACCCAGATGCTGCAAAGCATGATTCACAACCCACGTCCTACACGTACCGAGGTGACCGACATTGCCAATGCCGTTTACTCACGCGCCGATGCCCTCATGCTCTCAGGCGAGACGGCTTATGGTGATTATCCCGTTGAGGCCGTAAAGACTATGGCCACCGTAGCATGGCAAGCTGAGAGGGATACGTTTAAGGAGTTTGGCGGCGTTGATATTCCCCTCTCTGACACACCTGACGTAACGGAGTTCTTCTCTAAAGAAGCAGTGATGGCTACGAAGCGCATGAAGCTCCGCGCTATCATTATGGACTCTTATACAGGTCGCACTGCACGCTACGTAAGTTCTTTCCGTGGCGAGAGCACCATTCTTGCGATTTGCTACAAGGCGAAGACGGTGCGCCACTTAGCATTACAATATGGCGTTTACGCTATCTACATGCCGATGAAGAGCTATGGCCACGAGTTCTTGCTCGCAGCCTTACGCAAACTCCTCTCTGACAACATGCTCCACATGGAGGACCGCATCTGCTACCTCGGTTCACAACGCAAGGAACAGAGCACCTCATTCATGGAAATGAACATCGTTAAGAACCTCTTCCAAAGCGAAGGGGAGGAGGCTATACCTAATTAATGTGCAAATGCATAGTTAATGTGCAAATGTGAGAATGTGCAAATGTGCAAATGGTCGCCTTTACTTGCTGAGTTTATGAATTATATAAGTTGTTCATATTCTATAACTCAGCAAGTAAGGGCGACCATTTGCACATTTGCACATTCTCACATTTGCACATTAACTACGCATTTGCACATTCCCTATACGACCCTTATCAAGCTCAATCCGTCGCGTTCGGGCAGAATGAGTTGTTCTACGCGAGGGTCGGCAGCCACGTGGGCATTGAAGGCGCGAATAGCACGCGTTTGTGCGTCGTGGTCGTAAGCAGCGTCGGTTACGTGGCCGTCCCACAACGTATTGTCAGCCATAAGAAGTGTACCACTGTGCGTAAAAGGCATCAAGAGTTCGTAATACTCCGTATACTCCCGCTTGTTAGCATCAATAAAAGCTGCGTCAATCGACAAATTCATCGGAGGCAAGAGTTCAAATACATTACCCACCACCATGTCCACCTTAGCCGCATACGGAGCACCCTCCAGCCAAGGCCGCGTAAAGCACTCCTGTTCGTCGTTAATCTCAAACGTCACAATACGACTCCCCTCGTCCATGCCCGAAGCCATGGCCAAAGCTGAGTAGCCCGAATAAGTGCCTATCTCTACGACCGTCTTCGGACGCAACATTTGCATCAACATCTTTAGCAACTGTCCCTGCACATGTCCCGAAGCCATGCGCGGACGCAATAGGTGTAAGTTCGTTGCCCGATACAAACGCTTCAAGTAAGCATCAGGCTCCGTACAACAAAGTTCTAAATAGCGCCCAAGGTCCATGCCTCCAGGCTCCAAGAGGTTTTCTTTATTCATATACGTGCAAAGGTACACAGAATTTTAATTACAAATAAGCCAACTCTTAGCTAACTAATCGTTAGTCAACCACTTCCAAACAGGCTTTACTTCTATACGTAAATTGTTGGTTTCAATCGTTTCTTCTTCATCGTATGTAATGATAAACGCTTCTTTTAATGGATAGATTTTGTTTAAAGCAACGAGAGCTGATATTTCTCGCTTGCGTGTGTCCGCGTCTTCTATGCTATAAGACACTTGAATAGCCAAATTCTCTTCTGGTACAAAGAAATCTACCTCAATATTACGATTGTAATAATACAAATGTGAGAGTTCCACATCCTGGTTATACCTTTTATTGAGGGCTATGGCACATATATTTTCCAATAGAGGCGATTTCGAATCGGATAAGAAAATGCTCAGCAAACCATTGTCTGTAAAATAATGCTTTTTAGCCGTTTCTTTCTCCGCAAACTTCGAAGCATAATTATCAAGGGTAAATAGCAAACAAGCTTCTTTCATGTAACGTACATACTCAATGATTGAAGCTGTGGAAGTTGACACTCCAGTACCTTTCACCATATTAGCCAAACGATTGTAAGCCGTAGGTTGCATCACGTTTTCTGCTATTCGCTTAACGGCAAGGCGCAGTGCATGATCGTTTTTTATACTATTTCTTTGTATCACATCACCCAAAACAATCTTTTCATAAAGACCATTGAGCCAATAACGTTTGTTACGATACAGTCGTAACTCAGGAAATCCGCCCCATTTAAAATATTCTGCAAAATATTGCTGCACTACGCTCTTTTGTTGACCATACATCCAATTTTCTTCCAAATAAACGCCATTTGACTCTAAATATTCACGGAAAGAATACGGATAAACCTTTTCGTCGAAATAACGTGCACCAAGTGTTGTTGCAATGTCACGACTAAGCATCTTAGCATTGGAACCTGTGATGAACACCATGTACTTCTGATTTGCCAACCTACGAGCAAAGTGTTCCCAACCTTCAATGTTTTGTATTTCATCAAAGAATAATATAGGTTTGTAAGAATACATACTACTGTAGGCCTGTAGTATCAAGTCTAAGTCTTCCACTTTCATACCATAGAGTCGCTCGTCATCAAAATTGATATAGACTATCTCCTTTATGTCATGCCCAACTTGTAAATACTGCTTGGCGCGTTGGTATAAGAGATATGACTTGCCTGCTTGTCGAATGCCAACCAGCACATATCGTCCTTGTTCCTCAAATAAGAATGGTCGCTGATAGAGTTCAATCTCTTGAATTTCAGTTTGGCCCTCTTGTATCAGCGTCTTAAATACTTCCTTTCGCATTTCTCTTTTTGTTTGTTTCTGAAGCTAAATTACAACTTTTATTTAGTACCGTCAAATAAAAACACCTTATTTTGTTTAATAGCAGTAAATAAAAACAGCTATAACAAATCATGCGTGTATAATTATTTTAAGGAAGAAATATAAACTGCAATTAAAAAATACCCACACGATGCGTTACCGAGCCGAAAAACTTTCTAACTTTGTTTTGACTTTTAAGAAGTTATGAGGTTAGATGATTAGATGGTTAAAAAGAACCTTTTCGTTAAGCCAAATGAGCAAAGTGAAACGAGTTTCAACTTTGCCATGGCGAGAAAAGGTGCACGAAAGTGAACCTTTGCGTTAAGCCAAATGAGCAAAAGAAAGTTTGCTTTCATTTTGCCATGGCGAGAAAAGGTGTGCGAAAGCAAACCTTTATTCTTACAACCTACGACGAATAACTTTTACCCCTACCCTCATTAAACCCATTAAACTCATTAAACTCATTAAACTTATTAAACCCATATTCCTCTCCATGACACGAAAACTACTCGCCCTTACTCTTACGGCCATAACCTCTCTTACGGCCGCAGCTCAGCAGCAAGTGGCTATCTTCTCTATCAACGACTTTCATGGTGCCTTTGTACGCAACGACCACAAAGGCATCGTTGGTGCTCCCTCCGTATTGCAAACGCTCGACTCACTCAAGCAGGTCTACCCTTGCAACATCACCGTTTCGGCAGGTGACAACTTTGGCGGTAGCTACTTCTATAATGTAACGCACGGCGCCTTACTGCCCGTCTTCTTCAACGCAGCGGGCATTCGCCTCTCTGCCGTAGGTAATCACGAATTTGATGACGGCCAACGCTCCTTGGCCGACAAGTGGAACGGCCTCAGCACACGCCCCGAAGGGTGGGACATTGACTATGTATGTGCCAACGTACGTAGCACACAGACCAAAGCCATTCCCAACTTTGCCCAACCCGTGGCCTCCGTGCCTATTACACTGCCCGACGGTCGCCCCTTCCGCGTGGCCTTTGTCGGACTCATCGCTTCTTCTACGCCTCAACAGGCCAGTGTGCGCAAACTCGCGGGGCTGACCTTCGATGGTCGCTACGAAGCCGTGCTCGACTCGGTGATGAAACTGCCTGAAGGCAATTTGGTAAAAGACGCTAACCTACGTTTGTTGCTCACCCACGTGGGTAGTAACATGAATGATGAAGGACAACCCATTTGGGATGATAAGGACGCGGCTCACTTACAACAGATTAACTCGCCCTTGTGGCACGGCATACTCTCGTCGCACAGTCACAAACGCGTATGTGGCACCATTAACGATGCACATTACCCAATAGTACAAGGCCGTTGGCATGGCGACTATATCAGTATGTTGCTCTGCACGATTGATAATAAGACATTGCAAGTGACCAAGGTGGAACCGCGCACCATTGCCGTTACGCCGAAGGATACGCTTGAGCCCGCTGCCGCTCGTCTGCAAGCACAAGTAGACTCGCTGTTACTTCACACCACCACACCAGGTGGCACACCCATTGGCACACGCCTCACCACCGCCATACGCGACCTGTCCCACGACCGCGACCACAAATATTGCCAAACCGTTGTGGGTGAACTCGTATGTAAATCCTACGCTGAGGCTTTTCGCCATGCTGCGGACCTGAGTGACGACACACCCATTATCGGTTGCAGCCACTTTGGCAGCATACGTTCGGGATTTACGAAAGGGCCTATTAGTGTGCTCGACGTGGGTGAGGTACTCCCTTTCTCTAATGCACTGAAGGTCTACCAAGTAAAGGGCAGTTTGCTTATTGAGTTAGTAAACTTTGGTTTTCATAACTTGCGTTATGGTTGGTTACAAACGGGCAACTTAAAGATAGAGCGCAATGGTAACCAAATAAAGTCGCTCACCTACGTTTCGCCTCAAGGCAAAGAGGTGCCCATTGTACCCTATAAGAAGTATTACCTCGTAGCCGATGAGTTTATCACTACTGGTGGCGACGGCTACTCCCCCTCTTTCTTCCCTGCCAAACAAGAAGTTAAGCAGGAGGGAATGCCCTCTACTACCGATGCCTTTGTACAATACCTCAAGGCACAGAAGTTCATTGGTATTCAGTTCAACAAGCCCCGCACGTTGTAAGGTGAGGTTGTAGTTTGTAGGTTATATAAACTAATTTTGAATACCTACTTAACCCAAAAACTTAACCCCAAACCCTATAACCCAAAAACTTAAAACTAACTTCATGGCACTATTCTCCCTCCCCCCAGGTTCGCCCCAAAGCGACCTCGACCTCTCGCTCTTCTTAGGCGGAGGCCATCCCGATACAGCACTCATGCACCGCACCCTTGCCCCCGAGTGGGCACGCCAAAGCGGCATACAACTCACATGGCCACACGCTGACACCGATTGGGCTTATATGTTGCCCGAGGTAACAGAATGTTACTTGCGCTTGGCTTTCGAGATCGCTACGCGTCAGCCTTTGCTCATCGTAGCACCCAATGTGGAACAAGTGAAAGCACTCATCGACGAACGTTTGCCCCAACGCGCTACTGACAACATTCGTTACTTCAGCTGTCCTACAAACGACACATGGGCACGCGATCACGGCTTCCTCACCGTAATGAGTAGCACAGGGCCTGAACTGCTCGACTTTCGCTTCAATGGTTGGGGCGGCAAGTTTGAGGCTACGCTCGACAATGCGATTAACCAACGTTTGGTCGCCAGTGAACGCCCCGTATTAAAAGGTAAATACGTTGACTGCCTTGACTTCGAACTCGAAGGAGGCAGCATCGAAGTGGACGGTCAAGGCACTCTGCTCACCACCTCTGAGTGTTTACTCAATCCCAACCGCAATGCCCAACTTGACAAGGCGCACAAAGAGGCTTTGCTCAAAGAGCGTTTGGGCGTTGACCGCATTCTATGGCTCGACCACGGCTACTTAGCTGGCGACGACACCGACTCTCACATCGACACCTTGGCACGCCTTTGTCCGAACAACACAATCGCTTACGTGCGTTGTACGGACGCCACCGACGAACACTACGCGGCCCTTCAAGCTATGGAGCAACAACTACTGACGTTTACGACCACCGACGGAAAGCCTTATCGTCTCATCGCACTGCCCATGGCCGATGCCATATACGATGCTGAAAATGGTGAACGCCTCCCCGCCACCTACGCCAACTATCTTATTATGAACGAGGCTGTACTCTACCCCACCTATGCTCAGCCCGAGAATGATCAAAAGGCTGCTGCCGCCCTACGCCAAGCCTTCCCCGATCGCGACATCATAGGCGTTGACTGTCGTGCCCTTATTCGCCAACACGGCTCCCTTCATTGCGTCACGATGCAATATCCTTGGGGGGTATTCTAAATATAACATATATAAACTGCAATTTATCTGCCTAATTGGGGGGCGGGCGTCCTAACCTGGGGGCGACGCGTCCCCGCGTCGGCATTGCCAACTTGGGGTTCGATACCCCAAATTGGCAATACTTGAAGTATTGATATTCATGTATTTGTTAGTCAAGGCATTGAACCTTGACTAACAAATGCCGACGCGGGGACGCGTCGCCCCCAGGTGAGGACGCGTCGCCCCTAAGTGAGGACCCATCGCCCCTAAGTGAGGCCCCATCGCCCCTAAGTTAGTTTACAAAACGACCTTTTTGCCATTAATAATGTATATGCCCTTAACGGCTTTGCTGACACGGCGGCCACTGAGGTCATAAATAATGGGAGACTGATTGCTTTCAGTAGGCTGAAGCGTTTTGAGGCCTGTCTCTATGTACCCCTGCTTCTGAATACTTACTACAAAGTCTTTACAAACAATGCCTGTACTCCCTGCACCTGAAAGGACAATATTCACAGATTGTGCTTTTAAGCCTGTTGACTCAAAGAGATGTGATGAAGCTGAACTTTCTTGGGTCGTATCACCCACTTTAGCTGTTACATTCGTTTTCTGTCCCGAACGATTGCTCATCAAGAAGCGAACACCCGTAATTTCGTAACCTGCTGTTACGGCTAAGGTATGTGTAGTAGAAGCGCCACCCGAACCAACGAAAAGTATCAATGTCTTATTGTCCGTTCCGTCTATCCATATATTATTGGCCGAACTCGAAAGGGTGATTTGTGGAGCGGTACGTGTACTGGTCCACACCTTTCCATAACGAATACCATTCAGCGTACTACCGTCCATTGTACCCGTTTCCATTGAAATTATCTCATCACCTTTCAAAAAGGGTTCAACGGGCTGAGGTTCGTCGATAGGCTGAGGTGCATCAACTATAGCAAATTGACATCCCACATCGTCACGATCAACTCCCGTTCCTCCATTGCTCCAATTATAAAGTGGCAAACCTGTTTTATTGGTTTGGTTGAGTTCTACCTTGCCACTTGAAATAATAAATACGCCTGCTGTATTAGCATAACTCAGCGTCCAACCTGACGCAGGCGAAGCGGCTGAGGTGGAAATGGCTTTATCGTATGCAGCTGCAGGATTGACGTAGGAACCGTCTGCACGATTGACAATGTCCCATGCCCCATCGGTGCGAGCCACAAACTTCCACATGGTCTTAGCATACTTTGTATTGTCACCACCCGTTAATTGCTCTCCTGCGCCCTGTGAAGTCATGTAACGTGAGCTGCGATAGGGCGTATAGAGTTGATACCAATGTTCGTTTCCTTCAGTAGAGAGTGTGGGTAAGATAATCTTTGGCAATAAGGCGTTAATCAATGAAGCCGTGGTCGAAGCATAGGTATTGCCCTTTTCGGTCAGTTCGGCATTGGTAGCCTCATTGCTTGTTAATAGGTCGTAACAAGAGGATTCGTTATTATCTATTGCGTCCTTTAGCGTCTTAACGTCTGCTGCCTTATACTGTCCTACTCCTGTTCCTACCGAAATCTTTTGAACCGTAGCTTGCACATTAGACAGGGCCGTTACCAACGTATTACGTGCATTAAAAGTAGCGATACGGCTCGCTGCCTCTTCATCAGTTGTTGGGGTTACTCCTTGATCTGTGCCAATCGCATTGGCTACCGCTTGTGAAAGCTTTGCATAACCCAAGCCACTCAATTTATTGCTTACATTGTAGCTGCGCTTCAATGCATTGTTTTCTGCCAAAAGCGTGTAGGATTCTTCATAATATTCAACGTTGTCAAGTTTTTCGGCCATTTTCTTCAAACAATCGTTAAAAGCAATGGTACGACTTGTATTGGTAGCCGCTGTTGGAGAAGGTATAACAGCCATAATTTTTATAGCTGCGTGAGGAGCATTTTGACGTACTTGTTTGACGAATGCTTCGTAATTGTCAACGACTGTGCTTAAAGCAGTTGTGCCATTTACTTCAGGATAGCCCATTATTAGACACACCATCTTGGGTTCTTCGTTGTCTTTTCGTCCCTTAAAGATGCAAGGCAACATCTTCTGCATGGTGGCAATGTCGTTGTTCTGGTACCCCCAACTTCCACCACGCTGCTTTACATGGTCTGAATTTAATAATTCATGCCAGTCGTTACCGTCGTCGCCCAAGATTACAATGTCATTCGACTTAATAGGCAAGGCACTGAAATAGGTAGTACGCATACCAGCAATGCCACCATTTCCACCATTATTCACAGGAGCATCGTCAGGATAAACGCAACTGCTGCCTACGTATTCTGCTATTTTTTTACACCAAGTACGATAGCCTTTCATGGTTAAGTGGGTGCCGTCGTACGATAACTCTCCGTCAGTAGGTATGCCGGTAAGATCGTCATAAAGATCAATGTAGGTAGCTCCATACTCCTTACAGAGCTTTTGGATACTATCATTGGCTATGGGCACATGAGCCACATTCTTAATCCCCGTACCACGGCAAGGTAAGATGCTCTGAAAGTACACTTTCGTAGTGGGACTTTCTTTTTGACAACGTTTTAGGGCTGTGCGCACACTATTAGCCACAAAGGCGGGATCGTTCATACCTGCGGTGCCTAAATCATTTGTCCCCATCATGAAGAATATCTTGTCGGGATGTCCTACCAAGACTGCCTCCAGATGTTGTAACATAATGGGAGATTCTGCACCATTTACGCCACGATTGACAATGTGTGGATTGCCAAAAGCCTCCCACCATTCATGCATATTAGTGATACTATTGCCTAAAAAGACAATGCTTTGATTGTCAATCTTATGTGTTTTAAATCCATCATAGCGATATAGACGGAAGGGTAAATCGGCCATAGCATTGGCTACGAACAATAATAGCCCGCAAAGCGTAAGTAATGTCTTTTTCATATAAAAAAATAGGTAAAATTTATTAGTTTAAGATGCAAATATACGCAGTCCTACGCAATCTTGTTTTTTCAACGCGTATGTTATATAACATATCAGAATTTATTGTATAACAAACAGCACTTTGTCTCCCTAATTGGGGGCGGCGGGCGACGCGTCCTAACCTGGGGGCGACGCGTCCCCGCGTCGGCATTTGTTAGTCAAGGCTCGATGCCTTGACTAACAAATACATAAATATCAATACTTCATGTATTGCCAACTTGGGGCATCGAGCCCCAAGTTAGCAAATGCCGACGCGGGGACGCGTCGCCCCCAGGTTAGGACTCGCCCCCCAATTAGGCAGAGAAAGTGTAGTTACTTGAGTAACATTCCGTAATATAGGTAAGCCGCAATAAAAACAAAAGCCGTAATTTTGCAGCAAATAAGAATTGATAATGAACAACACGAATACAACGAAAGCGAAAGTGGACATGCTGAATGGACCACTTTTTATGAAAATATTGATCTTTGCTTTGCCTCTCGCTGCCAGCAGCCTTTTACAACAGTTATTCAACTCTGTCGACGTAGCCGTTGTTGGACGCTTTGCCAGTAGTAAGGCTTTAGCAGCAGTAGGAAGTAACGCACCCGTCATCAGCCTACTCATCAATCTCTTTATCGGTATTTCAATGGGTGCAAACGTGGTCATATCTAACCACCTTGGACAACGCGACGAACAAAGTATTCGTCATGCTATCAGCACCGTTACACTGGTTGCAGCCATTAGCGGACTTCTATTAATGTGTATAGGCATTGGCGTGGCACGACCGATACTTGAACTCATGGACACGCCATCCGACGTGCTCGACATGGCTGTGCTCTACCTTAGGATTTACTTCATAGGCATTCCCTTCTTCCTCATATTCAACTTTGGTGCAGCCATTCTGCGCAGTGTGGGTGACACGCGACGTCCGCTTTACATTCTCGTTGTGGCTGGCATTATCAACACGGTGCTTAACCTCATCTTCGTGATAGGATTAGGCATGAGCGTAGAGGGGGTGGCCATTGCGACAGCCGTTGCTAACGCCATTAGCGCTGCATGGATTATCCAACTGCTACGCAAAGAGCCTGGTGTCCTACAACTTCAATTTAAACACCTTCGCATTTATAAAAAGGAATTAAAGCGCATGTTACAAATTGGAGTGCCAGCGGGACTGCAGGGTATGGTGTTTTCAATTTCCAACGTTGTTGTACAGAGTGCTATTAACGGCTATGGTGCAGCGGCCATAGCAGGTTCGGCTGCTGCCGTAAACTTTGAATACTATTGTTACTACATCATTGTAGCTTGCAATGGAGCAGCCATTTCGTTTATTGGTCAGAACTATGGTGCACAGAAGTACGATCGCGTGCGTCGCATTTATCGCATTTGTTTGTTGATGGGCTTGGTAGGGTGCTTCATTGCTAACGCCTTGTTTACGTGGCAAAACCAATTCTTCTTGAGCTTTTTTACCACCGATGCTGAAGTGATACACTATGGTGCCATACGTATGGAGGGCGTGCTACTCTTTCAGTTTATTGCTTGCAGCTACGAGGTGACAGGCTCTGCCCTACGCGGCATGGGTGAATCGATGTTGCCCACGATCATGACCGTATTTGGTACGTGCATTTTACGCATCATTTGGGTATTCGCCGTCCTGCCCCACTACACAGGCTTTGCCCACCTCTTGCAAGTTTACCCCCTGTCATGGATCTTAACCGGCGCCATGGTTATCATCGCCTATAAACTAAAAATGCACCAAATATGCCCTAAATGATAAACTGCATACTTTAGCAATGGGAAGTTTGTTAAGTTGGCTCTTTGCCCAGGCGTAGCACGACTTAGAAGTCGTCTGAACTTTTATGAAATTCAAGATTTGCCTTTATTTTTGAGGCGTTTTTGGACCTTGAAGAGGGAGTGTAGCGAGCTACACGACCGATGAAAGGTCAAAAAACGACCAAAAAGAAAGGTGAAGATTGAATTTAGAAGAGTTCAAACTCCAATTCAAATCTTCGTCAGAAAAGTTTAGACGACTTCTTAATGCCTTTGGTGCAAGCAAAGCGCATACGCGTAATCTTTTGTCCCTTCAGCATTTGTAGGCGTGAACTGGGAATGAGAATGGCACAGCCGAAAGTAAATTCTTGTTGATTTTCGTTGGTCACAAATTCATAACGTGGCGAAAGTTCGTCATTGCAATAGCCAAATTTTACTTCGTGTTGTGCAAAAGTGTACAATGAAGTACAAGCACAAAGTAAAAGTGCCAAATGCTTTTTGTATTTTTATAGCATAAAGTAAAGACTTTATTCTAAAACACTTCATTTTGTTATAATTATAAGTTCGTTTTGTATAAAATTGAATGATGAAATATTTGTATTCTGTTTTACAAATATTAAGGGTAGTGATAAGCTGCAATTTGTTGAATAAAAAAAAGACCGCAAGTATCAAATGTACTTGCAGTCCTTTCCAAGTTTATATATCTCTGTTTAATTAAAGGAATTTAATGTTAGAGAAAGTATCGTTGATAGCACCGAAGCTACCCAAGTCAGGTATGAAGTAAGTAACGGGGATAGTGATAACCCCTGTTTCGGCATCGTAAGAACCATTGCCACCTGTTACTTTTGCCCAAATAAAATGGGAAGCATCATATTTTTGACCTGTTGAGAAATCAGAAGAACTCAAAAGGTTGAAGGCACCCGTTGTTCTGTTCCAGTTGAACGAGATTGTAGCGTTTTCAGCGTTAAATAGTTTACCATAGTCAAGTCGGTATTCGCCACGGCATTCAGAGTAGTCGAGGGGGAAGCCGCTGCCAGTGAAATTGAACAAAGGCAAAGTGATGTCGCCCGTAGCAACTGTTTGCCAGTCGTCAATGTACTCGGCAGGCATTTGTAAAGAGGTGTAAGTTTGACCGTCGACCGTAGTCTGCAACTGACGATTAGCGTTCATTGCGATTTGATAGCTCTTACCGTCAGTAGTAGTGATAGCACCGCTCTTGCCGTCAAATTGGTAAGAGCCTTGTGCTACGGTTTGGCCGTTCTGGGTGAAAGTAGCATTGCCGTTGACGTAGAGTGTAACGTCCTCGCCATTGCCTATGCTCCACTGACCAAGGACAGAGATTGTGTCGGTAGCTACAGCGTTGAATTTATCAACAGCAGCATAGGTTGCTTTTCCATCCTTATTCTCATTTACGGTATAGATGTTTACTACTCCCTTCTTGTTGCCAAAGTCAGCTACAGAAATGAGCGCCTTGCCGTAGATGCTCTCATCATAGTTGATGTTATACACACCCGTTTTGCTATCGTAAGAAACCTTACCACCATTCATCACGTTAGAACGTTCGCTCACGGGATTGAAGATAGAGAGGTCAGCCAAGGTATCACCCTCTTCATTTACATAAAGGTTGAGAAGGTATGAGGTATTTGACGCAGCTGTGTAATCGCGGCTCCAACTGCAAAGTTCGCCTTTGGCAGGATAGGTAGTCTTGCCACCGTCCTCATCGAAGTCGTTGTTACATGAAACGAGCGACAGACCCACCAACAGAGATGCTGCTAAAGTCTTTATGTTGAGTTTCATATTGTGATTAATCTTTTTAGGATAGTTCTAATAATAAGCTTTTTAGTTTCGAGGTTATGAGTTTATAAAGTCGTGCAGTTAATCAGTAATGCAAACTTTATAACTTGATAACCTCAAAACTTCAAACAGATTTTTTACTTACGGCTCCAGTTGCGCACAATGTTGGTGTTAGCTTGGAGTTCTTGTGAAGGAATCTCCCAAATCCAACGTTGGTTGTCAGCGCTAATGGTGAAACCAGTCAAGGGGCAAGTGTTGCTAAACATACCTGCGCCAATCTCCTGCGGATCCATACGAGTGAAGCCGTCACCCCAACGCTTGAGGTTGTCGAGGCGGAAGTTTTCACCTACGAACTCACGTGTCCACTCGTCCTTAATAGTAGAGAAGAGTATATCGCCCGTTAAGTTACCTGTAGTCAAACCACGTGCGGCACGCAAAGTTGTTAGGTAGCCACCGTCAGTGCCATTGAGTTTATATGAAGCTTCAGCACCAATGAGGTAAAGTTCAGCTACACGGAAGGGTTTCGGCATGTTGTAGAACACCGTACCATCGTTGGCCTTCTTCAATGCATCGTTACCAGGGAACTTAGAGAGCACCACACCTTCAGCTTGGTTATCACCACCAATAATGACAACGGGGCTACCGTCTTCTTCTTCAGCGCGGAAGAAGGTCATCTGACGAATGTCGTCTTCATTGTAAAGGTCAATCAAACCTTGTGTGGGGAGGTAGTCAGGATTCCATACGTGGTTGGCATCACTGTAAGATTCGAAAGCTCCGTAGAATGAAGCACGGTCATCGGCCGTCATCTGAGGTTCGTAAATCAACTCTTGACCTACGGGAGCTACATCGTCCTTCCACATAGCTTTATAAGTGTCGGCATCAGTGGTGAGAGAATAACGTTCGAGCAAGTCCTTTACATCATTTAAAGCCTCTTGGTTGTGGTTCATGTAAAGATAAACACGTGCTTCGAGAGCTTTGGCTACGTTTGAAGAGAGCTCGGTGTAGTCAATGTTGTCGTCATTGTTCATTAAATCCTTTGCCTTCTCGATGTCACCCAAAATGAATTGATACGTATCGTAAAGGCTGGCACGTGACGGTTTCTTGTTTACGTCCACTTCAGTGCAAAGAGGTAAACCGAGTTCGTTCTTTGCCTCGTCATCAGTCGTGTAACGCTTGCAGTAGCGCGGAGCCATGTTGGCATAAGCATAGGCGCGGAGCAAGTAAGCGTGGCCCTTGTAAGTCTGAAGGGTAAGACGTTCCTCTTCTGTAGTGGTCTTAATCTTGTCAATGTTATTAATCACATTGTTGGCATTGGCAATAGCCGTGTAGCTACCTTTCCAAAGAACGTCGCCGTCAAACTGTGAGTTTGTGTACTGCCAATTATAAACCTGCATATAGTTAACGGCTGTGTTACGCAAGTCGAACAAGTCAGCCTGTACCTCAGCCACAGAAGTAGCACCGTCTGAAAGCGAACGGAAATATGCCTTGATGCCGTTGTCATAGTTCTGAGCATCTGACATCTTCTGCCATGAAGCCTCGGTCACGAGACTGGTGGTAGGCACTTGGTCGAGTTCGCATGAGGTCAATCCGAAAGCAACCAAAGCCGAGCACATGACAGTTTTTAATATATATTTGTTCATACTGTTATGAGTCAGTGAATAATGTTTGTAAGAGATTCGCTTCTAAAATTGAGTCGAATATTAGAAGGTTACGTCAACACCGAGTGTGAAGTTACGAGTAGCGGGGTAAGCACCGAGGGCGATATTGGCATCATATTCGGGGTCAGAACCGCGATATTTCGTAATCGTGAACACGTTACGTGCAACGAAGCTGAAGCGAATGTTCTCGAAGAATCGTGTAGTCTCCATCCAGCGCTTGGGTAGGTCGTATGACAAACTCAAGTTCTTCAAACGCAGATAAGAAGAATTTTCGAGCAAGTGTGTGTCGAACTCCGTTTCATACTGGAAGCCCGGAAGTGTAGCGATGTCGCCTGGCTTTTTCCAAATGTGGAGCATGTCTTTATCTTGGTTAAAGCCATTTTGAGCGTTACCTGATGAAGCAGCGAAGAGGTATTCGTTGTTGACCATATACTTGCCCAAGGTGAAGCTAAAGTCGGCACTAAGTGTAAGTCCCTTCCAACCTGCGCTAAGGCCAAATCCACCTGTATGGGGTGCGAAGAGTGACTTACCAGTGTTTTGATACAAATCGTCAGAGAACTCCTTCGTCATTGTCTCAGGGTTGTATTCGTGCTGAATGCCACCCTTATTGCCTGGGAGATACCACATAGGAGCACCATCGTTCTTATCAACACCAGCGTAGATAGGCATGTAGTAGTTCAATGACTCACCTACAACGTAGTTAGTCAAACTACCAAGCATAGGCCATTCCTTCAAGCCGTAGAAGAGCTTATCGATTGAGGTCTTGGTGTAAGAGTAGTTAGCGTAGATATTGAAGAAAGCATCACGACTACGGAATACGTCGTAGCTCAATTCTAATTCAACACCTCGGTTACTCATCTCACCTACGTTCATCATCTGGCTTGAGAAACCAGTGGTGTAGGCCAAAGGCACACTCATCAACATATCCATCGTCTTGCGCTTATAAACGTTGAAGTCAACGTCTAAGCGGTCGAACAAGCGAGCAGTCAAACCGAAGTTGAACTGGATTTGCTTTTCCCAACCGAGTTCATCGTTAGAAGGCTGCTGCAAAACCCAAGCTGGGTTGCCATTATACTGGGTAGAGGTAATCAAACCAAGACTACTATAATTACCAATTTCAGAGTTACCCGTCGTACCGATGCTGGCCTTGAGGCTGAGGTCGGTCAACCAACTCTTAGTAGGAGCCATAAAGTTCTCACTGCTTATACGCCACATAGCACCACCGCTGAGGAAGTTGGCAGAACGATTCTTCTTACCGAAACGTGAACTCTTATCGTTACGCACAGTAAAGTTGAGGAAGTACTTGTTCATCAACGCATAATCAACGCGGCCGAAGAAACTCAAGTATTCATACTTAGAATTGCTATAAGAAGGAGCATTATAGTCCGTCACGCTGCCCAAGTTGGCCAAACGGTCGTCGGTAATACCCGTACCGCTGGTGCCAAAGCTGGTGCTTTGTGATTTGATACCTTCTTGACCAGCGAGGAGGGTGAAGGCATTGTTGTCGCCAATGTTAAACTTATACTCAATCGTGTTGGTAATCGTCCACATTGAAGAGCGTGCATGGCCCTCTGATGCATAACCTGATGTTTGGTTAGGGAAGTCTACCGCACGTGAAGCAGAGCTGCGCATATCGGTAGCATATAAGCCTAACTGTGACTTAATGTTCAAACCCTTAATTGGAGTGATTTGAGCGTATGCTACACCATTGTAAGTAACGTCGTTAATCTTTGTAGGTTGCAAAGAACTCAACCAACGAGTGTTGTAAAGCGTAGTGGGCGCATACAAATACTTGTGTTGTGCGGCCGATGCTTCATCAAACGGATCCCAATATGCAGGGAACATATAGGAAGCTGTATTTGAGTTTGTAACGTATTTACCAACAGATTGATCTGTATAGCCATCAGAGAGACGGTCAGTATAAGCAACGTTTTGCTTAATACCGAATGCTAACCAATCTTTGGGCTTCGTCTCAAGGTTGGTGCGAAGGGTGAAGCGCTTGAAGTGACCTGTTTGGGTCAAGTTGTCTTGCTTCATGTACGAACCTGAAACGTAGTAAGTCGTTGATTCAGAACCACCACGAATGCTCAAATCGGTGCTATTCATTGGTGCCGCATTATCGAAGAAATAATTCTGCCAATTGGTATTAGCACCGTGTCCCTTATAAGTTTGGTACTGTTGAGCTGTGATAAGTCCGTTTTCGAGTTGGAATTGTAACAACTCGTTTGAGTTCATAGGGTTACCAATTTGGTTGGCTAATTGGCTCCAACCCACCTTTTGACTTACTTGGATTTGAGCCTTTTCGCCAGCGCGGCCTTTTTTAGTGGTAATATAAATAACACCATTGGCAGCACGTGAACCATAGATAGAAGTAGCCGAAGCATCTTTCAACGTTGTGATGCTTTCAATATCCTTATCGTTGAGTAATGAGAACATTGAGGGGTCAGCGGGAGAACCATCAATAACGATCAAGGGGTAGTTGCTAGCAGAGAGAGAACCTACACCACGAATGCGAAGCTCGGTATTGTTGATGCTACCTGCATCACCAGATGATGATGCTACAGTCAAACCAGCAACCTTACCTTGCAAAGCGTCAGAGATGTCAACAGCGGGTTTGTCAGCAACTTGCTCGCTGCTAACTTTCTTTACAGAACCTACTACAGTACCCACCTTCTGAGCGGTACCATAACCGATAACGACGGCTTCGCCCAATTCGTTATCCTTGAGTACTACCTGTACGTTGCCAGCTACGCTGACAGTAGTGGGTTGCATACCGATGTAAGACACAGAAATCTTCTTAGCTGTAGCAGGAACGCCCTTCAGCTTAAAGTTACCGTTAGCATCAGTAGTTGTGATTACCTTGGTGCCAGGCACACGCACGGTAGCTCCCATCACGGGTTCACCATGAGTGTCGGTCACGCGGCCGCTCACAAGCTTCTGCGCTGAAGCCGTGGCTGCGGTCATAAGCAGACCGGCTCCCAAGAGCACTAACTTTTTGTTCATATTGATAACCATTTAATTAAACATTTACGTTTGAATGAGTCTGTGGGGCGATAAGCACACGCGCCTTAAAGTGCAAAAGAGATAGAAGGAAGTGTGCACAACTTGTTATACAAGTGGGACAATTCGCCACCACGCGCACGTGTACATTATATATATATGTACACATCTGTGTGCAAAGTATATATTTTGGTCGTCCTTTTTTATTTTTTTTAAGTCAATCGTTTAGCGTTATGTTGCAGTAATTAACACGTCTTCGTTCCTTTTGAAGAAAGTAGTGTAGATGAAGGGTGAATTATTATGCAAGTTATTCACGCAAGTATGCTGCAAAAATAGGTTTTATAATTTGTTTAGCAAAAGAAAATGGTCTTTTTGTCACGAAAAATAAACTTTTTAGGCTAAAAAGCTTGCATTTTGTCAACTATAGCTCGCTTGTAGTGCTTTTAATTATATTTTCTATCATTTCTTAATTTTTATTTTATGGGATATTTTTATGCAGAAGACGTTTTAACCCTTTCGTGTGTAGCAAAGATTGACAATACATTGAAAGATAAGGTGCTATTAGAGTTGCAAATCAAAGTAAATGATTTTAAGCGTGTCCTGTCTGCTTTAATGGGTGAAATACATAACCATCAAGTCTCTAACGTAGAGTCAGCTTCAACAAAAACATTGCTCTCCTTTGTTACGCTTTGTATAGAGCGTTACGCAAAGCGTGTAGGCATTGACCGTTCAGAAAGTTCTCTTTGTAAGTATCGTGTAACATTAAAGCACATAACAGCCTATATCAAGCAAGACTATCATGCTCCTGATGTGCAATTCTCAAAAGTGAATGCAACATTTGTCAATGGTTTTATCCGTTATCTAACGCAGCAGAAGCATTTTGCCGCACAAACCATACGGCTTTACCTCTCGTCATTGCGTCATTTCTGTCATCAAGCTATGCGTGAAGGCATCTTAAAGGACACTTCTTGGCAGATGGTTGAAATGCCACAAGTCTTGCACCACCACTTTTCTTTAACAAAGGCTGAACTATCAATGTTAGAGCAGTTTTCACTTGAAGGTACGAAAGCACACGTTCGTGACTTGTTTCTTTTTGCTAGCAAGACGGGGTTGGCTTATGCCGATCTTCGGGCTTTACGTCCACAGCACATTGAACGTGGAGAGTCTGAAGGTTGGTTAACTATCTATCGAAAGAAGACTCACCAAAGGGCTTTAATATACCTTTCTAATTCCGTTTTACAACTGCTTGACCATTTGCCCAAACACGCTTCAATGGTCGAAGGGTGGCTCATAGTGCCTAATAATCGCACTATAAATCGTCATCTACATCAACTTGGTCAAACTCTTCGCCTATCCGAACCGCTTCACCTTCATGTGGCACGTCATACATTTGCCACATTGTTATTACAGTCGGACATTTCAGTAGAAACAGTAAGTACGATGTTAGGACATGCACACATTTCTACTACTCAACGATATGCAGAAGTAACCAAACAAAAAATAATACAAGAGTTGGGAAAGGATAAAGAGAGATAAACTGCAATTTGTCAGCCTAATTGGGGGGCGGGTCCTCACCTGGGGGCGACGCGTCCCCGCGTCGGCATT
>ERZ833515.378-NODE-378-length-39951-cov-13.245187_pt1 | contig 39951 bp, 38 predicted proteins | sample MGYA00519949_ERZ833515 | MGnify/ENA primary metagenome ERZ833515 (study PRJEB31850, sample SAMEA3708741) | human gut metagenome | biome: human gut; feature: human-associated habitat; material: faeces | place: China | collected 2014 ...
TCTTTTCCCTCAAGCCGGGAACTTTTTTTCTGGGAACTCATACCAGTATCCTCCTCTGAGAAAATGAAAATGTGGTGTGGTTAGAGTGTTCTAACCACACCACGCATTTTAGCAATTTCATGCCCAATATCCAACCCAAAAGCAATTTCATTCTACCCAAAATCGGTATTTATTTTGGGTATGCAAAGCACCTATTTGATTCGGCTGGCCTCTCGATAATCTTTTGGCATAACTCCATACTTTTTCTTAAATGCAGCAGAAAAGTTGCTGGGCTTTGTATAACCCACAAGAACCGCTATCTGCCCAATGTTCATATTGCTCTCCAATAACAATCCTGCGGCTCGCTCTAACCGCTGCTCAATAACATACGCATGAACCGAAATGCCGTACATCATGGAGAATCCCCTTGATAATTTAGAGACGCTGATTTGAACCTGCCTTGCCAGTCCTTCACAGCTTGGCGCAAAGGCAAGCTCGCTGTCAATGATTCTCTTTGCCTCGATGATGCAATCACGTTCACTTTTTGATATGCAGCAGTATTCCGGCGAGAGGATTCGCAGCTCCAACACTTCGCTCAAATATACTGACAGCAATTCGTGGATTTTGCTTTCCAGAAACAGATACCCAAGCCCACCCCGATAATGTGTAAAGTCTTGTAACTCTGCGAAAATATGCTCCATATAGGGCGTTATGCTCACCTTTGAAATTCCGGTCAGCAGTTTCTTTTCATAGACGGTAATCTCGCCATCCTCGAAGTAGTCCTGTAATAAACGTTTGAAATATGGAACGGGAATTTTGATGTTCTTAAAATAGAAGTCGCTGTTTTGCGCATAACAGAGAGACTCCATTTTCCCGTGTCCACGGTAAATGCAGGATTCTCCCTTTGCAAGACAAGCGCCCTCTCTGCTGCCTGCAATATTCCACGACACGCCGTCGTTCAGGCAGAACAGCATTTGAATATAGTCCTCGCTGTTAATCCCGCGCACATTCATGTCAGAAAAATAATTCATCTTCCAGTCTGAAACAACGGCACCCTGTTTTGTCACCACCTGCGCAATTTGTCCGGTTCCCATATCAGAAGGAATCGGGATCGTTACGGTCTGCGGTGAATTGGAGAGCAGATCCCGATAGAGGTTGTTCATGTATTCGCTTGTCATTGGATGCCCTCCTTTTTTCGGTTAGCAGTGACTAATGTACTAATATAGTTTACACGATTTACGCCTGAAAGTCAATTTTCAGCACGAATGCAAGCTGCTACAGAAAAAATCAGGGATGTTCCCGCAGGGGCAGAGTGCCATGTCGCGCAGTTCGGGTACGACGAGGCGCAGACGCAGACACGGTCAACCGGCCGCGTGCGAGGCGAAGCGTTACGCTATATGCGGCATCGAAAACCACGGCTTCAGAGGGGTTACGAACGGGAACAAGAACTGGCAAGCAATGCAAAGCGGTACCCACTTTGCGAAAACAGGCAGATTCCGTTCACACGGAACCCGCCTGTTTCATGCTTGTTGGGGCGCTGCCCCAATCCCCGCAGAACACAAGTTTTGTGTTCTGGAACGATGGATAAATCCATCGGCTGCGCGATTTTGCAAATCGCTTGTGGGCGGGCAGCTCAGCGCTGCTCCGCCTCTTTTTCCCGTCGTTCATTCGCTTCCTCCAGCTCCTTATCCAACTCCAGAATACGGTCGATATTGGCCTTGGCCGTCAGCAGCTCTTTCATTTCTTCACGGGCTTTTCGGTAGTCGGCGTAGGCTGCTTTCTTCTCCGCCAGCAGCTCGGCGTACTCGGTATTCAGCGCCTTGATGGTGGGCAGCTTCTTGAAGCCCAGTCCATCAAAATAGTTCTTTGCGGCCTTGTGGATCGTGATCTCGCTTTCATGCTCTGCAAGAAATTTCTTGGAGTACCCGGCCTTGCGATAGGCAACGTAGGTATCGCGGGTCTTGGCATAACCCACGATATGCTCCCGCAGCACGGCAATCTCGGCCATGCGTGTTTCCGCAGATTTGATCCTTGCGGAAAGCTCGTTGAAGTGAGCGGACGCTGCCGCCGCTTTCTCCGAGAGAATGGCGTAATCTAACAGCTCATGGTCTTGCAGATAGGCCACCGTCTGTGCCATCTGTTTCAGGTTAAATAACGTCGCCCAACGCGCATAACCGGCACCCTTGCCAGCGCGTAATTTTGCCTGAATGTCCACCAGCAGATTCCCGCTGCGCTTTTCCGGTTTGACCGGCGCGGCGGCGTTCTTTTGCGGCGTATGCGCCTTTTCACCTGCAATCACCGCGCGGAGATCTGCGGGAGTATAACCGTCACCGAGGGTATCCATGCGAATGAACTTTTTCTGTTCGCCGCCCAGCAGGGATGGGACTTTTTTGCCCTTGACCTCATACCCGGCCTGCCGCAGCAGCTCCAGCAGCGTTTCAAAGCTATCGGGCTTTTGTGTCAGCGCATCGTCAATGGCTGTGCAGATTCGCTCCCGGTGGGAGGGCTTCTTTTTGTCGCCCAGCCACTTGTTGTAGCTCTTGCCGTGGCGCTTCGGATTCTCCACGATGGAGCAGCCGTTCTCGATGCAGATGGTATCGTTGAGCCGCCGCACGGCGCGGCTGCTACCCCAAAAGTTTCGGAATTTTCGGGTCTGGCTGAGCGCGGTGGAGTTCCAAATCACATGATTGTGAATATGGGCTTTGTCAATATGGGTGCAGACAATGTAGGCGTGATTGCCTTTGGTGAAGCGCTTGGCCAGCTCACAGCCCAAACGGTTCGCGTCCTCCGGTGTGATCTCGCCGGGGACAAAGGATTGCCGCAGATGGTAGGCAATCACATTATCCTCGCCGCGCACTCTGCCGGTCTTTCGAATGTACTGATTCTTGGTGAAAAGAAACTCGGCGTCGGCGATCCTGCTGTCGCATTGCCAGCTCGTAATCAGCCTGCCGCCGTCCGTCTTTTGCGGATTTTCGGTGTAGTCGATGATGTCGCTGATGGCCTGTCCCACCGTGCGGCCTTTGCCGGTGTGCAGGGGCATCAGGCGCGTGGTTGCCATGGGTGTTCACCTCCTTGAAAAGCAAAACGGCCTGCCGAAGCAGACCGTTTTATTCTTCATTTATCGGATTGATAGCGGATAATCGGAACCTGTTTTACCTTTCCTCCAATGGTTCGTCGTTCCAGAGCAAAGATCATATCAGGGGTGCGTTCGAAAAAGCCTTCGTCCTTTTTCCAGCTCATGCCGCATTTGCAATGCTGCAAGCCTATGAACTGCTGCTTCATCTTTCTGCCGCAGTTCGGGCAGACCTTATTACCGTTTCCCATATTATTCAGCCCGCGCTAATCTATATAGACTGCGGATGGATTCCACGACCGTATGCCACGACAGGTCGGCAGCATAGGAGAACTTCTTCTGATAAGCCCGCCACAGCTTTTCCATATTTGAGTCGGCCTCGACTTCATCAAAGGCCGGAGGCGCGTCGGCAAGATACTTCTCTGTACCGCGTTTCCTGGCCGTTGCAATGAGCGCCGCACGGAGATCGGCTGGGACGATGCTCTGGCCGTGGAGCTGGCTCAGAATGTGCAGATCATAGAAATCTCTCATGCGGGTGTTGGTGGTGGCGCGGGACACGACGGTTTCCAGCTTCTCGGCAAGAACGGTTTCCAGATTGTATGCCCAAATCTCGATGGAGCGATCCTCCAGCATCAGTTTGAAGCTGTAACGCACTTCGCGGGGCGTGATGGCGTCGCCGGTGGAAATGTCGATCTTGAGCGGCGTTATCACACTGTCAAACTCCGTTTCCATGCTGACACGGATGCCCGGATACTCAGCCTCGTCCATGATCTCGGAAATGCGCTTCACCCGAAACTCCACGCCATCGTCCACCGGCACGGAGATGATGGAGGCGATCATATTCTCTACTTCCTCGATGCCGACCGTCGCACCCTTTACGGTCGCGTCAATGTCCATCGTTGAGCGGGCGTCAAGGCCGACCATGGCAGCCACCAGCATCCCGCCCTTGAGAATGAACTTGTCCCGGTACTCCGAAAGAGAAATGCGCTCCAGAAAGCGCTCCATCATGTAATTGCGCATCAGAATCTGTGCATCTGCGGCTTTGTCCTTGGAGAGATTGCGGATCAGGTCTTTGAGCTGCCGTGCAGTCTTAATCATAAGAGTACCTCCAAATACTGCCGAAGCAGTTTTTCAACACGGAACATCTGCGCATAGCGCATCAGTTTCCGTAAGTTCTTGTCTTTTCGTTTTGCGTATTGCTTGAGCGCGTCCTGAAAGGTCTGCATCTCAATCCCGCTGCGGCTGCGGATCAGGTCGCAGATGGTACGCTCCATATCATAGACGGGAACGGGATTCCCGAACGGCGTGTTCATCGTGACGATCCCCACGTCATGCAATTCTTTCTTGATGGTGTAGACCTTGATGCCGTCTGCTTGCAGGCTGGCAGGATTGTAGCCGGTCTTGACCGTGATGGAATACGGATTCGGCTCCCGGTCGGTCAGGTCATGGAAAAACAGCGCGCTCTCATGGGAGAATACAGCCTGCGCACAGCGAAGGTGCAGCAGGTACATGGCGTCCGTCCATGCATCTGGCGAAACATAAACGCCATGCGCGGCCTGCTCCACGCCGCGTTGCTTGGCGTAGGCGTAAAACGTGGACTTGGCAATACCGACTTCCAAAACCTGCGCGGTCTTGACGATCCCATTGTTTTGCTGAAAAAGCAGGTCAAGCCGTTCATAGGCGGTCATATTATCACTTCCTTCTTGCTAATATTATATTCGAGATTAGCAAGAAAGTAAACAACGATTTTAGAAAAGCAAGCCGAGGCGTTCGCCCCGGCTTGTGCTTTAACTATGGATGAAGTTTTTCATGGCTGCGTTCACGCCTTGCAGTTTGCCAAGTCCCTGCACAGCCAGCATCGGAAGTCCCATCGGGCTGATCAGAAACGCCAGCATAAGGAGGATGATGCCGTTCTTTACGGAGTAGGTAATCAGCACAGCGATGGCCAGCAGGGAGAGCAGGCCGCTTGCCAGCTTGAACACGAAGCCGGAGCAGGACAGCAGTCCCGCGCACAGCCAGATGAACAGGGACAGGATAAGCGACAGCGGCGCAAAGAGAATTTTCAGGATAAACATTTTGCGGCCTCCTTTTCGCAGAGCGCGGTCAGCGCATCACGCTCTTTGGCGAGCTTTGCTTCTTCCTTTTCGGTCAAATCACGATCACCGCCCGTGATCTCCAGCTCGCGGAAGCTCTCATAGGCGTTTAACAAAGAATCCCGCAGTGCTTCGGGCGTAGGGCAATAGTCCACGGTGTTCCAGTCCTGACGGTGGTTGTCAAAACCCATGACCGTGTAGCCTCTGCTGGTCAGGACAACTTCAAAATCCGTATCGCGGTTGAGGTAGTCAGAAAATACCTTCAGCACAATTTCGTTTGTCAGCATACGTTCCGCAGCTCCTTTCCAAGCGGTCAAATTTCTTTTCTGATATTAGAATACTTTGCCTATTGGTGTTTTGCAAGGATACGGCAAAGTCCCACGAATAGCTTTTGCTGTCTACCCGACATCTAACCATATCACATAATCCTTCTTTAGTACAGCTACCTGAACTAATTTTCTCCAGATGGGAAATATAATGTTGGTACAGTTACAGGGACGGGAGGTGTGGTACTTGCAGTTGAATGAAGCCGTCAGCAGACGTTTGGTTGAGCTGATGCAGGAGCGTGGCATGACGCAGTATCAGCTTTATATGAGAAGCGGCGTACCGAAGTCCACCATCGGTAATCTTGTGAACTGCGCATACCCGTCTATGAAGCTGCGGATCATCCACGAGCTTTGTCAGGGATTGGAGATCGACCTGAGCAGCTTTTTCACCTCGCCGCTATTCGATGAAAATAATCTGGAACCGTAGAAGCTCCGATGCTGTTTTGCGTCGGGGCTTTTGCTTTTGTACGGGCAGGGGCGGCGGTTATTCCGCCGCCCCTGCGACTTATTTCAGCGCCGCCAGCGAGGAAACGATTTTCTCTGCCGCCGTCCATATTCGTTCCTGACTTTGCTGAATGTCCTCCAAATCTGTTTCGTAGATGCGGCCTGTTTCGTGGGCGCGGCGGGTGAGCTGATTGAGGTTGTTGCTGGAATAGCGAAGCAGGGACACCAGCTCCCGCAGCTCCGGAAGATCGAGCTTCACCACATATCCGTCAATCGCCATCTTGCGGAGATATGCCGCCATGTTGGTGGTGCCGAACTGCGCCATCTTCGTTTCGATCATTTCCCGCTCCTGCGGTGTAACGCGGAATTTAAGCTGAATGTCCCGTTTGCGCTTTGCCATCGCTCAACGCTCCGGGGATTTGGACTTCGCCGAAATTTTCGGCGAAGTTGTTTCAGGCAGCTTTTTCAGCATATCCCGGACAGAGGTTTTCTGCTGCTCCTGCGCGTAGGCTTTGCGGGTCTGACTGAGAAACAGATCGACCAGACCGGGATGGCTGTTGACGGCCAGATAGCAGTTGCGGTCAGTACCCCATGCGTCGGGATTGGCGGGGATGGACATGGCGTTTGCCCAAGCCCTGTTGTCGGGAGAATAGCGCCTGTCCCAGTCCGCTTGACAGACGGTGATGGCGAGGATATGAAATGTGCGGTCATAGCCGAACTGCTGCACCACCTGATCGACTGCCGCTGCATCCAGCCGGTTATCCCGGTAGTGGTCGCGGATGGCGGCTTCGATCGCTTCCTTGCAGGCTGCGTTCGCCTGATTGGAAGCGCGGTAGGCGGCAAGCTCATCATGCTCTTTGGCATAGGATGCCGGGTGCTTATAAACGGGGATTTTTTTCATCATCGTGCCTCCATTTCTTTTTTGTGGGGCTTTTCCGGTGCGCCATGAACAGGCGACGCTTTCAGCCTGTCCAGAACGGAAGGCCGTGCCGATTTTGCAATCGCCTGCTCAGGCTGCGGCTGTCCCTTGCCGTCCAGATTCAGCTCCATATCCAACTCAATGAGCCGCGCAGTTTTCGCGGCCAGCTCCTGCTCCTGCGGGAACGGCTTACCGACCTCAGCCTTTGCCGCTGCCTGCTGGTTATAGAGGTTTTCAAGCTGCTCCTGAACGCTGCGCAAACGCTCCGGCATTTTATCCAGCGCGTTCTCAATGCGGACAAGGTTGCCTCTGGCATCCGAACCGAGTTCAACGCGATGGGTCATTTGGCCTTTCAGCGTCAGCGTGTACGTTTTCCACATGGAATCAAAAGCAACGGACATGGTAAAGCCGCGATAGCTGCCGCTCTGTACCGGGTCTTTGCCTTTGACCTCCTTGCAGGTGTCCAGCAGCGCGGCACCGGCGTTTTCCTTATCGGTGAGCCAGTCGCCGCGAATCTCCATGCCGACAAAGCCCTCTGCCGGGAGCGGATGCGCCGCGAGGGTCTGCATATCCGCATCCAGCCCACGAACAAAGCCCTTGTGTTCTTCTATCTTTTCCGGGAAGTATTTCAGCAGACTGTCCTCCAAGCGGAATTGCTTGCTGTTGTGGTCTGCTTTCATAATTTTTAGCTTGGACACCTCAATGTCCAAATCCATGCGCTCCTTGATACGGGGATCACCGGCGCATAGCGCTTTGATCTCCGCAAAGGACAGCGCCGTAGCGTCCACGTCCTCACAGGAGCGAACCGGGGATTTTGAGGTCATGATCTGAGAGATGAATTTTTGCTTGTTCTCAACGGTTTGCCAGAGGTAGGCGTCGAATGTCCCCTCGGTTACATAGCGGCATACATGAACGAGCTTATTCTGATTGCCCTGACGCTCAATGCGGCCTTTTCGCTGCGTGAGATCACGGGGACGCCACGGGCAATCCAAATCGTGAAGTGCGACCAAACGATCCTGCACGTTGGTTCCTGCGCCCATCTTGGCCGTGCTGCCCATCAGGACGCGCACCTGACCACTCCTGACTTTTGCGAACAATTCCCGCTTTTTGACCTCCGTATTGGCGTCGTGGATGAACGCGATCTGTTCTGGGGGCATACCGGCGTCAATGAGCTTTTGGCGCACATCCTCATAGACCGTAAACGGCGTGTCAGAGCTTTCTTCCAACGGGATCGCGCTCTCCAGCGCATGAATTTCCGGGCTGTCCAGCGTACCGGGGGAAGCCTTTGCTGCCCGCTGCGAGGGCGTGGCCTTTGGCGTAGAAATGTCGCAAAACACAAGCTGCGTCAGTTTTTCCTCCTCACCGTCGCGCCAGTATTGGAGAATGTTCGCCACGCACTGATTGACCTTGGTGGTTTCCTCGTCGGGGAGCATGGGATTGATGATGCGCTGGTCAAGCCCCAGCTTGCGTCCGTCCGAGGTGATTTTGAGCATATTGTCCACATCCGGGCTGACCGCACCGCTGTGTACCTTGGACGCTCGTTCCGAGAGGGCTTTCACCATGTCCTGCTGGATCTGCGTGGGTTTGGTGGCGATGGTGTGATACGCAACCTCCGGCGTGGGCAAGTGGAGCTGATCCGCCGTTTTGATGTCGGCGACCTCTTTGAACAGATTCATCAATTCGGGCAAGTTGAAAAACTTTGCAAAGCGCGTCCTTGCCCGGTAGCCGGTTCCCTCCGGGGCAAGCTCCAGCGCGGTGGTGGTTTCACCAAAGCGGCTTGCCCAGCAATCGAAGTGGCCCATACCCATCTCTTGCAGCCGGTCATGCTGCAAATAGCGCTGAATGGTGTAAAGCTCTGTCATGGAGTTGGAAACCGGGGTGCCGGTGGCAAACACCACGCCGCGCCCACCGGTCAGCTCATCCATGTAGCGGCACTTTGAGAACATATCCGAAGATTTCTGCGCATCGGTGGTAGAAAGCCCTGCCACGTTGCGCATCTTCGTATAGAGGAAAAGATTTTTATAATTGTCCGACTCGTCCACAAACATCCTGTCTACGCCGAGCTGTTCAAAGTAAATCACATCATCCTTGCGGTCGCTGGCTTGCAGCTTTTTCAGCCGCGCCTCCAGCCCCTTTTTCGTGCGCTCCAAGCTCTTGATGGTGAAGCTGTTGCCGCCTGCGAGCTTGGTATCCTGAATGCCATCGGTGATTTCCTCAATCTGCTGATGAAGGAGCCGTTCCTGCCGCTCCGGGCTGATGGGGATACGCTCAAACTGGCTGTGGCCGATGATAACGGCGTCATAGTCGCCGGTGGCGATACGGGCGCAGAATTTCTTGCGGTTGTGGGTTTCAAAGTCCTTCTTGGTAGTGACAAGGATGTTGGCCGAAGGATAGAGCCGCAGAAATTCGGACGCCCACTGTTCCGTCAGATGGTTTGGCACGACAAAAATGGACTTCTGGCACAGACCCAATCTCTTAGATTCCATCGCAGAGGCTACCATTTCAAAGGTTTTTCCCGCGCCGACCTCGTGTGCCAGCAGCGTATTCCCACCGTACAGCACATGGGCGATGGCGTTTTTCTGATGCTCTCGGAGGGTGATTTCCGGGTTCATACCGGAGAAAACGATGTGGCTGCCGTCATACTCGCGGGGACGGGTGCTGTTCATTTCCTCGTTGTATTGCCGTACCAGCGTTTCGCGCCGATCCGGGTCTTTCCAAATCCAGTCCTTGAACGCATCCCGGATAAGCTGCTGCTTCTGCGCGGCAAGGGTGGTTTCCTTGGCGTTGAGGACACGGCGCTCCCGTCCGTCTGCATCCTCAATGGTATCGTAGATACGAATGTCGCGGAGGTTCAGCGCATCCTCCAGCAGCCGGTAGGCGCTGGCGCGGTCTGTGCCGTAGGTGGTGAATGCCGCCACATCGTTGTAGCGCACCATGCTCTTGCGGGAAACCTGCCATTCTGCGGTGTATGGGACATAGCTAATCTCGATCTGTCCGCGCAGATAGCGGGGCGTATCAAAGGTTTCGTACATGAATTGCTCGATGTACTTCTTATCAAGCCATGTCGCACCCAGCCGCACCTCAATTTCACTGGCCTCCAAGTCCTTCGGCTGGGCAGCAATCAGGGCATCCACATTCCCGGCGAAGAATGGGTCGCGCGCTGCTACACGCTGCGCGGTGCGGAGCTTCTGCCGGACGTTGCCGGAGAGATATTCGTCCGCCGTCTGCCAGCCCTTCGCCCAATGCACGCCGCCGTCCTGCAAGTCAAACGGGCCGCTGTTGGGTTCCTTGTAAATGACGCCCTTCAAATCCTCAACGATCTGTGGAATCTTTTCACTGCCGCCCATAAGAGAGGACATGAAGCCGAGATCGACACAGGCTTTTTCTCCGATGCAGACAGCAAGGGCTTCACTGGCGGTATCCACAGAATCTACGCTGCGCTGCTGCTTGATAGTGCGCTTGTGGAACATATCCGCCTTGCGCTCCAGCTTTCCGTCGTCGTCCAGCACTTCCAGTGAACACAGGAGGTAGTAAGAGGAATCGTCAGAGAACGCAAGACGGTTCGCACGGTCATTGATCAGGCCATGTTTTGCGGAGAACGCATCATAGAGGCGGTTTAGCTCGGTCTGCGCTTCCTGAATCCGGCTTTCTGCGCTGTACTCGTCCATTTGCAGGGCAATCAGCTCATTCACGCAATCCCGCAGCGCGACCATGCCCTTGACACGCTCGGCGGCGGTGGCGTTCAGCTCCGGTTTGACCATGCGGCTGTTTTCCCGGTAGTACACCTCGCCATCCACCACGGTGTAGGAGTAGTTTTTCACATTGGGGTCTGCGGGGATGGACGTGTCGATCTGTTCGCCCTCGCCCAGCTCTGGCAGTTCCGCCTCCTGATAGGTGCCGCGAATGTTTTTTACGGCATCATGGAGCTGATCTGCAAGCTCCAGCCCCTCGATGGGGACAACGGTGAAATCCTGCTTGCCGTATTGGGTGCTTTCGGAGGTCTGCCTGCCTAAAATCATCTCCGGGTGGTCAACAAAATAGCGGTTGATGGCAAAGCCATCCTCGTTCTGGCCGAGGTGTACCCAATCCGGTTCGATCTCAATGGGACGGTCACGCTTTTGGAGAAAGAGAATGTCCGAAACCACATCCGTACCGGCATTGGCGCGGAACGCATTGTTGGGCAGACGAATGGCACCCAGCAGCTCCGCCCGCTGCGCGATGTACCTGCGGACTTCGGGAGATTGCTTGTCCATCGTGTAGCGGGAGGTTACAAACGCAATCACGCCGCCCGGACGCACTTGGTCGAGGGTTTTGGCAAAGAAGTAGTCGTGAATGGAAAAACCGAGCTTGTTATAAGCCCGGTCATCTACCTGATATTGTCCGAACGGGACGTTGCCCACGGCGAGGTCGTAAAAGTCTTTTCTGTCCGTTGTTTCAAAGCCCGCGATGGTAATGTCCGCCTTGGGATAAAGCTGCTTGGCAATACGTCCGGTGATGCTGTCCAGCTCCACGCCGTAGAGCTTGCTGCCCTGCATCTGCTCCGGCAGCAGGCCAAAAAAGTTTCCAACGCCCATAGACGGCTCCAGAATGTTACCGCTCTGGAAGCCCATATTGCCGACCGCTTTATAGATTGCCTTGATGACGGTGGGGCTGGTGTAGTGGGCGTTCAGCGTGGACGCTCTGGCCGCAGCGTATTCCTCCGGGGAGAGTGTGGCGTACAGCTCTGCAAACTCGTCCGACCAGTTTGGTTTATTTTCATCGAACGCATCTGCCAGACCGCCCCAGCCCACATAGCGGGAGAGGATTTCCTGCTGCTCCGGGCTGGCCTGCAAGCCCTCAAATTCCAACTCCTTAAGAAGATTGATTGCCGCCATGTTCGCCCGGAACTTGGCCTTTGCGCCGCCGACGCCGAGGGCATCATCGGTGATGTGGAAATTCTGCGCGTCGCGGTGGCTTGCCGCCTTGAAGTCAGCGTAAGCGGCCTGCTCCGCAGCGGCAACGCTGTGAAAGTCCTGCCACTCGCCGTCAATGGGGATGGATACCGCAGGACGGTGTGCGGGAGGCTCGTCGATCTCGGCCTGAGAGATGGCATCATCAAAATCCGGCACAAACTCTCCCATTTCCGAGAGTGCCGCTCGACCTTCATGCTCCAGAATCAGCCTTTCTTCCTCGTTCATAGCAGGAGGTTCAGGCTTGGCGGGTTCCGCAGAGAGCGGGTCATGCTCCGGCTCGTCAAAGCGCAGGGTGCGAATCTCCACATCATAGGGGAGGTTGTTTTTGTCAGCGGGATACACCGCCACGGTCTGCTCGGTGTAGGCGGGTGCCTGTTCCGGCTGCGGATACCGCTCCATGAGCCGTGCGAAGCTCTCCCTGCTCTCCGCACGGGAAACGGGATAGCGAAGCGACGGATCGCGGAGAGAAATATCAAAAAGACCGATGCTCTCAATAATAAACGGCTTGCCGTCCTCCAAATATACCGTATCGCCTACGGAATACGGGAACGGTTCTCTCTGCGGGACAGGAGCTGTTTCGGGAACGTCTGTAACTGCTTCCCCTGGCTCATGCCAGCGGTATTGCTCCACATCCTCATCCGAAACATGAATGAGGTCGCTGAAATCGAGGTTTTCCAGCTCGTTGGTAATAATCTCTTGCAAAGAGCCGTACTGCCGGGTTTCCAGATGCTCGTCATCCAGATAGCGCTCCAGCCGGTAATTCACAAGGTCAATGTTCACCTGAATGGGAATCTCATCGTCGGTGACGGTGGTGTAAGCGACGCCAATCTTGGTGGGGTCGCTGAAATCCGCCTCTGAGTCGTATTCACTCCGGCAGAAGTCGGAGATCAGTCCCTTTGCACGTTCCATGAGCGCCTGCTCCGCAACACGCTCCGCATCCTGCATCACACGCTGGATAAATGGATCGCTGTTCAGCTTTTCGGGGTCAACTACTTTGTCGCCCACGATGCCGCGCTCGGCGAGGGTTTCCCGAATGGCAACAGGGTCAATATCATCGAAATTGTCGCGTTCTGCCTCGGTGTAGAATTTATCCTCGCGGATGAGCTGCGCCAGTCGCCGCTGCACCTTCGGCCATGTCAGTTCGGCGGTTTCCGGGCTTCCAGCGCGGACGATAAAGAGATTGTTGCCCTCCTTGCCGCCGTACTCGTGAGCAAGCCATGCAGCAGTTTCTTTTTCACGTCCGTGCTGCTGCATATACCGCACTACGGCGTGTTTGCTCTCGATATTTCCGTTCCATGCACGGAGTGCATCGTCTATATCGTCCTGCGAGAGCGGGCGCAGCAGATCGTGAAGCCGCTCATAGGTTCCCTCAAAAACCTCCTGATGTAAGCGGCTGCGGAATTCTGGAACATCCGAAAATAGCCGGATAAGCTCCATATCTTTTGAATTGAGAACGGCACGGCGCACAGCGGCATTACACTCGATTTCCGCATTTTCCCGGTCAGAGTGACCGCAGGCGTTGCGATAGGCCGTATCCTCCGAAACCGCTGCCATCACCACCGGCCTGTAATGCTCCAAACGTTCCTGCACCGTGGGCTGAACTTGCTCTGCGGCGGGGTCGCGGAACACCCTCGTGCCGTCCGCGCCGAACTCTGCTTCATAAGCATTGATGGCGGCTTCTGCTTCATGGTCGATAGAGCGCAGCGTGTAAATGTGGTGCTCACCTCTAAAGTCTGGCGCTTCGGCAATCGTCACATCATACTTATCGCGCAATTTCTCTACATACATCTCTAAATTGTGCGACGGTACGCCGCACATCTCCACACGGCCAGCGCCGGGTATCTCTCTTGTGGTAAGGTTGAGGTCAAGCAGCTCCGCCGCCTGTTTTGCGTCCTCACCGTACATTTCAAAGAAATCCCCCACCTGAAACAGCACGATGTTGTCCGGGTGGGATTCCTTGATGGCGTTATAGCTGTCGTAGGCGGTGTTTCGCACTACATCCTGTGCCTGCGCCTTATCATAAAGCGCCTGTTCGTCTGGTGTAAAATAGCGGTTCATCCGAATCAGCTCAGAGATACGCGAAGCGACCTTGTTCCAATTCATCCGAACATCTGCACAGCCCGCTTTTTTCAGCGTGATGCCCTTGCTGCCGTGATCTTCATAGCTGCCGCTCTCTCTGGATACGGCATGGGTATGCCCGCCGATGCCGTACTCCTTTTTCAGAAAATCGGCGCTTTCCTTGGGAGTATGCTGTGTCTGGAAAAACGCATAGATGCGGGTCTTTCCACCCTCAAAGCTGCTTCCGTTTGCAAGAGAAGCCGCAATTTCATCTTCGGTGATAAACCTGCCGGTTGCTGGAACAGCCGTCATATCGGAGCGGAATTCCTTTCGCGGAAGGGACAGATCTTCCAAACGTGTGAGAAGTGCCTGCGGCCGGTGGTAATGGAAGCGCAGCAGCGCACGGTTTTCGTGGTAGGCGTCCATGAATACCTTGTATTCCGACAGGAGCCTATCCCGGAACGCCGGATTCAGCAGATCGTCCGTCAGACGCTCCGTTTCCTCTGGAAAGCTGGTGCTATGGATATTGCCCAAGCAGGACAGATACCCCAGCGATTTTGCTTCATCCGAGAAATCGTGATAAAGATTCCAGACATCCACAGCAATACCCAGCCGCTCATAGCGCGGGGCTTCTGTGACTTCAAGATTGGTGGCAAATGTGCCGCCGTCCAGAAGTTCCTCAATACGCTCCGCCGCATCTGCCCAGCCTATCACTTGTGCAGAGCGAAGATAGCGAGAGGTATCTCCGGTTGCAATATGGATACCATCGTCCCCGTACCATGCGGAAAACCTGCCGTTATCCGTAATCAGGCCGTTGCCGCCGTGGTAAAGAGCTTTCAGAAATGCCGCGCGATCCTCTAAAGGTTTTTGCTTGGAGAATTCCGCAGCAATTTTCATCCGCGCTGCATCCGCATTACCGCCCGCGCGCAGGATGTGGTCAATATCATTCTGAGAAATGAACATAGAAAAAGCGGAGGGTGTTACACTCTCCGCTTCTGCGATGGATTGAATTTGTTCTGCCTCTGAGGGGAAGAAGGACATCTGCGCCCCAGCAGGGGCATCGAACATGGTTAGCTGAACACCAACTCCGTGAGGATCGTTTCCTCGGCCTGCGCTTTCAGCGTGTTCATCAGCCCTACCCACTTCATCGGGTCGCTGGCTTTCAGCGCTTCCGTCACGCCTGCCGACTTCATCAGCTCCGGCATCATCTGTTCCAGCCGGTTGTTCGCTGCCTCGTCGATCTCCCGCAGATGGGGGTACAGCTTCTCGGACAGCAGCAGGCTGTTCCACAGCACCGGACGATGCTCCTTCAGGTAATCCTTCCGCATCCTGCCATACTTGCCCAGCGGGGCTTGCGGCTGCTCGGTCAGGCTCAGATCGGGAATCAGATAATCCCCGCTGCGGGTGTAGGTCAGTTCGCTCATGGCTTTCGCTCCTTTCCGCGATTTTCTCGCGCTCGTAATTCTTGATGGTGACTTCGATCTGCCGCAACACCAGCTCGCTGGACTGGCTGATGGCCGTTCCAAGAGCGGCGACGGTCTGCGGGGTGTTGAAATCAAAGACGTTCAGAAAATCCTCATGCTCGAAGTATTCTCCCGGCTGCATCCCACAGCGGGACAGTAGCGCATAGGTGGTGCTGACAACGGCGGCGTTCCGAAAAGCGGCTCCGATGTTGAACTCATCATAGTCCTCCAAAAAGGAACCGTCAACGATGCCGACAATATCGCGCCGATTGTCGTGCCAGTATTCATCTACAAGCTGCGCCGCCACACGCTCCAACTGATCGGCAAGCCCGCTTTCACCGGAAACGTCGAAGCGCTGCTCCAGCGCCGCAGATACCACCTCACGATGCTCCTGCCGGTATTCCCAAAGATAAGGGCGGCGAGAGTTCTCGCCGCCGCTGGTGTCGGAAACATCAAATACATATCGGAGTTTGGGTTGGTCGCTGCTGGTATCCACAAGGGCGATGCCCTTGCTGCCTCGTCGCACATAGCGGCGCATCTGCTTATTCCAGAGGTCGTATTCCGCGCAGGCCGTGGCTTCCGGGCGCTGGGCGAAGATCATGAGCTGTTCGTTGTAGGGGTACTTATACAGCCTTGCGGCGGTGGTCAGAAATGCCGTCCACTTCTGGTAGCTGCCTGTGATCTGCTCCGCCGTGCGGTCTGCCATCTGCGCATAGAGCTGTACTTTACTCGGCATCCATATCCTCCTTTTCAAAATCGGGGAACAGGTCAAGCGCGTCATATTCCGTGTCGCTCATCCTGCGCAGCTTTGCGATGGTGCTGTCCGTCAGCGCCCGCAGCTCCGTTTCATCGGCGGCGAGGTAGCCGCGCATTTCCACCAGCGCGGCGATCAAGCCCGTGCGGGTGCCGGTGTTGTAGAGGCTCATAAGCTGGCGTTCTTCAAAGGTGATGTTCATATCAAAGCTCCTTTTCCGCGCTCTTTTTGGGCGCTGTTTTGTGTGGACGTTCTTGGGCCGGTTGGCTTTTGAGCTGCTCCAGCACAGACTTTTTCTTTTCCCGGTGTGCCGCCTCTGCCAAATCCATCAAGGAGATGGACATACCGGCCTTGACCTGTGCTTCAAGGTCGGCAACGGTGGGCTGTTTGGAGCCGTTGTTGATAATGCCGTCGATCATGCCGTAATCATCCTCCATCGACATTTCGGCGGCTTTCAGGTAATTCTCCGGTTTCTGAAAGGCGGGCAGCTCCTGAAATCCCATGCTGTCACAGTAGTGATAGGATACCTTGCCGTCCTGTTTCAGCGCAACGATGTCACTGACGGAGAGGCTGTGTCCCACAAAATCGCCGGGGCGCTCGTCGTTGAAAATGTAGTAGAAGTTTTCAAGGATTCTGCCGGTATCATCGTCCGGGTACACCTCACGGGTATAGACGGCTTCATAGTTGGCCGGGTCAGGCGGCGCGGCCAGACTGCCGAGGTTGGCAAAACGCAGCTCCACCGGCGCATCCCGGCGCAGTTGGTAGATCGCCATAGAACCGGTGGGACTGTTCAAAAAGCGCTGCTCCACATCGCGGGGCGGGATATGGCCTTTGACCGCATCCCAATCCGGTCGCGTGATCCCGAACATCCCGTCATGCTTGATGATGTCCTCGGCTTCAAAAACCATTTCCTCGACGTCGTCGGGATAGAGCATATAAACCGTGATGTCATGTTCCAGCAGCTCCATCGCCCGATCCTTGGAAAGCGGGAGCATATCGCCGTCCAGATACCCATAGCTGCGCATATCGTCCACCGTCAGCGTGGGGTCAGGCATCGGGACGGCCTGCTCCAGCTCCGGGAGCATATTATCTGCCGCATCGGTGGGAACAGCGACTGCGCCGGTGATCTGTTCCCCAGCACCGAGGGGCAGCTCGTTTGCCTCCTGCAAGTCTTTCAACAGCTCCAGCGACGCAAGGCGGATTGGCGCAGCACCGCCAATGTTGTGGAGCTTGCAAATTTCAAGAGCCGCTGTGGGCAGTTGCTGTTCGGTGCCGTCGAGTACGCCGCCATCCAACACTTTTGCGGAACCGGCGTCATAGATGGTGTAATCAATGCCTGTGTCGCTGCGCTGAACGTGAATGTATTTGTCGTTGTCCACCATGTAGAGCTTTTCCGCCTCTGGCGCTTCCACGCTTGGCTGCTCCGCAGCGGCCAAATTCTCCCGGTCTATGCCGCGCTCCTTGCAAATCTCCGCAAAGTGCCGGTCAATGTCCGTAATCAGCTCGGAGGCAGTCTTGTTGATGGTTTCCAGACTGGCGCGAAGCTCTTTCAGCTCCTTGCCCTTTGACCATGTGGCGATATAGCCGAAGCTGTTTTCGCCCGTTTCAATGCCGTAATACTGGCAGACCGCATAGGAGATGCTTTCGGCCTCGACCTCCTCGGTGTTGCGGCTCTTTTCGCCGGGGACAAGGATCGTCTCACCATCGTCCGCAAGCTCCGTCATGTGTTCATAGTCGTGGAGCTTGGCGTGGGCGATCTCGTGGACGGCGGCGCATACTGTCTGCACCTCACTCATACCGGCGCGGATGGTGATGCTCTGCGCCTTAATGCTGAAAAAGCCGTCCGTATCCCGCGCAACGGGCTTTATCTCCATCGGAACGGGAGAAGCGCGGCGCAGCGCCTCCATGAAAACCTCATACTGCTGCACATTGCCTCTCAGATCGGCGGCAAGCTGGGGCAAGGGCTTTCCCGCAGTCTGTGACACATCAAAGACGGACACCACCTTGAACATAGGGATACGGATTTCCTTTTCCTCAATGATGGCCTTGCCGTCTGCATCCAGTATCGGCGCGTTGGTTTCGGGGTCGGTCTTGATTTCCTCGACCTTTTTCTTATAGGGAGTAGGAGCGATGATGCGGATACCTTTTTCGCCTTTCAGGACGTTCCTGCCGAACTGATCGCGCCACTTGTTGAAGCCCGCCACATGGGTGGCGTCGGGGCGCTGCATATAGATGAGCATGGTGTTGTTGACCGAGTAGCGGTGAAAGCGGCTCATGGTGGAGAGATACTGCCGGTACTTATCGCTCTCGAACAGCTCCTTGATGCCGTTTTCGATGCTGTCAACGATCTCCCGCATCCGGTCTTTGCTGGTTTGTTTTTCAGCCATGATGATCTCCTTTCAGAAAAAATAGCGCCCCTGCGCAGAAGAAAACACATCCTGCACAGGGGCGATTCTCCGCAGATAGACGTTGTTTTTGAGCTTGCGGATAGAATGACGCAGCCCCTTGTGATTCCGCATGGAAAAAGCCTTGCGGCACGGGGCTTTTACGCCCTCTATTTGCGGAGGTTCCAGTATTGTTCACGCTTTCGTTTGGCGTCCTGCTTTCGGCGTTCCTGCTTGGCGCAGGCGGGGCAATATTTGGCGCGATTGGAGGAAGAATAGACCGGCTTACCGCAGACGGCGCAGCGCTTTCCCGGCCTTTCCCGCATCACGTCGGCCAGCAGCTCATGGTCGGCGGGAAGCACCGCGTTTCGGAACCAGCTGCACAGCAGCGAGTAGGAAATACCCTGTACGCAGACGCAAGGCTCTCCATCATCCAGCGCGAGGCAGTTGCCGTGATCGTAATTACAGCAGAGCTTCCGAATGAGCTTCTTGGCGCGGCGGAGCTGCTTGTGATCCATACGCGGCGCATCAGCCATTGTCGAACACCAGCTTATAGCCCGCGCGCTGCCCATCGTCCTCCAGAAGAACGCTGGCATCATAGGTTTTCCCGGTCTTTTCGGAGTAGCAGCCTTTCAGCGGGGCGCGGCCATTTTTCAAAAGCGCAGCGGCAAGAGATTTCGTCAGCGCCTTTTTCTTGGCGGCGAAGAATCGGCTGTTTTTCCAAAGGACAAATGCGCAAGAACGATTCTCACAGAAAAAACCCTTCTGCGATTCCGTTACCTCGGCCCCGCAGCGTGGACACTTGCCGACCACCTCGCGCCCGGAGGGGAACAGGACTTCCACACCGGGGATGGGTTTGTAGGTCTGCACCAGCTCATTCAGCATGGCGGCGATCCCGTCCATAAAGCTGTCCGAGGCGATTTCGCCGCGCTCGATCTCTTTCAGGCGGTGCTCCCATTCAGCGGTGAGCTGCGGAGACTGGAGCTGTTCAGGCAGAACGGTGATAAGCGCCGTGCCGGTGGAGGTGGGCAGCAGATTTGTGATCTTTTTGGACTTCCTGCGCTCCACAAAACCGGAGGACACCAGCTTTTCAATGATACCGGAACGGGTCGCCGGGGTTCCGATGCCCTTGCGCTCGGCATCATCTGGCATATCCTCCTTGCCCGCGTTCTCCATCGCCGCCAGCAGCGTATCCTCGGTGAAATGCTTGGGCGGCGTGGTTTTTCCGGTCTTGACCGATGCGGCAGATACGGAAAGCGTCTGATTCTCCGTTACCACCGGCAGCGCGGGCGCTGCCTCTGCCTGCTCCTGCTCATAGCGCTTCCAGCCGGGAGCAAGGACGGTTTTGCCCTTGGCGGTGAAGCTCTGACCGGCGCAGTCCACCGTAATGACCGTTTCTGCGTAGCGATGTGGTTCATCCACCGCACGAAGCAAGCCCCTTGCCGCCAGCTTCAGCACCTCGCGTTCGCCCAGCGGCAGAGAGGCCATATCTACCTTTTCTGCGCTGATGGTGGGGACGATAGCGTGGTGATCGGTGACTTTTTTGCTGCTGCACACCTGCTTGGCGCAGATGGTCGGCGGCTTCTCCACGCCGCAGGCAGCGGCAGCGGCGGCGACAAGGCCGGGGACGCTGCCCTCCATATCGTCGGTCAGATAGCGGCTGTCGGTGCGTGGGTAGGTACAGAGCTTCTTTTCATAGAGCGCTTGGAGATAGTCGAGGGTCTGCTGAGAGGTGTAGCCGAGAACGCGGTTGGCGTCGCGCTGGAGGGAGGTCAAATCGTAGAGCGCGGGCGCTTTCTCAGACTTTTCCTTGCGCTCCACGCTTTTGACGGTTACTGTCTTTCCCTTGCAGGCGTTGGCGATGGTATCGGCATCCTTTCTGTCTTTCATTCGGTCTGTCGCGGCGGGAAAGCCGCAATCAAGCTGGACGGTGTAGAACGGCTCTGCCACAAATGCGGAGATCTCCGCCTCACGCTGTACCAGCAGCGCCAGCGTGGGCGACATGACGCGCCCGATGTTCAATGTGTGTCCATACGTCAGGGAAAAATACCGCGTGGCGTTGATACCAACCAGCCAATCAGCCTTGGCGCGGCACAGGGCAGATTGATGCAGGCCGTCATAGTCGCACCCAGACTTAAGCTGCTGGAAGCCGCTGCGGATGGCATCATCCTCCATGGAAGAAATCCAAAGCCGCAGAATCGGCTTGGAGCATCCCGCAAGGCAGTAAACCGTGCGGAAGATCAGCTCACCCTCGCGCCCAGCGTCGCAGGCGTTGACCACTTCGGTCACATCCTCCCGGCGCATCAGCTCCCGCAGAATGTCAAACTGCTTCTGCTTGTCCGCACGGACGATGAAGCGGAACGAGGCGGGGATGATGGGCAGCGCCGCCAGCGTCCATTTGGCATCATCGGCATTGTAAACGGCGGCGTCGGCCAGCTCTGCCAGATGCCCAAAGCACCACGACACAATGTACCCGCCACCCTCCAGATACCCGTCATGCCGCGACTTTGCGCCCAGCACGGCGGCGATGCTCTGCGCCACGGAGGGTTTTTCGGCGATCACAAGGCGCATGGCGCAGCCTCCATTCTCTTTACGTCACGGTAGCAGGGGCGAACGCAGCTCTGTCCGAAGCGCTTGCAGCCGTAGCAGAAGTGTTCCTTGGCAGCGGCGGGAGGGCTGTCCTCCCGCGCTGCTTTCGGCTTCTGCATCATCAGGCGTTCCAGCGGGTTATTGGTGAAATATCTCATGCGTCTGTATCCTCCGTAGTATCTTGTTCCGGTTCGCCCTCATACGGCTCAAACTCATATTCGTCCTCACCGTAATCATAATCGTCCAGATCGGCGCTGCCCTTGGTCTGCGGCTTGGCCTTTTTCTGCTTGAAGATGTAGAACGCTGCACCGCCGCCCAGCGCGACAATCAGCAGGACGACGAGGATGCCGCCCACGCCGCTCTTTTTCTCCGGTTCCTCGGCGGCGGGTTCTGTCGGCTCGGTGGAGACTTCTGGTTTTGCCTCCTTGCCCGCACACTCGGTCATGTTGACCGCGCAGACGGGGCAGGATGTATTGACCGCACCGGCCACGCATTTTGTGGTGCAGGAGCAAGTGGCGGGCGTTTCTTCCTCGCCGGTCAGCGCCATCAGGTCAGCCTCATCCACCTGATTCAAGAAATGGACGGTTTCTTCGCCCTCATCGTCACGGTCAATAATCATGTAAAATACGTTACCATTCTTGCTTTCCAGCGTAATGAACTGTTTTCCTGCCTTGGTGCTGGAGCCAATATCGTCGATCAGCGTCAGATTGCCGTCCGGTGTCAGCGCGTCGCTGCCGCCCGTCATGCTGCCGAGAAGAAGCTGCCAGAGGTCGGCCAGCTCTTTTTCATCAAACGGAAGCGTAATGCCGCCGATACTCACGGTACTGTCGGCGGTGTCGGTGACGGTCAGATAGCTGCCGTACACATAGCCCGCACGGGCGGGCAGCAGGATTTTTACCCAATCGCCGTCCCTGCCGATCACATCGACCACCGTGCCATTGGGAAGCTGCGTAAACGCGGTATTGTCCAGTCCCGCGCCGGTGCGGACATTCAGGCTGCCGCCGTTGGTCGTGACCGTGCCGATCTGTTTTGTTTCCTGCGTGTCTGCGGCGCTGCTTTCGGCGGCAGGCAGCGTATCATCGGGATAGTCGCCGCCGCTGGCAAAGGCGGTAACGGGGAGAATCCCGATGCACAGGAGCATCAACAGCAGACTGATAAAAATGTGTGGTGTGTTCTTAGTCATGGTTCAACGCCTCCTTTTCCGAAGTGGCCGGTGCAGGCGCGGCCTGCATACGGCGGAACAGCTCGGCAAACTGCTCCATCGTCATGCCGTTCTCGCGCACCATGCCGATGATGTCGGTGTCCTCCAACTCACGAATCTGCTTTTCCAGCTCGCGGTTGCGGCCTTGCAGATCGGAGATTTTGCCTTTGTTCTTCTCCAGCTCCCCACGGAGCTTCATAATTTTCGGGTTCATATCGTTCACTCTCCTTTACGGCAAGCGCCCATAGCGGTAGAAATGGGACTGCCAATAGTTTGAATTTAAGTTTGCATAAGAGATCGGATCTCCGCAGTGGATCATCATATTGTTGCCAACATAGATACCCACATGGCTGACACCGGGGGTATCATACGTTCCGGTGAAAAACACCAGATCACCCGGTTTGACGTTGGCAGAGGATACAGGCGTGCAGATGTTGCAAAGCCCCTGCGCTCCCAGCCTGCCCACATCCCAACCGGAATGATTGATGACCCAACTGACGAAGCCCGAACAGTCAAATGAGGTAGAGGGGCTGCTGCCGCCCCAAATGTAGGGGTAGCCGAGATACTTTTCCGCTTCCTTGATGATGGCGGCGAATACCTCATCGTCCAGCGCCTCCGGGGGAATGTCGTAGTCGGTATAGCTGCCTTCCACATACTTGCCGATGTAGCCTGAACCGGGGAACAGGTCGGGACGGTTGCCGAGGGTGGCCATATAGGTGGCGTACATTCCGAGCTGTTCTTCGCTCATAATGTAAACGGGAACATGGGAGAGATTGAAGTTTTCCAGCGTGACCGTGCAGATGTAGTAGTCATACGGCACCTGATAGGTGTCCGTATGGGTGTTGCCGTCCGCGTCCGTCCATGTGTCGGTTTCTGTGCGGTAGCGGGTTTCCACCACCACATCCTCGGTCAAAATGTACTGGCGGTCAAAGAGCATCTGGAGCGTACCCTGCACCTCATCCAGCGTCCATTCCCCTTGATGCAGCGCCGTAATTATGGAAATGAGTACATAGGGGTCATGCTCGATGGTGTCCAGATCAAAGTGGTACTCATCGTAGTCATGGGTGCTTTCGTAGGTGTCGAGGTAGCGCTGAAGCTCTGCTTCCATCGCGCAATACTGCGCTTCCGCACCCAGCATATCGGCGTCCTGCGACGGATAGGTACTGGCCGCGATCCCGGAGCCGACGCCATCCATTATCACCGAGCAGGAGGACAGGCCGTTGAGCAAAAACGCCAGCATCAGCAGAATCGCGGCGGCAATGGCAAAGCCGCGCCGGTGTTCCCACACATATTTGCCCGCTTTCTCAGCCTTTTCAGCGGCTTTTTTCGCGGCCTTGGCGGTATTCTCTGCCGCCTTTGCCGTAGTCTGCGCCGCCTGATTGTGCTTGGCAGCGGCATACTGCTTCTTAATTGCCTGCTTCTGCTGCCATTTGGAAACGGGATTGCTGGTGGGGCTGTCGATCTCCGCTTTCTTCTGGAGCGCGTCAAGATTGGCTCGTTCCAGCTTTTTCTCTGCACGGATGGCAGCACGATAAGGCTTGAGCTGATGGGCGCGGTGGGCAGACTGCACCAGCCGCCCGCCGCTCTCCACGGCTTGCTCTACCTTGTGCGCGGCCTCTACGCCTACATTGTCATCCTCGCTCTGCCGCACCTCCCGGTGAACCTGAGAGAGAACAAGGTTGGCGGGGGCATCCTGCACGGCATGGGTCAGCTTGGAGGGTGGCTTTTTCTTATCCACTTCCTCAAACCGGAGCTGCGTTTTGACCTTGCCGGTGGCAGGATCAAAGCCGCGCTCCTTTTTGACCACGGTTTTCTTGGGGATTTTGGCCTGCGCCTTATCCGCCTTGGCCTCTGCTTTTTTCACCCGCTTGATGGGCTTTTCCAGCTTCGGCTCGACGAGATCGGCGTCGGAAAACTGCAAACGCGGTTCTCTTTTCATGCCGACGCCACCTCTTGCGGTTTGGTGGTCATGACGCGGTACAGCTCGGTGTCCTTCGGGAAGTGGTCAATGAAGGGCAGGATCGTGTTGCCGTAGAACAGCAGCCCCTCGCCCTCACCGGAGTGAGTCACATAGGAGAGCTGATGCGGCGAAATATTGAGCTGCTTTGCAAGAATCTGCCGGTCGCCAGCAGCCTGATTGAGCATGTAGATAAAATCGCTGTTCTCAAAAATGTTCTCAACCTCCCGGCTGGATAACAGGTCTTTGACGTTTTGCGTGATCCCGGTGGGGATGCCGCCCCATTTGCGATAGCGCTTCCAGATTTCGACACTGTACGAAGCCGTCTGTTCCTCCTTCAAAAGAAGATGGAACTCGTCAAGATAGTAGCGGGTCGTTTTATGGGCGGCGCGGTTGATGGTCACACGGTTCCAGACCTGATCCTGCACCACCAGCATCCCGATTTTTTTGAGCTGCTTGCCCAGCTCCTTGATGTCGTAGCAGACAATGCGGCTGTTCACATCCACGTTTGTGTGATGGTTGAACACATTCAGCGAGCCGGTGACGTAGATTTCCAAAGCGGTGGCGATGTACTGCGCTTCCTTTTCATCCTGCGCACGGAGGGCGTTATACAAGTCCTCCAGCAGCGGCATATTCTCCGGTTTCGGGTCATTGAGGTAGTCCCGGTAGACGATGCGAACGCAGCGGTCGATGATGGTCTTTTCCACAGGGGCAAGCCCGTCCTTGCCGCCGACAATCAACTCGCACAGCGACAGAATGAAGTCGGATTTCAGGCTCAGCGGGTTATCATCGTCGCTGTAATCCAGATTCAAGTCCATCGGATTGATATAGCAGGGCGAACCGTCGTAGCCCTTGCCGGTGGGCGACAGCTTAATGACCTGACCGTGCAAACGCTCCACCAGCGGCGTATATTCGCCCTCCGGGTCACAGATGATGATGTCATCCTTGGGGCAGATGAGAAACGCATTGGTAATCTCACGTTTTGCCGAAAACGACTTGCCGCTGCCGGGAGTGCCTAAAATCAGACCGTTGGGATTTTTCAGCAGCTTCCGGTCTACCATGATGAGGTTGTTGGAAAGGGCGTTGATGCCGTAGTACAGCGCCTCCGAACCGTTCTGGAACAGCTCCTGCGTAGTGAAGGGGACGAAGATCGCTACGCTGGAGGTGGTCAAGCCCCGCTGAATCTCGATCTGATTCAGCCCCAGCGGGAGACTGCTCATCAGTCCTTCCTCCTGCTGAAAGTCCAGCCGGGTCAGCGCACAGTTATACTTCTGCGCAATGCTGGAGGTCTGGAAGATGTTGTTGTCGAGCTGCCGGGGTGTGTCCGCCGTGTTGAGAATGAGGAAGGTCAGCAGGAACATTCGCTCGTTGCGGGACTGCAAATCCTGCAACAGCTTTTTGGCCTCTGCGCCGTAGGTAGCAAGGTCGCTTGGAATGATGTCCATATCGTACCCGGCGCGGACGGCTTTTTTCTGTTCTTCGATTTTGGATTTGTCGAGATCGGTGATCTTGCGCTTGACGGTCTTGATGGCGTTGACCTGATCCACAGACTGCACATGGAGATTGACGAGGACGCTGCTCTCCATATCCAGAAAGTCCGCCAGCATCCGGTCATTCAGCTCTGGTGCCAGAATCTGCACGAAGCTGACCGCGCCCAGCTTTTTGCCCATGCGGAACATCCTACCGGTCTTGAACTCAAAGGAGCTGGGCGCGATAAAGTCCTTGGTGGACAGCCCGGAGGGAGCCAGCCAGTCCCACGAAAAGCGGAACGGCTCCTGCTCGTCCATCCGCAGAATGTCGTGCATGATGTGCAGGCGCTCAAAGCCGTTCAGCGGCGCAGCCACAACGCCCAGCCGCTTGAAGTTGTTCAGAAGATCGGTTTCGATGCGCTCCAGACGGGGCTTTGCCGCGCGGAGGTTGTCGGCTTCAATGCCGAAAGTGAGATACTTGGTCTTAATGAGGCCGTTGTTGCCGCGGGCAAGCTGATTTTGCAGCATACCGGCATACTCGGCGCGGATGCCGTCAAATTCATCCCCGCAGGGCGGAATGGAAATGCTCCGTGCAAAGGTTTCCTGCGAAGCCGAGAGGTTCACAAAGGAAAGCTGAAACTGCACGGAGCTGTCAAAGTAGTTCAGGAAATCGCACCACGCCTCAAAGATGGCGGTCTTGTCCTCGTTCTGCGAAAGCTGGTAGTTGATGTCCTGATATTGGATCGTTTTGGTGTAGCGCGTATCGGTCACACGACAGATGCCGTCCGGCCACATACGCTGATACGGGATGCTGTCCTGCGCCGATTTTTCCTTCTTATCCGTTCGGTTCGCTCTTGCGATGGCGGCTTCGATCTGTTTTCGTTCGGCGCGGGTCAGCTTTTTCTTTTCGGACAATTTGATACACCTCCCGGTCTAACTGGTTTTGCCGCTCCAGAACGGCATAAAAATTGTTGGTCTTATACGGGCGCTGCTTCGGCCTCTGGAAGCACACGCGGTAGATGTTGCGGATGACGACCTCCAACGGCTGACCGTTTTTTTCATACATGGCGAACAGCATAGCCGGGATCATCACCACCATCATTACCATGGCGGCGGGGCTGGTGCCGATGCTGCCCTTGAGCAAGAAGAAAAGCGGTACGCCGATGAGCGCGCCGCTTCCAAAGCAGATAAGCTGCCGTTTCGTGAGGTTGAATAATACCTTGGTCTTAACTTTGGTTAAGTCCTTTGGGACGTTGACATAGGCCATAGAAATCCCCCTTTACAAGAGCTTTTCATATCGAAGTTTCATCTGCGCCGGGTACAAAGCGGAGGCGGGCTTGCGGCTGCCTGTCCAGCATTTGCCGCCTGCCATGCCTGCACAGCTCCAGCCAGCGGCGCGGAGGCTGCTGCCATTCTCGCTATCCAGCGTATAGGTGATGATCTTGCGGTATCCCATTGCCTTTGCCGCCCGCGCAGATGCGGCATAGAGAATACTGCAAGCGTTTCTCTCGCCGGTGGTACAAAGACGATTGACTTCCAATGTCCAGCCATCATCCAGATACCGGCTTACCGGACGGCCTACGATTGCAACGCCAACAAGCTCTCCATCCTTGGCACAGCCGATGGAAAACTTATGCCCAGCAGTTGCCTTGTGGTGCCGGTGATGCGCATTAACAAAAGCGTTCGCTGTTGCAAGGGTAACGGGCGTGAGCGTCAGCATAGTATCACCCCCGTTAATGTGCATTGAACACAGACTTGGCAAGGCTGCTGGTTTTGAACAGGCAGAAGCACAGCAGCACCGTGTAGCCCATGCAAGTCCAGATGGCGTAGATGATGTCATCTACAAGCGCGATGTTCTGCACCAAAACCGCGTAAATGGCAACGCAGACGATAATCAAAAACGCTTGGAAGCCCAGTGCCAGCAGGGAGCGGATGTAGTTCTGCCCCATGCCGCCCCATTCCTTGCCCATCATGGTCGCCATCGGAATTGGGGCAACAGAGGTGACGAGATATATTTCAATCATTCTTCCGAATGTGATAATGAAAATGCAGATGGTCAGCGCCCACATGGTAATGCCAACAAACAGCGACTGGAACCATAGGCCGAAGAGCGGCCCCAGTTCCATTTCCATCAGCCGATTCTCAATGCCCACCATGACGCTTGAAATGTTGATGCTGGTGTCGCCGATAATCAGCCCGGAGACGCTGGCAACGACGCTTTGGGCGGCATCGAACACGCCCATCACAATCGTCCATGTGTTTGTTACGATCAGGACAGCGGCAGCGGACTTGAACGCCCACTTGAAGAATATCCATGTGTCCATGTCGTTGAGGTTATTTTTGTCGGTAATGAGCTGGATCAGCTCCAGCGTCATCACAAAGGCGAGAATTGCGCCTGCGATGGGGACGATCACGGTTTCCGACAGGTTTTGTATCATGCTGAAAATGCTGCCATTCCATGCCTGCGGCGATAAGCCCACCTGACCGGAGATCTCGGCAACCTTTTGATTGGTCGCATCGAACATCCCGGACAGATTGCTCACGATACCGCCGATGAGCATTTCTTTCAGCCATTCCGTGATCTTATCCCATAAGAAATCCATAGGGTTGCCCTCCTTTCGGGAGGATGCCGCCAGAAAGCGGCACCCTCCGTGGATTTATGGGAAGCAAACGAGCTGCCTGATTAGCCGAACAGACCGGACAGCAGCGGCACGAGGGTAATGCCAATCAAAGCCACCCCGCCACCGGCCATCAGCTGCTTCATGCCCTGAGATTTAGCACCAGATAGCCATAGGTAAGCATTTGATATGATCTCCAGCTTTTCCCCGGCTCCACACCGTGCGTGCAGCTTTCACCGCACACGGCGTTCCATCGAATTTGGTCATACAGGGCTTGCGACACTTTGTGTGTGCTTCTTTTGCCAAATTCGACTTGTGGCCTTTCCTCCACCGTTTACTTTTTCACGGCTTCATAGGTACTACGCCACTACTTTCACTGAAACAAAGAATGGTTATTGCCTTCTCACGAAGGTATTCCCATCCACCATCTCGCAGCCTTGCAACAGGCTAAATGTTTTCAGCTTCCTGCGTTCCGATATTTCTATCATGGGCCGCATTTAGGTTCTTCCTCTAAGCCTGTATTCAATTCTTTACGAATCGTGCCGCCTGTAACGGCACATGGACTTTCATAACAACCATTTTTACTTGTCCACGAATACCTCCGTATAAGGAGTACCACCGTTTCGATGGTATCAACGTTTAGACTTGTACATTCAGAAGTTCGTCAGTATTTCCATACATACTAACCATGTGCGGCTGACACCCGGCATATAGGATGCGCTATCCACCTCTGGACAGCTTTCGATTTCAGCCTTGCAGCCAAAACTACGGCATCTCTCTGCCGACTTCACCGAGCTTCTGACAATCGGCGGTTGCGCACCTATGCCAGTCGGAGTATTAGTGTGGACGCTTCGGGGCGTTACCCCCCCCCTCATTTCATCCATCGAAATATCAGTTCTCCAAGGTTTTGGACTTCATTCGTCCTTCGACCTGTGCCTGACCTTTTCAGTCAGGAACGCATCGCACGGTTGTCGTTGCCGTAGCCCTCCAGCAGATTGATCGCACCCCAAATGCCGAGGCCAGCGCCCAGCGCCACAACGAGGGTCTGAAGAACACCAACAGCAGAATTAAAGAAAGCCATAAATAGTACCTCCGAAAAATATGTTTTAGATTTTGGAGGGTACATTTCTTCCACGAAGTTTCATCGAGTCGTTGTCAAATTAGACTGCCGCCGTCAGGCGACAGGTTCACCGGAAAGGTCTGCCTGATACACCTCAACTGCATCATCCGGCTTGAGCTTGAGGCGATGGGACAGAAAACGCTCTATGTCAAAGGCGTATTTCTTGTCATAATCCGCTGTGTAGCGGTAGAGGGGATGCTTGGTGAGATCATATTTGTTGGACAGAAACGGGCGGACGCCGCGAAGCTGCAAGATGCACTTGCCGCCATCCAGCACGGCAAGCTCATCTACGCTCATCAGCTCCTTGCCCAATTTCTGATAGTTCAGCGAATGGGAAACCTCGCGGCCACGGCTCTCGCCGGTGTTATAGCTGTCGATGGTTTCCTTGCCCAGCGCCGCCGCCAGCTCTTTCAGCGTACCGGGTTCCTTTCCACCCAAAAAGATGGAACAGTCCATGTTGCCGATGATCGTATCCGCGCTGTCTTTATACAGGGCTTTAAGCTGGCTCTGTGCCTGCAAGACAAGGCAGCAGGAGATTTCTCTGGAACGGATCGTCGCAACCAGCTTTTCAAGTCGCGGTATCTGCCCGATATTCGCGGCCTCGTCGATCAGGCAGCGGACATGAACCGGCAAGCGTCCGCCGTACACATCATCTGCCTTTTCGCAAAGCAGATTGAAAAGCTGGGTATAGCACATGGAAATGAGAAAGTTAAAGGTATCATCCGTGTCGGACATGATGATGAACAGGGCGGTTTTCCGGTCGCCCAGCGTGTCCAGTTGCAGCTCGTCATAGGCCGTCAATTCCCGCAGCTCCTGAATGTCAAAGGGAGCAAGCCGTGCGCCGCAGGAAATAAGTATGCTTTTCGCGGTCTTGCCGGCACTTAGCTTGAATTTGGCATATTGGCGGACGGCGAAGTGGTCTGGCTTCCGCTTTTTCAGCTCCTCGAACATCAAGTCTACCGGATTTTTGAAGTCCTCATCGTCCTCGCGCACCTCCATCGCATTGATAAACTCAATGAGCGTGGAGAAGTTCTGTTCCTCCACCGGCGCTTCATAGTGGATGTACCCGATAAGGGCGGTATAGAGCAGCGTTTCTGCTTTCTGCCAGAAATCGTCCCCGGCCTTGCCCTCACCCTTGGTGTTGGCGATCAGCGTCGTGACCAGCTTCAAAATGTCCTTTTCCGAGTGGATGTAGGCGAACGGATTATAGTGCATGGACTTCTTGAAGTTCAGGGAATTGAGTATCTTGATCTGATACCCATTCTTTTGCAGAACATGGCCGCAGGAAACCACGATGTCCCCTTTGGGATCGGTGACAACGAAGCTGGTGGGATAGGTTTTTGATGTGCATTGGAGCAGATTGGGCTTCAACCAAAAGCGGGTCTTGCCCGAACCGCTGCCGCCGACGATTAGGACATTTTTGTTCCGCGCCGTTTTTGGGTCTTTGGGGCGGCTGTTCATCGTCAGCCGCTCCGTCTGCGTGAGAATGATGTTGTTCTCAAACGCGGGATCGACGTAGGGCTTGATGTCCTCGGCGGTTCCCCAGCGGGCGCTGCCGTACTCCAGATTTTTGCGGAATTTCTTGGCATTTTTGCCCTTGATATAGACCGCCAGCCGAATAGCGATGGCGGCGGCAACGCCCACGCACAGGTCAATGGGATGAAAGCTGGGGACAAGGGAGTGAAACGCCGTGTTCAGACCGGTCATAATGTTCAGCAGCTTCGCGGAAGCGTCCGAACCGGGAGCCAGCCGCACCGCCTCGCTGACCTTGGTGGCCAGCAGTGCGATGAACACATACGGAATATTGGGAAGAATGAGCTTTTTGACGTTGACTTGCTTCATCGTTCCAGCTCCTTCCGCTTGGTTCTGTCCACCACAGCCGCCTGAATGAGCGACTTGAAGTGTTGCAGCTTTTCCAGTACCGAGGGGCGTTCCGCCTTTCTGACCTGCTTGGCGGTATATTCCTTGAACGCGGCGGTCATGGCGTCGGCGTCCGGCGCTTTGAAGAACACCATGTATCGCTTTTCACCCTTGACCTTGAATGGAGCGAAGTCAATGCCATACTTCCGGGCAATCCGGTTGAATGAGCCGATATTCTGATCGGTGACTTCAATGCTCTGCAATCCCTTATCCTTGGCGGCAAGCTGCTTGACGGTCATTTTCCCGTGGGGATTGGCCTTGCTGTACTGATGCTTCTGGCGGTCGTTTTTCAGCTGCTCCAGCAGCTTGGCAACGGCTTTGCGAAATTCCTGTTCGCCCAGCTTTCCGCAGGAGATCATCAGGGATACGATTCTCTGTTCAACTTCTTCCTGCATGACTTATCACGCTCCTTTCCTCCGATTTGCAGGGAGAACGCCGGGACACTAAGGCGGTACCACCAGCCGGTGCAGAAGATGCTCATTCATTTCTGCGCCCCTGTCCCTTGACGGTCAGGATGCCGTCCAGCGTGGTGGCGGTGATCCGCAGGCGCTCGGCCACGGCGATGTCGTTTTTCACGCTTTCATTCACGGTGCCGCCGCAAACCACCAGCACACGAGCGCGGCGCAGATACTCCCGCGCCATGTCGATGCAGTCCTTGTGCTCCTGCGGAATCTCATCGCGTAGGAACAGCGGCAGAAACAGCGTGGGGCAGACGGGCGAAAAGCCCGCGTCATAGACCGCCCTGCAATACTTGGCGGCATTTTCGGTGTTCTCAAACTCGTTCTCGCTCCACGGAGCGGTGATGTAGGCAAGGGGGCGTTTCATCGGTATCAAATCCTTTCTCCCGGAATCGGGCATGAAAAATGACGGCCTTTAGGGGTCGCCGTGAAAATCGTGATTGACCAGCATGGCGTAGTGGTTGTCGATGGTGGAAACGGAATTGAACAGCGCCGCCATGAGATAGGCTTTCGTATTCCAAACGCGGGTGGTGTTCTCGCGGATACCGTCCATGACCTTTTCGACGTGCATGGAGGTGATCTTTTCAAAGCGCTGTTGGACGAAGCCGGTGGGATACTCCGCATCCCGCCCGATCTTGACCGTGGGGCTGCGGTTCATAGCGACCTCCAGCATGATCTCCACCAGCTCATCAAGCTGCATCCGGTCATACTGCTGACAGAGAATGTCGTATTCGATTTGCTCTCTGATCTCCGCTTTTTTCTCAAATCCGTCCGTCATTCCGTCCGCCGCAGGCAGAAAGAATGAATGAGTGCTTGATCGATCAGTATTTGATTTTTGAGTATTAGATTTCTTAGTATTTAATTGCGCGGGATTATCCGTATCCGGTGCCTCCGTATCCGGGTTATCCAGATACGGGTTTTCCGTATCTGGTAAAGTCGTATCCGGTGGAGAGGGCTTTCGGGGCTTCTCGAAGATGGTGTACTCCGTGTCGGAAATGCGCCCGTCCTTGCCGCGAAGCTGACGGCGGATGATGTAGCCCGCCAGCTCCAGCTCCTTGAGCGTTTTCCCGATGGCGTCCACGCCCTCCTTGCAGATCGCAGCCAGCCCCCGCGTGGTGTAATTCCACTCGTCGGGGAGGGAGAGCATCATGGAGAGCAGCCCCTTGGCTTTCAGGGAAAGATTGCTGTCTTTCAGGTGATGGTTGCACATCACCGTGTAATCCCGCGTCCGTTCAACGCGAAATACAGCCATATTGCTTCAATCCTTTCCGCAGGGCAGTCAACCTGTTTGGCCGTCCTCCTCGGCAAACCGCGTATCCAGCCGCTTTACGCTCCAGTTCTGCTTGAACTGTCCCAGCGGGCCGGTGCCGAACTGCGCCAGCGCACGGCGATCCAGCTCCAGCAGCTTTTCCCACAGCTCCGGGTGATGCTTTCGCAGCTTCCGCAGCTCGTCGATACGCTGGAACGGGCAGCACCAGCAGGACGCACGGTGGTAAATCTCATACAGTCCGCCGAAGTCAAAGCCACGGTCGTAACAGGCTTGGAGCGCCTGCGCCTCCGTGATGCCCCATTCCACGAGGGGATACCGCTCATTCTTGCAGCGCCACGCTTCATCGGCGGCGATGCCGACATAGTGAATCGCGCCCAGCTCGCCTTTGAGCCGGTTGACCTCCTTGGTGATAAGGTGCGTTTTGAGCTGCCCGGTACACCAGCGGACACGGATTCCCGGCCAGCCGTTGCCGTAGGGCGGGATGCCCAGCTTTGCGCGGTTTTCCAGACTGCGGGGCTTCTGCTTGGGTTCATCGAACATCAGGTATTCAAAGCCCTTGGGATGCCGCAGCGTGGTAATATGGATGCCGCGCTCCCGGAAAAGATGCTCGTCCAGTTTGGCAAGGTGTTCGTACATTTCCGGGAACTCCATGCCGGTATCTGCCGACAGCACCATGTCGATGGGCATATCCTGTTCGATCATCAAAAGCAGCATGGCGGTACTGTCCTTACCCCCGGACAGGCTGACGGCGTGAAACTGCTTGCCGTTTGCGTTCTGAATGGTTTCCCGCATGGGGAAGCCGCTCCGTTTTCACTCCTTTCCCACATCACAGCTCATAGATGGGCTGCTCGTGTTCGTAGTATGGATCGCACAGGGCGGCAAGCTCAGCCACCAAGTCCTCCAAATCCAGAGAAATCTCGCTGTCCGCCCAATCGCTGCCCTTGTAGACGCGGTACTCGGTGACGTATTCGCCTTCTCCGGCGTTCACGCTGAATTTGGCAACGACGGCAAAGCCCATATCCTCCAGCAGCCACAGCTCCATCGACCGGGCGGCAAACACCGCGCCGATATAGCTGTCGCCCACGTCCTCATAGAGAAGCGTCGCTCGCTGCTTGAACAGCTCCGAGCTGCGATAGTCCAGACTCAGCGCATTTTTGCCGTCTGCGCGGTAGGCATAGACCGTCTCAGCCTTGTTCCAAACGGCTTGCAGCAGGGCGTGATAGTCGATGTTTTCCAGAAACTCGTCGATCTCCGTTTCCGTGTAGCCGACCTCCGTACCCTTGCGGAACAGCGTGGTCAGCGCTTTTTCCAGCTCTGTTACTCTGCTCATGGTAATTCCTCCAGTCATTTTAGTGACGCCGCTTTTTCCGGTCAGGGAGGATATGCCCCTCAATGACGGCGGCGTGTTTGCGGATTTTGATTTCTCCGCGCCTCTCAGATGCCTGCGCCTTGGCATATCCCACGTCGGAGAGGAACAGCCGCAGCCGTTCGCCCTTTTCACCCACAGGGGATTTCCACGACAGGACATCGAAAATAATCATGTGGCGGGTTTCGTCCATAAAGCGCTCCAGCGCAAGGATGCTGTGACCGCCGACAAAATCATCAGCGTTCATATTCGGCACCTCGCGCTCTGATCTGAAAGGCGGCAAGCCCGTAACGGGCGATCAGAGTGGCGTTGACGATCAGGCGCAGCGCCTCCGGGTCAATGACCTCCGGTTCCGCCAAGTCCGCCATCGTGACAGCCTCTGTCTTGTCGCAGAGGTCACGCGCCGCCATGAACAGCGCGTAGTTGTGCGGCGAGGTGCTTTTCAGCACCGCATAGCCGAACTCAATCCCGTCCTTGCAGAAGCAATTTGCCGTGCGGCGGTAAATGTCGTCGTTGGAGGTCAGCAGGTACATGGCCGCATAATAGGCGTTGGTATCCCTGCGGCGGCGGTAGCCCTGCACGGCACATTGATACTGCATTCGGCGCTCATGCTGCTCGTTGCTCCAAAGGCTTCCGGGATAGTGCTTGATCAGCAGGTTCAGGCGCTGGAACAGGCGGCGTTCATGGGGAAATGTCTCTAAGACTGCCTCGCGGTAGCCGACCACACCGGCCTCGATGCGCTCGGCCAGCCACGGGCAGCGCAGGGCGGTACAGCCCAGCTTTTTCACATACTCGGTACAGAGCTGGCAGCTCACATCTTTGGGGGTATATTTGAATGTGTTGATATACATGGCGTCCTCCTTTTGGCATGAAAATAGCGGACAAACAAACTGCTTGTCCGCTCATCGGCTCTGATCGCGCTGGCGCTTTTTCTGCCATGCGTCCAATAATTTGAAGATGGTGTTCTCAATCTGAAATGGGGTATAGGAACGTGGGAAATATTTGCGGAGCTTTTCACCGGAAAGGGTGATGTCGTTCTTCTCCGGTTTCTTCTGCTCCATCATAATGGAGAGCATGGTGTCCTCGTTCAGCTCGCCGCTCTGACTGAGCTTTTTCATCCGCTGCGCCTGCGAGAGCGAGGGGGTGGTCTGTTCACTGTCGATGGTTTCCAGAAGCAAGCCTTGCTCCTTGGGTGTCAGCGCCGCAAGCTGATAGGCGGGACTGAGGGCGATTTTCTTCTCGTCCACCATCTGCTGAAGCTCCGGGACTAACTGCGTCAAGGCGATGTAGTTGCGGATGGTATCTCCGCTCACCCCGGCATCCTGACCAACTTCATCATCGCTGCGGAACTTCGCCGAAATTTTCGGCGAAGTCAGATCCGTTCGTGCGCCCTGCCGCTTGATGGCCTCCATCTTCATCTTGTAGGCTTTGGCTCGTTCGGATGGAAGAATATTCTCGCGCTGGAGGTTGCTGTCCACCATGATGATGGTGGCAGCGTCCCGGTCAATGTCACGGACAATAACCGGCATGGTGGCCAGTCCTGCCAGCTCGCAGGCGTGTTTGCGGCGATGGCCTGCGATCAGCTCATAGCCGCCGTCCTCCCGTGGCCGCGCCAGCGCGGGGACGAGGACGCCGTATTCCTTGACGCTTTCGGCGGTTTCCTGCATGGACGCATCCTCTCGCACCTGAAAGGGATGATCCGGGAACGGATGCAGCTCGGAGAGTGGAATCTGAACGACCACTTCCTGCTGTGGTTTCGGCTTTTTGGATGGCGCGGGCTTTTTGCCCGGTTCCTTCTGCACGGTTTTTTCAGGCATTGTGTTCCTCCTGTCGGCATCTGATTTTGGGTACAAAAAAAGGACATTTCTTCTTTTCAGAGGAAATGTCCTGATTTCTTGGACGGGCTGACAGCCCGCCCAAACAGTATTTAGTTTTTGTCGTTACTATAACACCCCCTACGATATAACTACTTCGCGGCTCGATTTTTCGGTTTGGAAAAGGATGAAAAACCTTGCCAGATAACCGAAAACCCTTGATATACGGGGCTTTTCCGGTTTGTCGTAATTATACCGTAAGGGCACTCCTGCGCAAGCCTGCTCATCAAAAATAAAATTCCGATGAAAGATGTGCAGGTCTGGATGGGCCATTCCAGCTTTGCCACGACCGCCAACATTTACGCCCATATTGATACGGACAGCAAACAGGAAGCGGCCGATATGATTTCGGCCTGCATCAGTCTAAGCGGAAGCCCGGACAAAAAAATGGGCAAAAAAAATCCCTCCAAGCGGAGCGCTTGAGGGCATAAAGAAGCAAAATTTCACAATTTCCAAACGGATTTTCAGCCAGATTGTCTGCCATTTTGGGCAAATTCTGGGCCAATTATAGGCAAAAATGGCAGACAACTTGGCAGACAAGGAAAAAAGATGTCTGCCAAACAAAAAATACCTAAGCGGTAAAAACCACTTAGGTACGATTGGTGCCGGTGATGGGGGTCGAACCCATACGGTGTCACCACCAACGGATTTTGAGTCCGTCTCGTCTGCCAATTCCAACACACCGGCTTATGAACAGCGATATTATTATAACTGCATTGCGCCGCGTTGTCAAGCCGGGCGGCGGGATTTGTCATTTTTTAAAAAACAGATTTTTTTGAAAAAATCTGTTGACAAACGCCCTGCGCACCGCTATAATTATATGCGTCGCCTGATGACAGGCGCTGCGTTATATTGCCCCATAGCTCAGTTGGTTAGAGCACCTGACTGTTAATCAGGGTGTCGTCCGTTCAAGTCGGACTGGGGCAGCCATCAAGGCTTGAAGCTTCTGCTTCAAGCCTTTTTCTTTTGTCCTGCCTGCTGAAAATTGGCCGATTTAGGCCTTCTGTGTCAATTTCTTGCGGTTTCCTCTTGCAATCCCTATAAAAATAGTATAGTATAGTTCGGTAGAGCAAAACTATCCGGGGGAGCTTTCTGCCCGTATCCCGGTTTTATACCACTTGGAGGTGTTTTTTCCATGAGCAGTCCGCTGCTGGAAGTCAAAGATTTACAGGTCATCGTCGGGGAGGAGCAAAAGGTCCTTCTTGATGGACTGAACCTGACGGTGAACGCCGGTGAGACCCATGTTCTGATGGGCCATAATGGCGCCGGTAAGTCCACCCTTATGAGCGCCCTGATGGGCGATCCCCGCTACACTGTGACCCGCGGCCAGATCCTGTTCCGCGGTCAGGATGTCACCCACGAGACCGCCGATGTCCGCGCGCGCGCCGGTATGTTCCTCTCCTTTCAGACGCCGGAGGAGATCCCCGGCATCACGCTGGAGAGCTTCCTGCGCACGGCAGCCGGTGCCATTGCAGGCAAGCCCGTCAAGGTCATGAAGTTCCGCCATGAGATGGCCGCCCAGATGGAAGCGCTGAACATGGACCCGTCCTACGCCGACCGTTATCTGAATGTCGGCTTTTCCGGCGGTGAGAAGAAGAAGGCCGAGATTCTGCAGCTGCTTATGCTCAAGCCCAGCCTTGCCCTGCTTGATGAGACCGATTCCGGCCTCGATGTGGACGCCGTCAAGACGGTGGCCAGCGGCATCAAGGCCTACCACAACGCCGACAACGCCCTGATCATCATCACCCACAATGCCAAGATCCTTGAGGGCCTGCAGGTCGATTATGTCCATGTGCTGGACGATGCCCGCATCGTGCGCACCGGTGACGGCAGCCTTGTCAATGAGATCATTGAGGAAGGCTTCACCGCCCTGAAGGAGGACGAAGCCAAATGAGAGCCTTCGAGACTGAAAAGACCGAGATTGCCGAGGTTGACCGCAGTGTCTACGACATCAAGGACAAGGTCAACGCAGCGTTCGAGGTCAACTCCGGCCTGACGGCAGAGATCGTGGAAAAGATCTCGGAGGAAAAGCACGATCCCGAGTGGATGCGTGAATTCCGCCTGAAGGCGCTGGAAACCTATAATAAAATGTCCATTCCCAACTGGGGTCCGTCCCTGACCGGGCTGGACATGAGCAACATCGTCACCTATGTGCGCCCCAACACCGAGATGCGCGGCAAGTGGAGCGAGGTGCCTGACGACATCAAGAATACCTTCGAGCGTCTGGGCATCCCGCAGGCTGAGCGTTCCAGTCTGGCCGGCGTGGGTGCGCAGTACGACTCTGAGGTCGTTTACCACAATGTCAAAGAGGAAGTTGCCGCCCAGGGTGTTATCTACACCGATATGGAGAGCGCACTGACCGGCCCCTACGCCGATATGGTCAAGGAGCATTTCATGAAGTGTGTGCCCCCTACCGACCACAAGTTTGCGGCGCTGCATGGTGCCGTTTGGAGCGGCGGTTCCTTCGTCTATGTTCCCGCAGGCGTGCATGTGGATATTCCGCTGCAGTCCTATTTCCGGCTGAACGCCCCGGGTGCCGGCCAGTTTGAGCACACCCTTATCATTGTAGACAAGGGTGCCTACCTGCACTTTATCGAGGGTTGCTCCGCCCCGAAGTACAATGTGGCCAACCTGCATGCGGGCTGTGTTGAGATTTTCGTCGGCGAGGGTGCGCGCGTGCGCTACTCCACGATTGAAAACTGGTCCAAAAACATGTACAACCTGAACACCAAGCGCGCCCGCGTGGAAAAGGGCGGCACGATTGAGTGGGTGTCCGGTTCCTTCGGCTCCCACACGGGCTGCCTGTACCCGATGAGCGTGCTGCAGGGCGAGGGTGCCCGGATGGAATTCACCGGCAAGCGGGTGATCTCCTTCTCGCTGCTCACCCTGCGGCTCTTCCCCGGTGTGCTGCTGCTCATCGGCGTGCTGTATGTCCTGCTGCACCTGGGCATCCTCAACACCCTCACCGGTGTTATCGTTGTGGCGATTGCCCTGCGTCTGCCCGGCAGTACCTTCATTATCCGCAACTTCTTCGCGGGGATTCCCCAGGATATTGAAAACTCCGCCCTGGTGGACGGCTGCAACCGTCTGACCGCCTTCTTCCAGGTCATTATCCACATGGTAAAGCCCGGCCTTGCTTCCATCAGCATTTTTGCCTTCATGAGCGCCTGGTCCAACTACCTGCTGTTCAATGTCCTGATCTTCAACACCAAAACCCCTGTGCTTGCCACCTATCTGCGCGTTCTCTCCCGGAACGACCAGATGATCGCTGACTATGGCGTATTCGCGGCGATGGCGATGGTCTATATGCTGCCGGTGCTGATCTTCTTCTTCATTTCGCAGCGTCAGCTCATGCAGGGAACCATTTCTGGAGGTAAAGGTATATGATCCGTATTGAAAATCTCCGCAAGGAGTTTGATAAGGGTGTTGTCGCTCTGGACAGCATCAATCTCACCTTTGATGAGGGCAGCTTCATTGCCCTGCTCGGCCCGTCCGGCTGCGGCAAGACCACGACCCTCAACTGTATTGCCGGCCTGCTGGAACCCACCAGCGGCTCCATCTACTTCGATGACCGGGATGTCACCAATCTGGCTCCCAAGGACCGCAACATCGGCATGGTGTTCCAGTCCTATGCCCTCTATCCCCACATGAAGGTCATCGACAA